>MDTG01216152.1_pt1 | contig 17770 bp, 17 predicted proteins | sample 811421 | NCBI WGS metagenome assembly MDTG01 (sample SAMN05326645, study PRJNA326480) | marine metagenome | isolation source: seawater | place: Pacific Ocean: South East | collected 2011 | reverse complement strand
GGTGAGAAAGATCAAGGATGCAAAATGATTACTGGTCTTAAAAAAGAATATCCAAAGGCCAGCAAGTCTGTGTTACAAAAAGCTCAGTATGAGCAAAAAAAATTCAAGTGTAATTCTTAAAAGAGGTTTTAAAGATTTTGAGGATTTATCCCAAGTTTATTTAAATTTCAAAACCAAATTAGATAAATTAAAAAAAAAGATATTTCTTATCGCTATTTCTGGTGGCCCCGATAGTCTCGCTTTAGCCGCTTTATCAAAAGCTTATAAGTATGAGAGAAAAGTAAAATTTAACTATGTTTTAGTGGATCATAATATTAGAAAAAATTCTAATGTAGAATCTAAACAAGTTAAAAATTTATTAAAGAAACACAATTTCTCACTCACAATACTAAAGAACAAGACATCGATTAAAAGAAATATACAAAGTAAAGCAAGAGAGATTAGATATGATCTAATCACTAAATATTGCAGAAAAAAAAAAATAGGCATTATATTAACTGCCCATAATTTAGAAGATCAGGTTGAAACGTTTTTTATTAGATTATCTAGAGGAAGTGGTTTAACTGGCCTATCAGCAATGAAACCACTTAGTAAACTAAACGATAAGATACAACTTTATAGACCTTTGATAGAAACAAAAAAGAAATATCTAATTAAGATTTCTAAGAGTATTTTTGGTAAATATTTTAAAGATCCGTCCAACAAAGATAAGAAATATCTAAGGACAAAAATTAGATATTTAAAAAAACCATTATCAGACAGCGGAATAAATTATGATCAAATAATTAAATCTATAAAAAATTTGGCCTCAAGTAGAGAAACTTTAGAAATATATTATAAAAAACTATTTCAAGAATCGGTTAAAATTCGTAAAAAAGAGGTAGTAATAAAATATAAATATTTTAATCAGCTAAATAATGAAATAAAGATCAAGATTATAAATGATTCCATCAAACTACTAAAAAAAAACTATTATAATCCCAGATCAATCAAGGTTTTAAATTTAGTAAATAATATAAAGAACAACCAATTTAAGCAATCTTCTCTAGGTGGGTGTATTTTTTTTGTTAAAAAAGATAATTTGTGTGTAAAAGCAGAGAAATATTAATAATTTGAACGGTTTTTGATATATTTTGTCTTATTTACAACTTAATTATTAATAAACTATACTTGTTTTAATTATATTAATAACTATTTAGAACTTATGAATTTAAAAAATCTTATTATGTGGGTCATCATAGTCTTATTGTCTGTGGGCCTATTTAATATGTTCCAGGACCCAAATAAAATAAATGGTCAGAAAAACTCTTTAGCTTTTTCTAACTTTCTTAACGAGGTAGAAGCTGGAAGAGTTGTTGAAGTTCAAATTCAAGGAAATAATATTTCAGGAATTTTGGCTAATGGTGAGTCTTTCTCAACTTACTCTCCCAACTATCCAGAATTAGTCGATAAACTTTCAGAAAATGGTGTAAATATAAATGCAACCCCCTTAGAGGATAAAATGCCTTCACTTTTAGGGATCTTACTTTCTTGGTTCCCAATGCTCCTATTGATTGGTGTGTGGATATTTTTTATGCGTCAAATGCAAGGTGGAAAAGGTGGCGCAATGGGATTTGGAAGATCAAAAGCAAAATTATTAAATGAAGCTCAAGGAAAAGTTACATTCAATGATGTTGCTGGAGTTGAAGAGGCTAAAGAAGAAGTAGAGGAAATAGTAGAATTTTTAAAAGATCCAAAAAAATTTAGCAGGTTAGGAGGAAAAATTCCTAAGGGAGCTTTGTTAATAGGTCCCCCAGGTACTGGAAAAACTTTACTTGCAAAAGCTATTGCTGGGGAAGCTAACGTGCCTTTTTTTTCTATTTCGGGTTCAGACTTTGTTGAAATGTTCGTAGGAGTTGGTGCTTCAAGAGTTAGAGATATGTTTGAGCAAGGAAAAAAACATTCACCATGCATTATATTTATAGATGAAATAGACGCAGTAGGCAGAAGCAGAGGAGCAGGACTTGGCGGAGGAAATGATGAAAGAGAGCAAACATTAAATCAGCTACTTGTGGAGATGGATGGCTTTGATACGAACGAAGGAATCATTCTTATCGCAGCAACAAACAGACCAGATGTTTTAGACCCTGCACTTCTCAGACCAGGAAGATTCGATAGACAAGTAGTGGTTGGGAATCCAGACATTATTGGAAGAGAAGCTATCTTAAAAGTACACATTAAAAAAATCAATACAGGTCCAGATGTTAAGTTAAGGACTATTGCAAGAGGAACTCCAGGATTTTCAGGTGCTGATTTAGCAAATTTAATAAACGAGTCAGCTTTGTTAGCTGCAAGAAAAAATAAAAGAGTTGTTACAATGTCAGACGTCGAAGAGGCAAAAGATAAAGTTATGATGGGAGCAGAAAGAAGATCTATGGTTATGTCTGAGGATGAAAAAAAACTTACTGCTTATCATGAAGGTGGTCATGCAATTGTGGCTTTAAACGAGCAAGCATCAGACCCAATACATAAAGCAACAATAATTCCCAGAGGAAGAGCTTTAGGTATGGTAATGAGATTGCCTGAAAGAGATCAATTGTCTGTAACAAGAGAAAAAATGCATGCTGATATAGCTGTAGCTATGGGTGGAAGAATAGCAGAAGAAATAATTTTCGGACACGACAAAGTTACCTCAGGTGCCTCATCAGATATAGACATGGTTACAAAAATGGCTAAGAACATGGTTACAAAATATGGGATGAGCAATGAGCTAGGGACAATTGCTTATGGTGAAAATGAGGAAGAAGTATTTTTAGGAAGATCAGTAACAAGACAACAGAACATGTCTGAAGAAACTGCAAAAAAAATTGATGCAGAGGTTAAGAGAATTGTTGATAAAGGCTATGAAAGAGCAAGGAAAATATTAAATGAGAAAATTGATGATCTTCACAAAATCGCTAAAGCTTTACTTGTTTATGAAACTTTATCAGGGGACGAAATAAGAGATCTAATCTTAAAAGATATAAAACCTACCAGATCATTCAAAGAAGAAGATAACGACACGGGTAAGACTTCATCTGCCTTAGGATCACTAGGATTAAAGCCAAAACCTGCAATTTAATATCAATGGTAAAATATTACACAAGAGCGTGTAATTTTTATTACGGAAAACAAGCCAAAAATTTGATTAATAAAGGTCAGGCGTTACCTTTGTGTGGAAACAAAAAATTAGCCTTTGACTCTTTAGAAATATTTTCTAGACAGAACGGAATAACAAAAAATAAAATTATCAAATTAAAAGAAATAAAAAAACTAAATAATAAAGAAAAAAGAACTGTAAAAAAACATATAAAAAAAATAACCTCTAAAAGAAAAAATTTTTTGAAATTTGTAAATTTTTCTTCACCGTCTATTATGGGAATTCTCAATTTAACTCCAGATAGTTTTTCAGACGGCGGTAAATTTAATAAGAAGAAAGATTCTATTAATCATATCGATAAAATGATTAAGGCTGGCGCTGACATTATTGATATTGGTGGAGAGTCAACTAGACCAGGTTCAAAAAATATAAATAAAAAAATAGAATTTAAAAGATTAGAATATGTGCTTAAAACTTTTAAAAAAAAATATAAGAAAACTTGCTTATCTTTAGATACTAGAAAAGCTGAGATAATGACTAAAGGTTTAGAATACGGTGTAGATTTAATTAATGATGTATCAGGATTTAATTTTGAATATCAATCAGCATCTGTTGCAAAAAATAAAAAAATATCTAAAGTTCTTCATCATATGTTAGGCACACCAAATACCATGCAAATAAATCCAAATTATAACAATGTATTATTAGATATATATGATTATTTTGAGCAAAATATTGAAAAAAAATTTAATGACAAAAAAATTATAATTGATCCAGGCATTGGTTTTGGTAAAAAACTGAAACATAATTTGATTTTAATTTCTAAAATATCTTTGTTTCATAGTCTAGGATTTCCAATTTTACTTGGAACTTCTAGAAAAAGATTTATTAGCCAAATTTCAGGCAAATATGACTCGAAGGAAAGAATTGGTGGAACTTTAGCCTCAGTTCTTTTTTTATTAAGTCAAGGAGTTCAGATTTTTAGAGTTCACAATGTTAAGGAAACAAAACAAGGAATTTTAACATTCAATAAAATATTATTAGATTAATGAAAAATAAATATTTCGGAACAGATGGAATTAGAGGAACTGTAAATCAGGGAAATATAACTGGAGAAAAATTTTTTAAATTTGGTCTAGCTTCTGGAACATATTTTAAAAATCAAAAAAAAATAAAACAAACTGCGATAATAGCCAAAGATACGAGATTATCTGGTTATACTCTAGAACCTGCATTAGTTTCAGGCTTAGTTTCAGGTGGAATGAATGTTTACACACTCGGACCGCTTCCAACTAATGGTTTAGCGATGTTAACAAAAACTATGGGAGCAAATATGGGAATAATGATCACTGCATCACACAACCCATATTATGATAACGGTTTAAAGTTATTCGGTCCTAATGGGATGAAACTTTCAGATAAAATAGAAAAAAAAATTGAAAAGCTTATAGATACAAAAAATAAGAATCAATTAAGTAATCCTAGATATTTGGGAAGAGTTAAAAGATTAGAGGATGGTAATGACAGGTATATTAAAATTTTAAAAAAAAATTTCCCAAAAAATTTTAATTTAAAAGGCATAAAAATAGTTTTAGATTGTGCAAACGGAGCATGTTATAAAGCTGCTCCAAAATTATTAAAAGAGTTAGGAGCCAGAGTACACTCTTTAGGGATTAAACCTAATGGTTTAAACATTAATGAAAAATGTGGCTCTACATTTCCATCAAAGATAAAATTAGCTGTAAAAAAATTAAAAGCCAATATTGGAATTTCCTTCGATGGAGATGCTGACAGAATAATTATGTGTGATGAAAAAGGTCAAATAATTGATGGAGACCAAATTATAGCAATGCTTGCTAGAAGATGGAAATTAAAAGGCATTTTAAAAGGTGGGGTAGTAGGAACTTTAATGTCTAATTATGGTTTAGAAAAATTTTTAAAAGAAGAGAAAATCAAATTCTACAGATCAAAAGTTGGTGACAGATACGTAAAAGAAAAAATGAAAAAACTAAATTTTAATTTAGGCGGTGAACAATCTGGTCATATTATTTTGGGAAAATTTGCAACAACAGGTGATGGATTATTAGTGGCTTTAGAAGTACTATTCTCATTAAGGAAAGGAAAAAAGGCTAGTGAACTATTAAATGTTTTCAAGCCTTTGCCACAAACTCTTGTAAATATCGATGTAAAAGATAAGAATATAATTAATAAACTTAAAATCAAACAGGCTATCAAAACTGCAAATAAGATTATGAATTTAAAAGGAAGAATTTTAGTAAGAAAATCTGGAACTGAACCCAAAATACGAATAATGGCAGAGTCCTACGATAAGAACTTAATTAATAAATGTATTAACTTACTTAAAAAATCTATCAAATAAATTGAAACCAAGATCAAAAATTTTAATTATTGCAGGATCTGACTCTTCTGGAGGAGCTGGGATACAAGCTGATATTAAGACAATAACATCTTTAGGTAGTTATGCAATGACAGCAATAACAGCTATTACTTCTCAAAATACTCTCGGAGTAAAATCTGTTGCTAAAGTTCATCCAAAAGAAATAAAAAAACAGATTTTGTTCACGTGCAACGATATAGAACCTGATGCTGTTAAAATCGGTATGCTTCACAATTCAAATGTTATTAATATAGTGGCTAACTCTTTAAGAAAATTAAAAACAAAAAAAGTTATTTTAGACCCAGTAATGGTAGCAAAAGGAGGAGCGAAATTAATTAATGATAACGCAATTAAGACATTAAAGCTTAAATTAATTAAAAAAGTCTTGCTTTTAACGCCAAATATTCCAGAGGCAGAGGTTTTATCAGGAATTAAAATTAAAGTTCCAAACGATATGATCAATGCTGCAAAAATTATTTGTAAACAAGGTGCGAGAAATGTTTTAATTAAAGGAGGTCATAAAAAAACAAAAATTTTAAAAGACATTTATCTTGGTGAGATGGGTTTAAAGATTTTTGAAAACAAAAAGATTAAAACTAAAAATACCCACGGAACTGGTTGTACTTTATCTAGCGCTATCACCACTTTTTTGTCATGTGGAAAACCTCTGAAGAAATCCTGTGAGTTAGGAATTAAATATGTTAACCAATCAATAAAGTCTAATCTTAATTATGGAAAAGGGCATGGTCCTATAAATCATTTGAACTCTATTAAACTTAACAGAAAATTTTTATAATGAAAAATGTAGTTGTGGTTGGCTCACAGTGGGGAGATGAAGGTAAAGGCAAAATCGTAGATTGGTTATCTAGCGAGGCAGATGTGGTTGTTCGCTTTCAAGGAGGACATAACGCCGGTCACACATTAGTTATTGATAAAAAAGTTTTTAAACTTAGGCTATTACCCTCTGGAATAGTAAGAAGAGGAAAAATTTCTATTTTAGGAAACGGTGTAGTAATCGACCCATGGGCGCTTCTTGATGAGATAAAAGAAATAAAAAAACAAGGAATCGATGTGACACCGGAAAACTTTATGATCTCAGAAACAGCTTCATTAATTTTACCTTTTCACAAAGAAATGGATGAAATCAGAGAGGACACAGCTGGTAAAGGAAAGATTGGGACTACTCGAAGAGGGATTGGTCCTTGTTATGAGGATAAAGTAGGGAGAAGATCTATTAGAGTGATGGATCTTAGGTCATCGAGCAATTTAGACAGTAGATTAGAAAATGTCCTTTTACACCACAATGCAATTAGAAAAGGTCTAAAAAAAAAAATTTATAAGAAAAATGAGTTAAAAAAAGAATTACTAAAAATTGCGCCTGATATACTAAAGTTTGCTAAACCAATTTGGCTAAAGCTTGATGAGTTTAAAAAAGACAGGAAAAAAATACTTTTTGAAGGTGCGCAAGGAATACTGCTAGATGTTGATCATGGAACATATCCTTTTGTAACATCATCTAATACTGTGCCGGCTATGGCTGCAACTGGCTCTGGATCCGGTCCAGATAAAATAGGTTATATCTTAGGTATAACAAAAGCTTACACGACAAGAGTGGGAAGCGGACCGTTTCCTACTGAACTAAAAGATAAAATTGGTGAAACCCTAGGTAAAAGGGGTAAGGAATTTGGAACAGTTACCGCTAGAAAAAGACGTTGTGGATGGTTTGATGGTATTTTAGTGCGCCAAACAATTAAAATTTCTGGTATTAATGGAATTGCATTAACTAAATTAGATGTACTAGACGATCTAAAAGAAATTAAGATGTGCATTGGTTATAGTCTTAATGGAAAAAAATTAGACTATTTACCAGCTGCATCAGAAGATCAATTTAATGTAACTCCAATTTATAGAACTTTTCCAGGATGGGAGAATAAAACTCATGGAATAAGAAATATCAATGACTTACCCGAAAACGCAAGAAAATATATTTATGCTATAGAGGATTTTATTGGAGCAAAAGTTTCAAGTATTTCAACCAGCCCAGAACGTGAGGATACAATTTTGATCGAGGACCCTTTTAAAAAAGATTAATTTGCTGGAAGTAAGTTTTTAGACTTGCTTGCACTAATCATTGATTTTTGAAGTTTTTCAAATGCTTTAGTTTCTATTTGCCTTATCCTTTCTCGACTAATTTTATATTTCTTACTTAGCTCTTCTAAAGTAATCGGTATTTCAGATAATCTTCTAGCTACAATTATTTCTTTTTCTCTATCATTTAAGATTTCCATCGCATTTTTCAAAAGTTTTTTTTTGTCATCGTATTCTTGTTTCTGTGAAATTATAAGTTCTTGATCAAGACTTTCATCAACCAGCCAGTCCTGCCACTCATCTGTTTCCCCACTTTTAATTGGGTCATTAAGAGATTTTTCCTGTCCCATCATTCTTCTATTCATATTAACTACTTCTTCAGAATCAACGTCTAGTTGCTTCGAAATTTCACTTACATGCTCTTCTTTTAAGTCACCCTCTTGTCCAGGAGCAATTTGATTTTTAAGTTTTTTTAAATTAAAAAAAAGTTTTTTCTGAGCAGTTGTAGTGCCCATCTTAACTAAACTCCAGGATCTTAAAACATATTCTTGAATAGATGCTTTGATCCACCACATTGCATAGGTTGCTAATCTAAATCCTTTATCAGGATCAAATTTTTTTACTGCCTGCATTAAACCAATATTACCCTCTGATATTAGTTCATTTACCGGTAATCCATATCCTCTGTATCCCATAGCGATTTTAGCTACTAATCTTAAATGACTGGTAACTAATTTATGCGCTGACTGAAGATTTCCATTTTCTCTCCAATTTTTTGCAAGCATGTATTCCTCTTCAGCATCCAGCATCGGAAATTTTTTAATTTGAGAAAGATATACAGAAAGACCTCCAATAGATGGAGTTGGCAAGTTACTTATATTATTACTTTTTTTCATAATTATGATTTATATATTAAAATTTTTTTTTCAACCAGCTTGTTTGTTAAGAAAATCAATCATTTTTTTGAAATCACTTGGTATATTTGATTTAAAGCTAACCCATTTTTTTCTTGTAGGGTGATTAAACTCTAAAGTTTGAGCATGTAAAGCCTGGCCGTTTAAATTTTTTAATTTGTTGTAAAAAATCGAATTAATTTTTTTGTATTTTTGTCTCTCTTTACCATACTGCTTATCTCCAAGAATTGAAGTTCCTTTAAATTTTAAATGCACTCTTATTTGATGAGTTCTTCCAGTTTCTAATTCACACTCTAATAAACTTATTTTAGGTACATCTTTTAAATTGTAAACTTTTAATGTTTTATAGTTAGTAATAGCCTTCTTTCCTTTAACTTCTGAAACAGTCATTAACTGACGATTTTTTATATTTCTGGTAATCAAAGTTTGTATTTTACCATTAATTGGTCTTATTACACCCCAAATTAAACATAAGTATTTTCTCTTAATGCTATGACTACTAAATTGTTTCCCTAGCTCTGAATGAGTTAAATTATTTTTAGCAATTACTAATAAACCGCTTGTCTCTTTATCTATTCTATGAACAATGCCGGGTCTAAATTCTCCATTAATGTCGGATAAATTTTCTTTATAGATATATGCCAAAGCATTAGCCAAAGTATTATCTAAATTACCTGCTCCAGGATGAACTACCATGCCTTTTTGTTTATTTACAATTAATAAATCTTTATCTTCATAAATAATATCTAATTTGATTTTCGCTGGTCTTAATTTTTCTGTTGCATTCTTAATTATATTAATTTCAATTTTATCATTCTGCTTAAGCTTTTTTGAAGGAGAGCTTATAGTTAGGTTATTAATTTTTACTTTTTTATCTACAATTTGTTTTTTTACATAAGAGCGAGTAAAATTTTGCAATTTTTTTGTTAAAAATAAATCTAGCCTTTCACCCGTAAATGTTTTTGAAATAAAGAATTTTATTGTGTTATTCATAAATTGATTTAAAGTATTCTCATTGCGCCGGTAGCTTCAACTGGATAGAGCGCCGGATTTCGGCTCCGGAGGTTATGGGTTCGACTCCTATCCGGCGCACCAATTACTAGATAATCCACTTTAAAAACTTTTTTTTATTTTGCAAAATATATTTAGGGTAGCTTTCGTCTAAATCAATTTTTTTTAAAGTAAAACCCCTTTTAAATATATCCTCATTATTCAGGATTCTTTCCTCTATTTTTTTTAAATCTAAACTTTTATCATTAAACTCTCCGTGTGAATAAGATTTAATTTTTTCTAATATTTGCTCTGGACTTTGTAAGAATGAAAAGTGCCAACCTCCGTCAATTATTTGTAAATTTTTTTTATCAATTCTCCAAAATGGATACTTTTTAAATTTAAGATTTCTCAATTGTTGCATTGTTGAAAGGTATTTTCTTTTAACAATTTTTGATCCAATCCAATTGCTTTCATTTTCATTTTGAAGATTAAGTTTGTACATGAACATTTTTTGAGAAAAAGCTATAAATTTTTTATTTTTTTTTATCTCATTTATTTTAGTCATATCAGGTATTTCATCTGAGTCAGATAAAATAATTAAGTCTTCGGGAGAAGCATCTTGTACTCCTTCTATTAAAGCATTCCTCTGATGTTGTTCTATAGGTGACTCACCACCCAAATGCTTTTCAAAATTTATCTTTTTATCATAATCAGCAACAATAAATTTTATTTTATCTTTAAATTTTTGAAAATTGCCAATTTTAAAATTAATATTTTTGTTTGCTCCTTGGTGTGTTTTTGTAGACTCTGAAATAACAAAAAAGTCTACGTATTCGTTCAATATGTTTAATCTTAAATCAACCATCTCATCTTCATTAAAATATTGAAAACAATCGTAAATCGCCATTGAGATTATCTTTTTGTAAAAGTTGCTATTCCAATTTTTTTTCCTTCGATAACGCTTGAAGAACAGTGAAGGTGACTTCTATCAAAAATTAACATTGAACCTATTTCCCATTCATAAATAAGCTCAACTTCTAAACCTTTTAAGTTTTCTATACTTTCATGATTTAGGTATTTCTTATGAATTGCTCTATCAAACGGCTTATCGCCAAAAATTTTTAAATGAACATTTGACCTTTTATTTTGCCCATATCCCAAATTTGTTTTCTTTAACTCTTCAGGATCTTGAGTAAAATTTGTTGAACCTTCATAAAATCTGTTTTTGAAAATTACAGTGCTACCAACAGAAGACAAAGGTATTAATGTTTGTTTATAAATTTGACTATTTAGGTTAAATCCAGCATCAACATGTAAACCGATAGGTGCATAACTTTCTTGTATTAGACCTAAAATATCTTTACCATTCTCATCTTTGAGATTATCAAACTCAAAACTTCCAATTTGTTTTGAAACTCTCTCATAAAAAATATCTTCCAATTTTTTATTATAACCTTGCAACCATCTTTTTTTAATCACATTTTGTTTTTTATTATGGACTGTTATTGGGAGATTATTATACAAATTTATAAATTGTTCAATTTCTCCACTATTAAACATGTTCCGAATTACTTTTGGTGGAGACTCGGTTTTTTTAATTTTTTCTATTTTTTCACCCATTTTACTCACCCATGTTAATTAATGTGCCTCTTTTTTTCGCGCCAAAATATGAAATATAAAAAACTATAACACCAAATATGAAGTAAACAAATGATATAGAAATTGATATCAATATATTTATATAGTTAACTGAATTAGTCATCAAAATATTTCTCATTTCTTCAAAAATATGGACCAGAGGTAACCCCTTAGCTATAAATTGTAGTGTGTTAGGCAGTATTTCTATTGGATAGTAAATACATCCAAGAGGAGCTAGAAAAAATAAACTTGCCCATGCAATATTTTCAAAAGATGGACCGTACCTAAGAAGTCCTGAGGTAACTAAAAGTCCTAAAGTTATACCAAATAAGTATAACGCTAATAATAAAAAAATAAGTGGCACTCCTAATTTAAGAACTGAGACCCCAAATAAAGGTATTGATATCAGAACAGCTGGAACTAGACCTATTAAAGTTCTTAAAATAGCTGTAATAGTGAGTGCAGCAATTATTTCTCTAATTTTTATTGGAGCAATAAACAAGTTCGTAAAATTTCTGCTCCATATTTCCTCTAGAAACATCATATTAAAACTAATACTTGCTCTAAATAAAAAATCATACAGTATCGCTGCAGTTAATATTATGCCTACAGTATTACTGTAATATTCCGAATTTAAAGTAAAAAATTTTGAAATGAATCCCCATAAGAAAATTTGTACGGTTGGCCAATAAATAAGATCTAATATTCTTGGAAATGAATTCATAATCAAATAAAGATGCCTCAAACCCAAAGCATATATTTTATTAAAATCCATCTACACTCCTAGCTAATTTCAAAAATGTTTCTTCTAAATTATTTCTTCCATGTTTTTTTATGAGGCTTTCACAAGTTCCACTATCTATTACTTTACCTTTCCTCATCATTATTACACTGTCACAAAGCCTTTCTACCTCACTCATATTATGTGACGCGAGTAAAATTGATACCTCATTTTTAGATTTGTAATCTTGGAGGTAGCTCCTGATAAAATCTCCAATATCTGGATCTAAACTAGCTGTAGGTTCATCTAGAAGCAATATTTCAGGTTTATTAATTAAAGATTTTGCTAGAGAAACCCTATTTTTTTGTCCAGACGATAGTTCACCAGTCCTTCGATCGAAAAAATCTTTAATTTCTAAGTCACTAGAAATTTCATTAATCCTACTGCTTAGGTTTGCTATTCCATAAAGTCTGCCATAAATCTCAAGATTTTGTTTAACTGTAAGTTTTTTTGGTAATTCTACATAAGGTGATGCAAAATTAAATCTTTTTAAGATTTCGTCTCTTTTAAAAGTATTTATATTTTTTTTTTCAATTAAAATTTCACCTGCAGTAGGAGAGACTAGCCCTAGCATCATGCCTATAGTAGTTGTCTTTCCGCAACCATTAGGCCCAAGCAATCCTACTGTTTTGAATTTTTCAATCTGAAAATTAATTTTATCGACGGCTAAATACTTATTGTAAATTTTAGATAAGTTTTTAATTTCAATAAACATTATTTTGATGCTCTCAATAATCTATCGTTAATTGCAATTCCCGGGCCAAACTTAGGTATCTTTGCTACAAAAATTTTCTTATACCCAATTTTTTTTATATTTCTCATAGTTTTATATAAATTAGCTGCAGCCTCTTTCAAGTCACCTTTTTCACTTAAATTGAAATAGTTGTGGTTTTTTTTAAATTTTTTACCAAAAACTATGTAAGCATGATCTTTACTTTTTGGCTTTTTACCAAGAACAACAGGTATACCTGGGGAATAATGTTTTTTCATCATCCCGGGTGACTTAATTTTTGTTTTTTTTTTGGATAAAGTAGTTTTTAGAATATTCTTAATATCGTTTGAACTAATTATACCGGGCCTCAAAATTTTAGGTTTTCCGGACAGGTCTACAACTGTCGACTCAATACCGAACTTTGACTTACCACCGTTTATAATAATTTTTACTTTTTTTTTAAAATCCTCAAACACGTCAATAGCGCTAACTGGACTTAATTTGGACGATAGATTAGCGCTTGGCATTGCAATTGGAAATTTTGTTAACTTCAGTATTTCTCTAATAATTTTATGACTTGGAAATCTTATCGCAACAGTATTTAAATTTGCAGTTGCAGATGGCACAATGCTAGATTTGTAATTTTTTTTTAAGACAAAAGTTATTGGTCCGGGACAAAATTTTTTATAAAGTTTAAAAAAATTTTCATTTAACAACACATCTTGATTAACATATTCAAGATTTAAATAATGAATAATTAATGGATTTTTTTTAGGCCTTTTTTTTAATTTAAAAATGTTTTTTATAGCTTTTTTTGAGTATGCGTTTCCTGCCAAACCATATACTGTTTCGGTTGGTAATCCAGATATATTGCCTTGTTTGAGAGATTTTACAGTTTTTTTAAGCACCTTTCTGTTGAAAGAATATATATTTGAATAGATGTTTTTCATAATTTAATTATTATTTAGTTAATGAAAACTGAAAATATTCCAGCTGATATCAAAAGTAAATCATTAAAAGAGGCCAGAAAAGAAATTAATGAAATACTTGCCAAACTAGAAAGTCAAAAACTAGATTTAGCAACCATAGAAGATACTTACACTAGGCTAATGAGTTTAAATCAACATGTTGAAAACATTTTTAAAATGAAATCAAAAGAGATATCTAATTCTTAAAAAATTAAACTAAATGATTAAAAAAAAATTAAATAAAAATGCAAAAAAAATTGACAAATTTTTGCTAAAATTTTTAAAAAAACAGAAAAAAACTTTACTAGTTACACCAATGAAATACGGTTTAATTTCTGGTGGGAAAAAAATTAGATCTACAATAATTTTTGACACTGGTAAATTATTTGGAGTAGAGGAAAAAAAACTCCTCGATATTTGTGCCGCAGTTGAGTGTATTCATTCTTATTCTCTCATTCATGATGATTTACCTTGTATGGATGATGATTCTATGAGGAGAGGGAAACTTTCAACTCACAAAAAATTTGGTGAAGCAACAGCAGTTTTAGCAGGTAATTCTCTATTAACCTTAGCATTTGAAATAATTTCAAACAAAAAGAATTCTTTATCATTAAAACATAAAAATGAAATTACAAGTTTGCTCTCAAATTGTTCAGGTCATACAGGAATTGCTGGTGGTCAAGAACTTGATTTAAAGTTTGAAAATAAAGATAAATCATTAAATAAAATTTTAGATATGCAAAGAAAAAAAACAGGAAAGTTATTTAGTTTTTGCCTACAATCAGTTGCAATAGTTTGTAACAAAAGTAAAAAGGAAAAATCATCTTTTGGCAAAATCGGTGAAGAAATAGGTTTATTGTTTCAGATTTCAGATGACTTTTTAGATATAAAAGGGTCGAGGAAGTTGGTAGGAAAGCCAATAAAAAAAGATAAGAAAAAAGGCAAGTCGACATTAATTAACTTTATGGGTTATGAAAAAGCTTCTAAGTATGCAAATAATTTAAAAAGAAATATATTGCTTAAATTAAAAAAACATGGAAAAGTTGCACAAGATTTAATTGATACAATAGAATTTATATTAGGCAGAAATTTCTGATGACAAGACTAATTAAACAAATAAATTTTCCATCTGATTTAAGAAAATTTAAAAAAGAAAATTTAAAGCAGATTTCAGAGGAATTACGAGATGAGTTAATAGATGTTGTTTCTGAGACTGGCGGACATCTTGGTGCTGGGCTTGGTGTTGTAGAACTGACTGTTGCCTTACATTATGTTTTTGATACACCAAAAGATAAATTAGTTTGGGATGTTAGTCATCAGTGCTATCCACACAAGATCATAACTGGAAGAAGAGATCGAATAAAAACTTTAAGAAAAGGTGGGGGGTTGTCAGGTTTTACAAAAAGAACCGAGAGCGAATATGACCCTTTTGGCGCTGCCCATAGTTCCACTTCTATTTCTTCAACTTTAGGTATGTCAGTAGCAAAAAAACTTTCAAATAATAATAACAATGTAATAGCTGTTATAGGAGATGGAGCAATGAGTGCTGGTATGGCGTATGAAGCAATGAATAATGCAGGGGCTTTAAAATCAAATTTAATTGTAATTTTAAATGATAATGATATGTCGATAGCCAGACCTGTGGGAGCTATGAGTAAATATCTCGCAAATATTCTATCTGGAAAATTATACTTTAGTTTTAGAGAAACAATTAAAATGATAATTTCAGCATTTTCAAAAAGATTTAGTCAAAAAGCCGGAAAAGCAGAGGATATGTTACGAAATATTGTAACTGGCGGAACATTATTTAGTGAATTGGGATTTTATTATGTCGGACCAATCGATGGACATGATGTTGAAAATTTAGTCCAAATATTTGAGAATGTTAAAAGTTCAAATCATCAAGGTCCAGTTTTGATACATGTTAGAACTCAAAAAGGAAAAGGTTACAAGCCGGCAGAGGACTCGGGTGATAAATATCACGGTGTATCCAAGTTTAATATTTCAACAGGAGAACAGTCAAAATCAAAATCTAATCTTCCTTCTTATACTAAAGTATTTGCAGAAACTTTGATTAAACACGCCGAGCAGGATACAAAAATTATTGGAATAACAGGTGCAATGCCGTCAGGCACAGGCCTTAACTTATTTGAGAAAAGATTTCCAGATAGATTTTTTGACGTTGGAATAGCCGAGCAACATGCTGTAACTTTTGCTGCGGGATTAGCCACAGAAGGTTACAAGCCTTACGCAGCAATTTATTCAACTTTTTTACAAAGAGCTTACGACCAAGTAGTTCATGATGTCGCTTTACAATCTCTACCTGTTAGATTTGCAATTGACAGAGCAGGTTTAGTAGGAGCAGATGGACCAACTCATGCAGGATCTTTCGATATTACGTATTTATGCACCTTACCAAATTTTATTGTTATGGCCGCAAGCGATGAGGCAGAACTAGTAAAAATGATTAATACTTCGGTTGAAATTAATGACAAGCCCTCAGCTTTTAGATATCCGAGGGGAAACGGTTTAGGCGCAACACTACCTTCAATAAAAGAAGTTTTAGAAATTGGAAAAGCTAAAATTATTAAAGAAGGAAAAAAAGTAGCTTTACTAAATTTTGGTACAAGGCTAGAAGAATGCAAAAAAGCTTCGGTCGCTTTATCTACAAAAGGAATTAATTGCACAATAGTAGATGCTAGATTTGCAAAACCATTAGATGAAAAATTAATAATGGAAATTGCAACTAATCACGAAGTATTAATTACTATTGAGGAAGGCTCAATAGGAGGCTTTGGATCTCATGTAATGAAATTACTCTCTGATAGAGGTGTTTTTGATACTGGTTTAAAATTTAGATCTATGATTTTACCAGATATTTTTATTGATCAGGATACACCTGAAAAAATGTACCAATTAGCCGGGCTAGATAATTTATCAATTATAAACAAAGTTGAAGAGACTTTAAATTCAAACATAATTTTAGCAAAAAATAAAAATAAAAAAACTAATTAACCACACTGAGCTCTGTGCATTAGAAAGTGATCTAACAAAACACAATTAATCATCGCTTCACCAATTGGAACAGCTCTTATACCTACACATGGATCGTGTCTTCCTTTTACAGAAATTTTTGTATTCTTACCTTTTTTATCTATTGTATCCCTACTTGTTAAAATTGAAGAAGTAGGCTTAACTGCAAATGAGACTACAATATTTTGACCTGAAGAAATCCCTCCTAAAATACCGCCGGCTTGATTAGATTTAAATTTTACTTTTCCAGAATCTTTAATCATTTCGTCAGAATTTTCCTCACCACTTAAAAAAGCTGCATTCATACCTGCACCAATATTTACTCCTTTTACTGCATTAATACTCATAAGTGCTGCAGCTATATCTGTATCTAATTTCGAATATATAGGAGCCCCCAATCCCACTGGAACCCCTTTTGCTCTTAATTCAATTATTGCTCCGCAAGATGAGCCTGATTTTCTGACAGCCATAAGATATTTTTCCCAAATTTTAACAGATTTCTTATCTGGACAAAAAAAAGGATTTTTTCTAATTTCGCTATCTTTCCAATTAGATTTGTCACAAGACATTAATCCTAATTGAGTAACCGCTCCAATAACATTAAATTTTGAACCAATAATATTTTTTAACACAACTTTGGCAACTGCACCTGCAGCAACCCTACTTGCAGTTTCTCTTGCAGACTGTCTCCCTCCGCCTCTAAAATCTCTAATTCCATATTTTTTAAAATAGGTATAATCAGCGTGACCAGGTCTAAATTTATCTTTTATTGTTTCGTAATCTCTAGATCTTTTATCTTCGTTATTAATTAAAATAGAAATAGGCGTACCTGTAGTTTTCCCCTCGAATACACCAGATAATATTATAGCCTTATCAGACTCTTTTCTCTGAGTGGTGAATTTTGATTGTCCAGGCCGTCTTCTGTCCATATCTTTTTGGATATCCAGCTCAGATAAAGGTATATTAGGTGGACAACCATCAATCACGCATCCTATAGAGGGTCCATGCGACTCTCCCCATGAAGTAAACCTAAAAAATTTACCAAAAGTATTAAAAGACATAGATAATTAATGTATAAATTATTTTAGAGAAATTATGAATCAAAAAAATGGCAAAAATTCACTGGG
>MDTG01131258.1_pt1 | contig 17771 bp, 12 predicted proteins | sample 811421 | NCBI WGS metagenome assembly MDTG01 (sample SAMN05326645, study PRJNA326480) | marine metagenome | isolation source: seawater | place: Pacific Ocean: South East | collected 2011 | reverse complement strand
GTAATTTTATTGTCTGTTTTTTTGAGAGATAGTTTTCGGTCTAAGCAGAAAGAATCAAGTGAATAAATATATTTATTTTTGGATTTAGAAGAGCTACTTATTAACTTTTCTTAGGCACCAAGTAGTAATTACCCCAATTAATGCAATAACAGTAAGAAATAGAAAGTAATTTTGATGGCCTGTGATGCCTGGATTCGCATCTAAAATTCTACCAGAAATTGAACCAAAAAATATATCTGGGGTGAAACCAACAAATGAAACTATTCCTATAGTGGTGCCAGTAATGTTTTTTGGTGTTTTAATTTCATTTACTAGGGCGAAATAAATGCCGCGTATAGCAAACACCATAAAGAAAGTAGAAAATATATTGATAAGAATAAATACTACTAATGAAGCTGAGCCATCAAATATCATAAAACCGATATATGTAAATATTAAAATAAAGAACGCAAGGAAAATAACGTAACTTGCAGCTATTCTGTCGGCTAAAAACCCAGCTAAAATAGCTGCAATTGGTCTAGCAAGAGAGCTATATGTAAATAATTTTGCAGCCTCTACTGCATTCATACCGAGAACTTCATAGGCATATAATGCCGTATTATCTAAACCTTTGTATGTTGAGTAAGCACAAATAATAATAGCAGCATGTAACCAAACCATTCGATTTGAGAGTACCTTGATAAGGTTGTTAAAATTTGTATTCTGCTTGTGATTACTGGTTATGCTCGGTTCAGGTAAGAACATCCAGATTAAAATAGCAGCAATTGCAGTTAATGCTGAGTAAAATAAAATAACAGTACGAAATCCATTTAGTTTTTGCGAAGTGACCGCTAGATTAATTTCACTGGGCAAAAAATTGGCAAAGATAAGAATCGCCAAAGCTGAGACTACTGAGGCTAATAAACCTCTTCCACCATCCAACAGACCAAATGCTTTCCCTTGTGTATAATCTCCCCCCCATTCTCTCGTCGCTTTAAGCATAGCTGCCCAAAATAAAAAGATAGTAGTTATACCCCAGTATCCATAGAGCATCATCATTCCTAATATATTAGGAAAAGTGCTCATATAAAGTCCACCAAAAGCGGTTAGTAGGAGAGAGATAGTCATCAATTTGCGCGCTGAGATTTTATCTGCAATTAAACCACCAAAAAAATAAGAGACCATTGCTGTTAATCCATAAACTGCAAATACATCACCTAAATTGGTGTTGCTCAAATTAAATAATTCTAGAAAACTGGGGCGAAAGAAACGCGCTAAGTGAAAAGGTAAACTGAAAACTAATTCACCTGCAAATATCAAAACAATCATTTGCAAGACACGATGCCAATTATTTATGCTCATAACGAAGAGACTATTCTATATGACAAGAAAATGGAAAAAAGAAATCGATCTAGAGGCTTCATTTTATTCTGCAAAAATACTTACGCATTGATAAGATAATCTTTTGAATATAAATACGAGATAACTATTTCCATAATAATTGCATTTTTAGGCACTGCTTTGCTTTATGCTGCAGTGGGCTTTGGTGGAGGATCTACATACAATGCAATATTAATATTAACCGATATTAATTATATAATGATACCGATTATTGCACTTACCTGTAATCTTATTGTTGTCAGTGGAAATAGTCTCAGATACTTTCAAAATAACTTAATCCCTTGGAAATTTACCCTGCCTGTGGTGGGCTCATCAATTCCGTTTGCTTTCGCCGGCGGACTTGTGATGGTAGATGAAGTTCTCTTTATAAAGATACTAGCTTGGGCATTACTTTTTTCTGGCCTAATGATGCTTTACAGAAAAAAATATCTGAGTATTTCTTTGCTGAAGTTTAATAAAATAGTTGTATTAATATTCAGTTGTGTTTTGGCTGCATGTTTGGGTTTTATTGCTGGATTGGTTGGTATAGGTGGCGGCATTTTCTTCGCTCCATTATTGCATTTAACACAACTGCTGCCGGTAAAAAATATAGCAGCATTTAGTAGTTTTTTTATTTTAGTCAACTCCTCAGCTGGTCTAATTGGGCAATTTATCAAGTATGATGGGATGAATATCGATCTTCTTGAAAGTCAATATTTTTGGCTGTTACTTGCTGTATTTGTAGGCGGTCAAATTGGTTCTCATTTGAGCGTTCACAGGATTCAACCTATTGTAGTGAGAAGATTAACTGCAGTTTTAGTGATTTATGTAGGATGTAGATTACTATTCATATAAGATTAATTTAGTTATGTAATTTTCTTTTATATCAGAGGTGTTATGTGGGGTTAGAAATAAGAAAGTTTGTTATTCATGACGAGGAAACGCTAATTGAAGGCTTTTGCGAAGCAGAAAAACCTCTGAGAATGTTTGCCGTTGCAGCAGTGATAAAAAATCCTTGGGCGGGTCATTATTTTGCTGATTTGAAACCAGAAATTTTAACAATTGCCCCTCCATTAGGAGAGGAGTTAACACAACGTATTACATCAATAGCTGGTGGCGGTGAAAAAATAGAGGCTTATGGAAAAGCTGCCGTTGTTGGTTTGGATGGTGAAATAGAACATGCATCAGCATTGATTCATACACTTAGATTTGGTAATTATTACCGGGAGGCAGTGGGAGCCAAAAGCTACCTGTCTTTCACCAATACACGCGGCCCTGCAGATGCGCCAATTATGGTGCCCCTGATGGATAAAAATGATGCAGGGCGTCGTTCACATTATCTAACGATACAGTTTTCCATCGCAGACGCACCTAGAGCAGATGAGATCGTGGTTGTTTTAGGTGGCTCTATTGGTGGTCGCCCACATCACCGAATTGGTGATCGCTATCAAGATTTGAAAGATCTCGGTCATGATGCAGACAATCCTGCCTCGGTATAAAACTACAAATAATCTTGCCTATTATAAAGTGGGTCAAGGCCCATTAATTTTAATGCTACATGGAGTAGGCCTTAGAATAGAAAGCTGGACTGCTCAAATTGAATTCCTCAGTAAAAATTTCACTGTTATTGCCATTGATTTGCCAGGACATGGAGAGAGTTCCAATTTAGCTTCCTCACAGATTGGTATTGCTCCTTATGTAGAGCAAGTTAGTTTATTTATTGAAGAATTAATACAAGAAAAATTTATAATTATTGGGCATTCCCTGGGTGCGCTTATAGCAATTAACTTTGCGGCGCAATTTAATCATAAGTGCCATGCAGTGATAGCTTTAAATTGTATTTATCAGAGAAGTGATGAAGCTATGAAGCAAGTACAACTTCGGGCTAAAAAAATTGGTTTGAGAGAAATTGAAGAAGTGGCAGAAGCTACTGTTGAGCGTTGGTTTGGTAAAAATTCATCTGATCAGTTGGCCGATATTTGTTATCAATGGTTGCAAGACTGTAATATTGAGGGATACATCAAAGCTTACAATGCTTTTGCTAATGTGAGGGGAGCTTCTGATAGTTTATTAGCTTTGAATAATTTGCCCGTAGCTTTTATAACAGGTACGTTAGATACAAATTCTACAATAGCAATGAGTCAAAATATGGCTAAAGAATGTTTGAAAGGCACAGCAAAAGTTGTCTGTGGTGCTGGACACATGGCCCAAATGAGTCATTCGACTGAAATTAATAGGCTCATAGAGTCATTTATCTCGACAATTAAACTTAGAACAAGTTGATGCCATGAAATTCTCTTTATTCGCACATATGGAACGCACTAATAATGAGCAATCTTATGCGGATCTTTACGAGGAATTTATTGCACTATGCGAACTAGCGGAACAAGGTGGAATGCATACAATATGGACTGGAGAACATCACTGTATGGATTTTACTGTTGCGCCAAATCCATTTATCAATATTGCTGATTTGGCTGCAAAATTTAAAAATATTCGTTTAGGTACTGGCACTATTATTGCCCCATTTTGGCATCCAATAAAAATTGCAGGTGAATCTGCAATGACAGATATTATTACATCTGGAAGATTGGAGTTAGGTCTGGCAAGAGGAGCTTATAGCTATGAGTACGAACGCTTAATGCCAGGAATGGATGCATGGGAAGCTGGTGCTAGACTGAGAGAGATAGTCCCAGCAATAAAGGGATTATGGCAAGGGAATTATAAACATGAAGGTAAGTACTATGAGTTTCCTAAGTCCACCTCCACTCCAAAACCACTTCAAAAGCAAGGGCCACCTATATGGATTGCGGCTAGAGATCCGAATAGTCATGAATTTGCCATAAATAATGATTGTAATGTACAGGTAACTCCACTCTGGCAGGGGTACGAAGAAGTGGAAAATTTGATCAAACGTTTTCAGGAGGCTAAAAAGAAATGCAACCGACAATCTTTAGCAAAAATTATGTTACTTCAACATACATTTGTGAGTAACAATAATAAAGAGTTGGAACAGGCGACTAACTCTTTTAGTGAGTTTTATGCTCATTTTGGTGCTTGGTTTAAGAATGAAAGACCGGTAGATCAAGCGCGTATAAAAGCACTATCAAAAGAAGAAATAGAATTAATGGATATGTATTCACCTTCGATTTTAAAAAAGAATTTAGCAATTGGAAGTGTGGATGAAATAAAAGACTTAATCAAAAAATACCAAGATTTAGGTTATGATGAATTTGCCTATTGGGTTGATTCTGGGATGGATGTAGATTTGAAGATAGCCTCTCTTAAGAAATTCATTAATGAAGTTATGCCTGAATTCATTTAATTCATGGGTATAGAGTTATGAGCCAGCAAACAAAATTACCACATTATCCAATGTATATTGATGGTGAATTTATAGAATCATCTAAGATTGAGCTTTGCAGTATTAATCCTCATAATGGAAAACCGTGGGCAACTTTTGCCAATAGTGAGCCAAAGGAAATTGAACGAGCAATCATGGCAGCCAGACAATCACTGCATCAAGGTGAATGGACTGAAATGCTGCCAACTGAGCGTGGCAAGTTATTATTTAAGCTTGCTGATCTTATTGAAGAGCATGCTGCATTAATTGGAGAAATAGAAACCAATGATAGTGGTAAGTTGTTAGCTGAAACTGCTACACAAACGAAATATGTGGCTGACTATTATCGTTATTTTGCTGGTATAGCTGACAAAATTGAAGGCGCGACTTTGCCAATTGATAAACCAGATATGCATGTTTTTACTACGAATGAACCTATCGGAATTGTCGCAGCAATAGTGCCATGGAATGCGCAGATGTTTCTTACAGCTACAAAACTTGCACCAGCACTGGCGGCCGGTTGTGCAGTTATAATAAAAGCATCCGAAATTGCACCTTGTGCATTATTGTACTTTGCTAAATTAATTCATGCAGCAGGTTTCCCTAGAGGGGTGGTATCAGTAGTTACTGGTGATGCGGCTAATTGCGCAATTCCTTTGACGACTCATCCTGATGTTGATCGAATTGCTTTTACAGGTGGACCTGACACCGCGAAGCAAATTATTAGAAATTCGGCTGAGAATTTTGCGGTAACAACTCTCGAACTAGGTGGTAAATCACCTATTCTCGTTTTCGATGATGCAAATATTGAGAGTGCGGTTAACGGAATTATAGCTGGTAATTATGGTGCTTCAGGACAATCCTGTGTGGCTGGCTCGAGAGTGTTGGTTCACAGAGCGATCAAGAAAAAATTAATAGCTAAACTCATAGAAAAAGTTAATTTAATTAAGGTAGGTTCACCGACCGATCTTGAAACACATATTGGACCTTTGTGTACCGAGCAGCAAATTAAATTGATTCAGGCGACACTTAAGAAGGCGGAATCACAGGGCGCAAAGATTATATTTGGGGGCAAAAGAAAAGATGGTGAGGGTTATTATTTTGAACCAACATTGGTAGATTGCCATAATGATTCTATTGCTACACTTAAAGTTGAAATGTTTGGACCAGTTATGTCAATGCTAACGTTTAGTGAAGAGCAAGAGGCTATTGATATGGCAAATAATACTGATTATGGGCTTGGTTCTGGTGTGTTTACTGATAATCTGGCGCGAGCTCATCGAGTATCAAAGAAGATCAGAGCTGGCATATGCTGGATCAATAGTTATCGTGCCATTTCACCAATAGCTCCATTTGGTGGTTATAAACAATCTGGCTACGCACGAGAGGCTGGGCTTCAATCAATAAATGATTATCTTAGGACAAAAACTACTTGGATTAACATTTCTAATGAACCCATGGCAAATCCATTTGTTATGCGATAATACTTATCAAAACGACAATTCTGATTAAGAGAATTGTATTTATTCTTTTATTGATCTGGTGTCACTAATTAAAGATTTAATCAGAGAAATTGCCATAAGGGCCATGACTACTGAGAAAGGAAGTGCACCAATTATCATTACTGAGCGTAATGCATCCATTCCACCAGCGGTCAATAATACACCTATAAGCATTGAGAATAATAAGCCCCAGATAATTATATGCTTAGCTTGTTTTTGATTTTGACTTCCACCCGAAGCTAAAGTGTTAATTATTAGGATACCTGAATCAGCTGAAGTGACTAGGAATGTCACTAATAAAGTTACAATCAGAATAGAAAGTCCGACTGCCAGTTCAGGCGTGAGAATGAGATTTATTGTTTTAAATAATTGGGCTGAGATATCTGCATTGACAATCGCACCTTGAGCTAAACCAGAAAGCTCCATATCTATTGCCGTAGCTCCAATAAAACTGAACCAAACTAAACAAATTAGAACAGGAATGATCATAGCGCCCAGAACATACTCACGAATTGTTCGACCTCGCGATACACGTGCGAAAAATAATCCAACAAATGGTGCGAATGCGATCCACCAAGCCCAATAGAAAATTGTCCAAGCTCCCTGCCAATCTTGCAGCGCAATTGATGTTTCACTACCAGAATTTTTCCAGACTGTTATTGACATCATTGGTAAGGCAACCAGGTAATCCCAAATGGTGAAGAAAAATGTTTGTAAGGCAAACAATGTTGCCCCAAAGAGAATAAAGAACATAATTAAGAAGATTGATAAGCTCATATTGATATTAGATAACCATTTTATTCCTCTTTTTAAGCCGGATAAGGCGGATAAGCATGAGGCGCAAACGATCAAGGTTAAGCCAAATAATTGAGCCATTAGAGTAGGTTTACCACCGTTATCAATCAGCCAACTCGCACCAGTAATATTAAATAATCCAGAGGCAAATTGTGACACACCAAACCCTATTGTTACGCCTAATCCCACAATGGTGGCTAAGATAGCAACAATATCGACAACATTACCTATAGTACCAGACATGGTCTGACCAAATAGAGGTTCAAGCCCACTCCTAATGGTTAAAGGTAATTGACGATTGTATGATAAATATCCGAGAGACAGACCGACCACACCAAAACAAGCCCAAGCAGTTAAGCCATAGTGCAACATAGCCCATTTATAAGCATTTCGAACATTATTTATGTCCAGCCCGTCAGATAAACCTCTGATGGTATCGGGGCTGTTAGTAAAATGAGTAATCGGCTCCGCTGTTGAATAAGTCAGCATACCTATTCCAATACCAGCACCAAAAATCATAGACAACCATGAGAAAGTAGTGAACTCAGGTGTTTCATCTGGCCTGCCTAATTTAACATAAGCCGTCCTCGGCCAGATACAAAGACCCAAACAAACAAGAGTATAGAAAGCGGTTACGTAGATATACCAAGCACCAAATGTCTGAGTCGACCAATTCTGCAACTCAAGTAATACCTGTCCTGCTGAAGATGGCGAAAATCCTACCCAGGCGATCAACATTATAATAAGTAGTTTTGGTATTACAGCTACAACTCTATTGAAACCCTCATAAAAACCTGATTTTTCTGTATTTATTGATATTGTCTTTTGTTCTGAAAAGGGCGATTTACTCAAAATTATAGCTCCTTGATGTAAAGAGATTTCAATGAATTATTTAATCAGATTAATTAGCTCATTAACTTATTTTCTTAGATTGTAAAGACATTATGTTGTTGATAACAACAATCATACCTTATTTACAATAGTGAATTTAAGTAAAATCAATCACATTATTCTCCCGCTCCTTGCCTTGATTTTTCACTAGCTTCAACAAGTATCAGATCAGCAATTTTAGTAAGTTGTTGGTAGTGGTCAAACTTAATCTCAAGACCATCATTAATCTTCTGATACAAACGCTCGTTAAAATCATGGGTATTTACTTTCTGTATTATAGATTCACCTTGGATTTCATGTTCATTGGTATATGATTTGAGGGATTGAATATCATTCTTAGAGTAAATTAAATTCAGATAAGGTTGAAGATTTACGGCATATTTATTTAACTTGATTGTTTTATAAATCGGATAATCTTGGTTTGGAGCAATTTTTGCAATATGTAAATGCTTTTGCTCAGTTTCTATCCACCAAGCTGTAGCGTGATACCCTCTCACGCTGACATTTTTAAGATTGACAAGGATAGTTTCTTGATGAGTAATATTATTTATAGTAGTAAAGCAGAGTCCATCCTCATGACATTTTGCTAATGTTAAATCACTGAAAATTCTGATCTTGTGAAGAATATTTTGACTGTTATCGCTCAGAATTAGACGTTGCTTACTCTCTTTTTTGTGTTTTGTTAATGTATTATTTTTTTGTAGTGGTTTGTTTATTTCATCTAAAAGTGTTCTGATTCCATCCAAATCGTGTAATTCCAGCCATTGTACGATGGCTGCAATATCCTCGTAATCATATTGATGCTTATAATGTGATTCACAAACACGTGTTAGCAGTGCTTTAGATTCATTAACTGAAATTCTAATGAATTTCATTCCCTTTGCTCGATTCAATATTTGGCATCACCGGGAAGAACCATTCATCTTTATATTCATTGCTTATATCACTAATAATGGGGGCACCTTGAAACATCGTATTTCTAACCCAAAGTCGAGATTTTGGATCAAACTTTCCAACTCCAAAAAAAGATAATTTACATCTTAATAAATGAATTGGTAGAACATCTTTGTCGTTTAAATTGGCTTGAATTTCACCATAAGTGGTTTTTGACATAGTCTGTATACGCCGTATTATTTGACGATATTCAGGATGTGCGAAAATAAATTCTGCAACATTGTTAATTTTTAGTTCTGGCGATAGATTTTGTATTGTGGAATAACATTGTTCTATGGATCTGGCAATGCCAATTAGCATTTCTTTATCTGCACCTTTATCTATATTTCTTTCACCCAGTCTAGGTTCCATTTTCTCTTCAGATCGATACCAAAAAATGGCATCAGCATTTTCTGATTTAAAATTATATTTTAAGGCCCATTGATATTGATTTTGGATAATGGTTTTTAGTTTAGATAACTTCATTTCAGGAACAAGATCATATATTTCTTCAATTTCTTGATTCTTTTCAAATAGCAGCGCTTCTTTTGGATAAATCTCGATGAGCACTGTATTGATCAATTCTTGAGCTTCAATGCTAAAATTTTCTGCCACATACTGAGTTACTTGTTGCCATTTTTTTATTTTATCTTGATGTTCTGTTACATAATTAGCTATTAAGCTGAGGTCATCACTTACGTTGATATTAATTTCTTTCTGTGTCAGGTTGTTAGTTGTTATTTGATTTAGATGTATGATGGCTCGACTTACTAATAACAGAAATGATGCTAATTTATTTTTATCTGGAGAGGTGTCATTTAATACTTTTGCCAAGACTCTCTCGCGAGTTTCAATCCAGTTATTAATTAGAAGTGGATGTTTGATGAGAAATGGCGCCATCCCAAGCCCAGTGGCATTACCGATACCAATGTACCTTTTGATACTCTTATTGAGTTTAACTGCTGTCTTTGGATTACGTTGATGCGCTATGTGATCTGCTTGATCCAAGCTAAATTGTCTAATCAAGAAGCATGAAAACATTTCAGCAGAAAATGGCTCTGAAAAATCCGCATACGATGTTTTAACTTTATCCCAATCGGCCATACCAAATTTTCCACTACCATAAACCGCTGTTGTGCGATACAGGTAACCAACTTCGTTAATTTTTTTGATACAGGGTTGTTTTCCAGAGCTCAGTTCATTGATTACGTAATCAAAATTGCGACTACTTTTATTAGCTCTAGATAGAACAACACTATTCGAAGTCATTCTTCCTTTTTCTTGGAGTGGAACATTTTCTTTGAGAAATATTAGATCTTTTGGATTGAAGACTCCGTGCCTAAGCGTTACCGTCATATCCCATGCTTCCGCTATCACTCTATCACTTCGAAGTTCTGGGTCGAGAAAATTGGCAAAAACAACAAAATGGAAATTATTTAATGGTGTTTTTATTTCATAAACCGCTTCACCGAAACCATCTTTATCTAGATTAAATAATGTAAGACTAATATCCCATTTCTCAGTCATTATCTTACGAATTAATTTGCGCATAAAGCTTAATTTATAGGGATAAAAGCTCCCTAGACGTTTTAGATCCATAACTACTTCAGGAGTTCTTAGACCAATATCTTTTGCTTCGAATTGATGATTCAGATTACCCATTATTTATAGTATCCAGAGGGGTGAATGAAGATTTGAAAAAATTGTACCAATTTCCACCCATTATTTTTTTAATATCTTCATCACTAAATTTGGTTGCCTTGAGCCCATCGATTATATTTTGAAAACCTAGATTATTTTCAAACCATGCAGGTTGTTTTGGCCATGTTGGTTGAGTTGCTGTACCTTCACCATAATCTGGTGTGAGAGACCATCTGCCACTTCGCATCCATTCTAAGATTGTATAATCCCAATTAAGACAGAGATCAGAGCCTATGCCAATATGATCGATACCCATCAATTCAGCTGTATCATAAATCATGTTACAAAAATCTTCCAAGGTACAAGCAGACCCATTAGCCAGATGAAATGGGTAAAGACTTACGCCCAGCATACCTTCTGACTGACTTAAATTCTTGAGTACTGTATCGGATTTATTCCTCAAAGCATCATGAAAAGAGGACGGATTTGCATGAGTTATTGCAATTGGTCTTTCTGAGATTTCTATGGCTTCTAAAGTAGATAATTCGGCACTATGGGACATATCAATAATCATACCCAAACGATTCATTTCTTTGATTGCTACTTTGCCAAATCGTGTAATGCCGGAGTCGCCATCCTCATAACAGCCTGTCGCAAGGAGGCTCTGATTGTTATAGCTAAGTTGCATGATACGCGCACCCATGTGATGCATTTTTTCAATTAGACGGACATCATCTTCGATCGGCGAGCAATTCTGGAAACCGAATATAATGCCAATTTTCCCATTTTTCTCTGCAGTAGTGATGTCATCGGCAATTTTAATCGGCATGATGAGGTCAGCATGATCATTAAATTTTTTGTCCCAATTTACTATGTTTTCTGTTACTTCTTTTTTATTCTCCCAATAGGCGATAGTGACATGAATAATATTCACGCCACCACGTTTTGCCTGCTCAAAAAGCTCTCGATTCCAGTTAACATACTGAAGGCCATCTATGATAAGGATATCATGCGCATTCATAAGTTAATAATCCTCAATTTATTAGATATATTTTTCATGATGAGAGGTAAGTGGTTTTCACTATTGAATAAAATTCTTTGGCATAGGTTCCTTGTTCGCGTGGACCGTAGCTTGATGCTTTCCTGCCACCAAAAGGAACATGATAATCAGTACCTGCTGTTGGTAGATTAACCATAACACAACCTGAAGATGAGTGGCGCTTGAAGTGTGAGGCATCTCTTAGTGATTGCGTTATAATTCCTGAGGTTAAGCCGAAATCTGAATCATTTGATACCTCCAATGCTTCTGCATAATCTTTGACTTTTATAACACTAGCAATAGGTCCAAACACTTCATCTCGATTAATTTTCATCTGATTATTGGTGTCAATAAATAGAGTAGGGCGCATATAAAAACCATCATTAGCTAACTGCATAGATTCATTACCAGCGACCATTTTTGCACCGGCAGTTATCGCAGCATCAATATATGTTTTATTTTGATTGAATTGACGTGCATCAACTACTGGACCTATTTGTGTCGACTTATCTAATGCATCGCCAACTTTTAATGCTTTAGTTGCCATAATCATTTTTTCAATAAATTGATCATGTATACCTGCCTCAACAATCAACCTAGATGAAGCAGTACATTTTTGACCGGTACCAAAAAATGCCCCATTAATTGCGCATTGAATAGCAGTATCCATATCAGCATCATTAAGTACTACTAGAGCATTTTTACTACCCATCTCCAGTTGAACGCGCGTCATATTTTTAATTGCATCTTGAGCTATAGCATTACCTGTTTTGACAGAGCCTGTAAAAGATATAGCATCAATATCTTTTGATTGAGAAAGTGCCTGACCAGCAAGTGTTCCTGGACCCTGTATGCAATTAAATACCCCTTTTGGTAATCCACTTTTTTCCATAATTTTTGCAAAAGCAACAGCACTAGCTGGAACAATTTCAGAAGGCTTAAGTACCACACAATTTCCATAGGCTAGTGCTGGTGCTATCTTCCATGCGGCAACGGCAATAGGGAAGTTCCAAGGCGTAATTACTCCAATAACCCCCAAAGGCTCTCTAGTAACTTCAACATTAATATTAGCTCTCACCGATGAAGTTATTTCACCCATTTGGCGTAAAACCTCTGCCCCAAAGTACTGAAAAAACTGACCTGAACGATATACCTCACCAATACCCTCAGCTAGTGGTTTCCCTTCTTCTTTGGCAATGATTTCTCCAAGTTCAGGACTCTTGGCGATCAGTTCGCTTCCAATAAAATCAAGTATTTTTTTACGCTCTTCCAGTGAACTAAGAGACCATTTTTGGAATGCATTTTTCGCACTTTGGATCGCTAACTTACAATCATCGCTGGTAGCGGCACTGAATGAACCAAGACAATCATTTATATTAGAAGGATTGATACTGTCAAATGCTTGACCATTATTAGACCATTCACCATTAATAAAATTACTATTTTGTGTAGCTGACATCTGCAGTTTCTCCATTTAGATATGATTATATCTATAACATTTAATTATTATTGTAACTATTTTTATACAAGATCACCTAGCATATTTTTCAATGGCTCTAACCACGGCTCAAAGTTTTTCCATTGCTCTAATCCGCTCTTATATATTGGTTGTCTGACTTGCTCAGAACTCGGAGTTCTAACATTTCGGGCTGTTTGATGAAAATTGATGCAGTTCTCTTCAAAAGGTAATTGGCAATATTTAAGTATCCGTTCTACTTCATGATCGAGATCAGCTACAACATTTTCATATTGAACGCGCAGTATTTTATTTGGTAGCACTTTATCCCAGTGATCCATTAGATTTTGATAATTTAGATAATAAGCACCAATATCCTCTAATCCATAAGAAAATTGCTGGCCACTGGCAAATAATTGTTTAAAGCCACTAAAACAACAGGCCATGGGTTTGCGTCTTGCGTCAATAATTTTGGCATTCGGAAGTATAAGTTGAATGAGACCGATATGGCGAAAATTATTGGGCATTTTGTCTATAAAGTAAGGCGCCTTATTTCTATGAATACGAGTTTCCTCGATATAGTTTTTACCAAATTCATGTAATTGATTATCATTTAAAGTCAGCAGATTTTCTGGGTAATCAGGTGTTTCATTAATAGTTTTTCTGCCTGCTAATTTATAAGCAAGTGCAGGTATATTAGGTAACTCATGCGTACCGTCAACTTGAGAATGTGATGCTAGAATTTGTTCGAGCAAAGTGGAACCCGCTCTTGGTAGCCCAACGATAAATATGGGGTCTGGAGCTGGAAAACCTTTATTTTGTTTTCGATCGAATAATTTTTGGTTGCAGTGTATTTGTTGTAAACCAAGAATTTTATGCATATTTTCTTTTGTGTAATGTTGTTTTGTTTTTTGTAAGTGATTGCCTCGTTCGTAGTAAAAGAAAGAGCTCTTGAAATTTTTTATATCTTCATAGTGCTTACCAAGTGCAAAACATAGATGGATTTTATTTATTATTGAAGTGGATTCCTTACCTTCTTGGGTTATCATCAATTCGACTTCGTGCGCTGTAAACATATAAGTTTTTAAGTTAGCCATGCTCCAATAAGCATCACCATAATCGTTTTTTGCCGTATAAGCTTTACGATAAGACTCAATTGCTTCCTTGATATTACCTATAGTTTTGAGTGCATGGCCGTGTACTAATCTCAATTCTGGGTCATTTGGAGTTATCTTATTTGCTTTATTGTATATTTTAAGTGCAGTTTTATAGTTACCGACTGCCACACATTGATTGGCGTAAGCTATTTGAAATTTGAGATTATTAGGCTCTTTATTTTTCAGTAGTTTTGCTTGTTCGAGAGATTGTTTGTATTTCTGTCGCCTATACAAAACAACCATGTAGTCATGCCTCGTAAAAGTGTTGTCTGGTTCATACTCCAGTGCTTTTTCGAGAAGAAATTCAGCATCATCTAAAACATCAGCAGCCACACCAAGACTAGCCAGCAAGCGCATACCCTCAACATTTTTTTTATTTTTAAGTAAAAATTTACGACATAACTTTTCTGCATTATAGGTATGACCTTCTGCGATCATATTTCGCACGCTTAGTAATTCAGTGGGCAGTGCTTTTAATTTTTCATATTCAAATTGGGTAATTTTGGCACTATCTAAGTTACCCTGTTTAGTATGAATTTTAGTTAACCCAGCCCAGCTGGCAATCAATGAGTTATTTAGTTTTACCGCATGTCGATAAGCAAATAGAGCCTGACTCATAAATCCAGCAGCCATGCATACATGACCTTCCTCTTGAAAAGCGCGACCATAACCTGGGCGAATTTTTTTTAAATTCCTCAGAGTTTCAAGCGCATCTTCAAGTCGATTCAGATATCTTTGGCACACAGCCATGATATAAAGTGCTTGGCCATTTTCTGGAAAATGAATAAGAATTTCTTCGGTCTTCTTTTCCGCTTCAACCAAGCGACTGTGCTCAAGTAAAAATCTGGCTTCTTCCAATGCTTCTTCGAGATTTAAATTCTGTTTCATAACTTAATAAAAATTATTTATTGGCAAACACTAAGAAAAAAGGCGAGCCTAAGCTCGCCTTATTTTCCTATGCGTATATACAATCTACGCTAGTGGATGACTTAGAAGTCGTAAGAGACTCTCACACCCATTGTACGAGGACGGTTAGTAGTAACTCTTTCAAAAAAGTCTTGTCTGTTGATATGCAATTGCGCACGTTCGTCAGTCAAGTTTTTGATATAGAATTCCATGCCCCAGTTATCTTTGATATTTTTCATACCAAGTGAAGTATCAAGTACTGTGTAAGCTTTTTGATATGTATTTGGCTCATCTGTAGTATCTACGATTGAGTTAAGCGCTTTACTTGCATGCTTCATACCCAATTGATAATACATGTTTCCTTCAGCTGTCTCCCATTCGTACTTACCACGAATAGTATATTGCGATTCAGGAGTCAAAGGTAATTCTCTTCCTTCGTCTTGAACAACAAGAGCAAATGCTGGGTCAACTCTGGTTAACTCAGTATCGTTAAAGGAACCAGCTGCATAGATAGTTAGATTATCTGTTGCTGCCCAAGTGATATCCCCTTCCATTCCTTTGATTTCTGCATCTCCACCATTATCAACCAGTGTAAATATTGAGATGTTTTGTGAATCGAAATGAGATACTTGGATGTCTTTCCAGTCAATCATGTAAATTGCACCGTTAAAGCGCATACGACCATCAAACATGGTTGCTTTCCAGCCCAACTCAGTGCTTTCCATAACATCGGATCTAAATACATATGGTAAACAGTAACCTGGGAAGCCAGTGCTTGCTTTTGCATCAATAGCTCCTTTGGTGCCACACTCTATTTCATTAGCGAGACCTGCATTTGCTTTATTATTAGCAGTTGCATCGTAAACACCCATCTTAGCAGCGCCACGGTTGAAACCACCCGGACGGTAGCCCTCTGACCATGTCGCATAGACTAAGAGATCATCAGTTGGCGTATAAGACAAAGTAAATTTCATCATAGTGTCTTTGGTATTTAACGGTCTGATTGCTGATGTAAATTTAGTTGCGTAATCACGTCCACCAGTGACAGTTGGTCTGACATCATTTGTTGGATCAGCATCATCAACCAACAATGGTCGATTACCGTATCTCCACGCTCCATAACCTGTAAAGTTATAATCTAGATCATACTTACGGGCACTTACAGCAACATTTAGCTCATCACTAAGCTGAAAATCAATTTCACCGAATAAAGCAAACTGTTCTTCAGTTCTGAGATTATCATTTCTGAATTGAGTAGCTGCAGATGTAACACCTCTTGCATTAGCAGAAGCCCCTCCAAATGTTCCAGGTGAAGCATTGATATTAATTGGAGAAAATCCTGCCTCATAAGGAGCTAAGTAATTAAAGTTACCGATATGCTTAATTTCAAAATCTTCAAAGAACATACCACCTTGCATGTTTACGATACCGTCCCAATTTGTTGCAAAGCGAAGTTCGCTGGTGAAACGTGTCATTTCGTTTTGAAGTCCTACTGCGTTCGCAGGTGTTCCACATTCAATTACGTCAGGATTCCCACTTAGCGTTGGATCATAACCATATCTTGCTACTGTGTTTTGCGCCGCTGTCGTTACGTTTCCATCGGCATCTTTAACTTGTAGTGTTTCCCCTACGCCCGCACCAGTATAATAACTACCAGTTAAGTATTCACATTGATAACCTGATATAGATCCACCGATATTGGTATATCCAGTGTAGTCTAGTTGGGCATCAACTGAACGATCCATGTATGCACCTGTATACACGAGATCTATATCGCCCATTGAGCCATTTAAAGTCCAGGCTGTTTGCGTGAACGTGTCATCAAGTTTATCAGGAGTGAAGCGTGAGACTTTTAAATCACCTTTAGCGAGATCATAGTCCCATACACCCTCTGTTTTGAGAGATTGTGTTGTATTTTGCAAAAGGAGATCCCAATTATCATTGAGCATCCATTTGAGACCTAATCTGGCTCCAGCATAATGTGCATCGTTAAAGTCATCTTCAACAGTTGATGAGTTATTTGCAGTTTGATAGCTAACTGGAATTACTGTGCCTGCTTTTATTTCTTTACCATTAAAGAACCTAGTGTCTTTCGCATATTTGACACCCGTGGTTTTTGGGAATGTAGGGTTAACAGCATTACTCGCTGTAAATGAACCTTCTACGTTATCAATGTAGCCACCTTGATTATCATTATAAAGCGCCATTCTGAAGGCCATTTTTCCTTCTACTAGAGGAATATTAAGCATCATTTCAGCCGAGTTTGAGTTTTCACCGCCGCTTGTTGACGCGAAGCCACCATTAAAACTCGCTTGGAACTCATCGATTACTGGCTTATTAGTAATTAATCTTACCGTTCCAGCCATTGAGCTCGCACCATAAAGTGTACCTTGAGGACCAGGAAGTACCTCGATACGCTCCATGTCTGTTACGTAAACATCTAAATTACGACCACCAGAAGTAACTGGCTGTTCATCTAGATATAACGCAACGTTCGGTGCTGAACCTTGCGATTCTGCTACAGTGATATTGATCGCGTCGACTGCGGCACCACGAATGTATATCTCATTCTGACCAGGCCCACGTCCACCAGCATTAACACTTGGTAAGTATTTTACGTAATCACTGAAACTTTGAATATTTTCATCTTCTAATCTTTGAGCGTCCATTGCTTGTACGGCAAGAGGAATATCTTGCATACTGGCTGAACGTTTTGTTGCAGTAACTGTAATTTCTTCAATGGCCTGTG
>MDTG01229034.1_pt1 | contig 17772 bp, 16 predicted proteins | sample 811421 | NCBI WGS metagenome assembly MDTG01 (sample SAMN05326645, study PRJNA326480) | marine metagenome | isolation source: seawater | place: Pacific Ocean: South East | collected 2011 | reverse complement strand
GATAACTCTTTTGTAACTCCAGCACAAACTGATCAACGAGTAGTAAACAGAGATATAAAATTTGTATTTAGTATTGTTAATGCTATAGATGATTATATTGTTGATCGTATTGCTGACTTTAATGTTGGGGATAAACTAAGACCTTTTGATTATTATAGTGGCTCGTATACACAGTTAAATTCCTTAAGAAATACATTAATGACTGGTGTGACTGCAGATATAAATCAAAATATTAGACATACTGTAAATACAGTAAAAGATAAGCTAGAGGATACTCTACAAACTAATGTACCAGCTCACTCAAAGGTGATAATAGGATATGAAATAAAAAATGATATTCTAACAAGACCAAAAATAAAACATCATAAGACTCAAATTCAAACTGGATCTGATGCTGGTAATTTAACTGGCAGCATGTTTATAACTGAGAGCTCTGCTAAACTAACTGCAAGTTTTGATCCTGTCGAAACAGGTAGCTTGTTTATAACTGAAAGTGTTGTACTATCATCATTGTTTGATCCTGTAGAAACAGGCAGTATACACATTACAGAAAGCTTAATCACTACTGCAAGTTTTGACCCTGTAGAAACAGGTAGTATTTTTATAACAGAAAGTGTTGTTTTAACAAGCAGTTTTGATCCTGTAGAAACAGGTAGTATAGCAATTACTGAATCAGTAGTTGTACAAAGTTTCTTTTCTGCTTCTAAGATAGGACATCTTGACTTAATTGTTGAAAGTGGTAGCGTTAGTTCATCAAATAGTAGATCTATTTTTATACAAGCTGATATGATTTCACATGGTGTTAACAATATGCCAAGTGGAAACATAGATCAAATTCAAACCTATGGTCTACAGAGTATACCAGCCCTATCGAGAAGTTTAAACAGAGGAACAGGTTCACATCTTGTAGTTTATGACAGAACTAATTCTGGAAGTTTGGGTGACTTCAATGTTGGTCATGATAATGGTAATTTTGTAAACTTTTATGTAGGTGACTATGAACATGTGTCAGGTACTATAAACATAGTCACAGGTTCTGATGGTCAAACAGGATGGTATGGTGGTTACAATTTTGACTATACTGATTATAGAAACTTTTTCAATGCAAGAATTGAGCTGGACAATAATTATTTATATGACAACAAATATAGTTCTAGTATAAACTTAATAAAGGGTAGACCAATTGGTACCACTTTATATTTTACGGAATCAAACGGTGAGATTATTTACCCAAGTAATCACGCTTTTATAGTTGGATCAAGTAAAGATTTTCATAGTAAATTATTTTATGAAGGAACATTAAATGATGGATCACAACCAGTTGACGATCCTAGAGGAAGAGATACAAGATCTGATCTTGCAGCCTCTACAGCAAGTGTAGCAGGATCAAATACATTAAATGCTCTAACAGTAACACGAACAGAAGACACAAGTGAAGACTAAAATGACGAAAAATGAAAAACGCTTATATTTATGTATGAACAAATCCAAATTGGAGAATAAGATATGGGATATTTAGATGGCAGTTCAATTGTAGTTGACGCCGTATTAACAAAACTTGGAAGAAAAAAATTAGCTACAGGTGGTGCACTAAATATATCTAAGTTTGCCTTAGGTGACACAGGTATAGATTATACACTGTTCAATGTAGATCACCCATCAGGATCAAACAGTTTTGCATCAGCTATAACACAGTTACCTCAATTAGAAGCAGTAACTGGTGAGACACAAGCATTAAGATATAAATTAGTAACCTTCTCACGAGACACAGAATTTATACCATACTTATTTTTTCCAGAAGGTAGAACGAGAACAATATCAGGATTTGGATCTGTATATGAGATACTCATATCTCCATCTACTGTTAATGCAGAAGATTCTTTATATCAGTTTACAATAAATGATACTGCTCCAATAATTTATACATTAGCAGGTCAAACAGCAGTAATAGAAGGAAGTGGTCCTACAGGTTTTCCAATAGTTGGGGTACCTGCAGCACTTGAGATACCTACACCAGTAACATTAATAGGTACTGGTCCTTTAGCTATACAAGCTAAGCAGTCAGATAAGAAAAGAACCTTGTCTGTACAAGTGATGGGTGTTGATACAGGTGCAACAGATTTTATAGAAATTACAGTACTCAAAAATGACACAGTAGATGGTCAAGGTACTGATACGGCATTATAGGAGTAAGAAATGGCACAATTTACACCAATAGATCCAGCCAGTGACGTTGTAAGCACAACCACTAAGGTAACTACAGGATACTTCTCAGGAGGTAGAGGTATCTTAGCAGGAAGTAACTTTGCTACTAAGTCCTTAGCAGGTTCACAGGATAAGTTTTATTATAACGTACAGTTTAACAGTGAAGACCAATTTAGTTTAGCATTTGGTAATCAAGTAGGATCTGGATCAGACTTTACTACTAATGTTAAAGGTGAAACAGAATCAGTTTACAAAGCATACTCAAGTATGTTGTTACCTAATGAGGATGTTCAAACTGGCTTTGTAATGGTTGATGGAACAAACGGTACTAATGAAGTAACACAATCCTCAATATACGTCTTTGCAGCTGAACGACTAAGAATGAAAGATAGAGTAAATAGAAAGAATTGGACCTTTACATTAAGTGGATCAACAAGTGCCGGAGCCACATCAGGTTCAACCATAAAACTTACTGATGATAGTAATGCATTAGCAGCAGTGCCTACACCAATGGGTCCAAGGTTCAACATTGTATCTGGATCTTCTGGAACTGTGCATACACCAGCTGCTACAAAAACATACGGTCATTTTTATCCTAATGTTGGAGTCTTTATCCTTAGTGCTAATTCGTTATCAGCTTCCTTAGGTGGTCATCATGAATATTTAGCCGAAGATGCTAAAACTCTACAAGCGGGTGCATTTACAAATGCTACTGGTTCAGGTTTAGCACCTGATCTAAGAGTTACTGGTTCCGCTGACAATGCAGCTAAACTGTTTGTTGCATTTCAAAAAGGTACTGTTACTCTTAGAGGTGAAGAAGATCAAATGACAAGTGACTTTTTTATACGAGCTAAAGCTCCTGAATTCAATTTTTCTTTGAATCCAACATTTGCTAGTGGTAGTACTAACAAAATACGACATTCGTCTATGATTGGTAATCCTCAAACTTTTATAACAGAAGTTGGATTATATAATGACTCAAGCGAACTACTGGCTGTTGGAAAACTATCAGCTCCTGTACAAAAGAATTATGGTACAGAAGCTACTATCAAAGTAAAACTAACTTACTAGCATGCATGTCTGTTTGGAAAACCTTAGATCCTTCCAATATAAGTTACGGAAACTATGTTAATAAAAGACCTGTAACCTTAGCATCTAGCTCGCTATCAAGAATACAGTTCTTATCTGGTAGTACGATTGATCTACAAGGAGCTTACTACAACAGTTTACGTATCAATTTTTATGCTAGTGCATCTGAACTCAATGATGCAGTACCAGGTGCAAACTTACAAGCTCAACCATTAGGACCTAATCAGTCTGCATCTGAAACAGTTGGTGCCGACCTTGTATCTGAAAATAAATTTGATAGAATACAACAGTTAGGTATTGAGAATCCAAAAGCCCCTCAACATAGACACAAGTTTAATAAAACAGGATCAATCATTAACATACCTACAAGATTCAAAGGTGATTTTATCGTTCCTGGCTCATTTACATTAACTGATAATAGTACTAGCAAAACTGTCATCATACAGGATGATTCAAGTGGTAACTTATTTGCACCTAGTGCTAGTATCAGTGCCTCAGCTTTATCACTAAGTGGTAGTGATAACTATATAGGTAACATATTCTATGAGTTAGGTGTTGTAACATTAACAGATACTGGAAGCTTTTCTGCAAGTATTGATTATACTGATGTCACATCAGGTCAATATGAAGTAAGTTTTTTGTCTGGACAAACAATTTATTCAAATACTTATAGATGTATAGTTGAGAGAGATGAATTCAATGTTAGTAATAATCCTTCTCTTAAACGGCTTGTTGTGGATAGTCCTGATTTTCCTGGATCTACTTTTATAGGACAGTCACCTTTTACGATAGCAGCAGCGACACAATCAGCGTTTACAGTTTTTGCAACTGAGATAGGATTATATAACGATAACTATGAATGTTTAGCAACTGCTAAGATCTCACAACCAATTGGAATTAGAAAAGATATTCATACTGAATTTGTTGTTCAGTTGGATATATAATGGAGAACCTAAGTGATTGAACAATATGCAGAGTACGGTGCAATAGGTGTTATAATTGCTTTATTCATTGGTATGATAAAGTTTTTGCAAACTTCTTTAACAACCAAATTAGGTGAAGTTGAAGATATTTGTATTAAACTAATAGACAGATGGAATCGTAGTGACGAAACAAGAGACAGGAGGCATGAACAAAGCAATTCCGAAAATGATAGAAGACATGAGCAAATGCTTCAAGCTATCAACCGCATAACTGATGATCTTAACTACTTAAAAGGTAGAATAAATAATAACCCTAAGTAATGGATAAACCAAAGACAGCAAGGAGTTATAGAGCAACGGTGTTAGACGATAATGCAGTGGTATCCATAAACTTAAAGTGGTTAGCTCAGATTGGTGCACTCATTGGAATGTTAGTGTATGGCTATTGGAACATGGTAACCCGTATAACTAACTTAGAACAAGAAGTGTCAGATGCTGATGCTAAGATAGAAGAATTAGTAGAAAAGCATATCGAAGAAGAAACAGTACGGTATACTGAAATGGAAAAACAATTAAAATTTTACGAAAAAGAATTTAATATCAATCCTCTTAGTTGGGGTAGAAAGAAAAACAGAAAGTAGGAGATAGTTATGGGTATACTAAGTACAGTCACTGGATTTTTGAGTGGTGGTGACACGTTAAAACAGGTAGGTGGTATAATTGATGATCTACATATGTCAGGTGAGGAGAAAGCTGAGGCTAAACAAAAGTTAGAAACAATATTAATACAAGCTGAACAAGCTGCTCAAGAACAAGTATCTGCACGTTGGGAAGCTGACATGAAACATGGCAGCACGTTGAGTAAAAATATAAGACCGTTGACTCTTATATTTCTTACAGCTATATTTACGATATTAAGTATTTTTGATGGTAATTTACAAATAGGAGATAAAGCATTTACAATAGGTTCTGCATATGTTCCTGTATACCAGACACTACTTATGACAGTATATGCAGCTTATTTTGCAGGAAGATCTATAGAGAAAGTAAAGAAGGTAACAAAATAGGAGATGGATATGAAAGGCACTATAAAAAAAATTGCTAACGGAAATTTACCAACAGGACCAGATAAGTATCATGGTGGAGATGGTTTACCAGATTGGATGCAATTTACAATTACAGTTGGTATGTTTGGATTATTATATTGGATATTACATCTGTTGTTTCATCCAACATTAGAACTTGATGAAACTCATAGAGATTTGCTAAACATTATACTTGGCAGTTTTATTGCATCATTTGGGAAAACCATTGACTTTTGGTTTAGACATTCAAAAAAAGCTAAAGAAACAAAGTAATGGATTTATCTAAGGTCATAGAATCACTAATCGAATTCGACACATGTGTAAATTGTGGTCATATAGTACACGAAGATCTTAGAAAATGGTTTAAACAAAAATGGGTCAATATAGGTAAAAAAGATAAAAGTGGTAAGCATCCAAAATGTGGTACAAGTGGAGATAGTAGAGGATACGCTAAGTGTGTACCAGCAGCTAAAGCACGTAGCATGTCAAAAAAAGATAAAGAAAGTGCAACTCGTAGAAAAAGAGCTGCGCAGAATAAAGCTGGTCGTGGTGGAAAGGAGTCTCCTGGACAAGGTAAAAAACCTATCAAGGTCAAAACAGAACGTAACCATAAACCAAACTGTCAACGTAAACTACCTGGAGAATCAAACGCACAGTGGAGACAACGTTGTGGACCAAGACCTCTAGGTGCTATAAGTATGGGTGGTCCTGTAGGTGAAGATACAACAAGAAGTTCTAAAAAAGGTGCACCAGGAACATTTAAAGCTAAGATCAAAGGTCCAGTAACAATAGCAAAAGCAAAGGCATTTAAGAAAAGAAAAAATGCTACACCGCATGATAAAGCACAAGCAAACTGGTTCATTAATATGCAAAGAGGAAAACGTAAAATGAAAGAAGATATAAATTTATCACCAGCTGATATGGATAAATTACATAAAGATAAGAAAGTGGAAAAAGATGGTCAGATGATCAAATTTAATGAGGCTTTCAAATTATTTACAGAAAAAAATACACCAACTAATCCTTCTAAATGGTCATATTACAAGTCACAAGCAAAGAAAAAATTTGATGTATATCCATCAGCTTATGCAAATGCATGGGCTGCAAAACAGTATAAAGCAGCTGGTGGTGGATGGAAAAAAGAAAGTGTGAATGAGTCAATCGAGCAAAAGAAAATAATTGACTTATTAATAAAATATGGAAATAAGATAAAGGATTCAAAACTTGCTGTTCAAAAACATTATAAGAAAGCTAAAAAAGATAGATCAGGTGCTAGCCCAGCTCAGTTAGCACAGTATATATCATATCTAGCAATTGATGAAAACGTAAATGAATCAGCTCCATATGGATTAGGTGATATGGTAAAAGATGTTAATCCTACATGTCCTCACTACGGTGCTATGGGTCAAGTAACTTCAATGAACCCTAAATCAGTTGTCTTTGTGGTCAAAAACAAAGGTGAAAATTTTGAGCCTGGTGATGTTTTAGAAAAGACTCATGACCAAATGGAAAAAATTAACGAGAATAAAGGATTGTGGCATAATATAAATGCTAAGAAAAAACGTGGCGAAAAGTCATCTCCCAAAAGTTCAAAGGCATACAAGTCAGCAAAAGCAGCTGGCGAAAAACTTAACAGACAAAAGAATGAACAAGCATATGACTTATGGGCTGAGGACGGATCTTTTGGATACACCATGACAGGGATTGTAGAGGCAGAGTATAAAGGTCGTAAAGTAAAACTGGGTAAACCAATGCAAGGCGATGTGAAAAAATTTAAGGTATATGTAAAGAATCCAAAAGGTAATGTTGTGAAGGTAAATTTTGGTCAAGGTGGTGGAGCTAAAGGTGGCACAATGAAAATACGTAAATCAAATCCTGAAGCTCGAAAATCTTTTAGAGCAAGACATAATTGTGATAATCCTGGACCTAGACATAAAGCAAGATACTGGAGTTGTAAAAAATGGTAAAATTAAAAGATATAATAAATAATGAGTTGCTCAAAGAGGCAAAGTATGTACACAACTATAAATCCATTACAGCGATGAGAAAAGCTCAGGACAGAATTTTTAGAACTGGTGTTCCACCAAGGGTAAGTATTACTTACAAATCAGGATTAGAAAAAACAGGTCGTATGAAACCGTCATCTATTGAAATAAAAGGTGATAAAATATATGTAGATGCATACAAAAAAATGGCTTTCAATGGTGACAAAAATGTCATGGATGTAATAAAACACGTTAGAAAAGTGACAGGAGACGATAACGCATGATTAAATTGATGGGCCTAATTGATAAAGAGTTAGTAATGGAAAAGGTAAATTACAAAAAAGAGTTGACTAATGATGAACAAGTTCTCCTCTCAGCATTTGCTAGATCGGGTAGAGAAAAAAAGGTTGGAGACTTTGAAGCTAAAGATATAGATGTTCCATTGGAAAGTGAATATAGAGGACATAGGAAAATAGCAAAAACACCAATATGGAAATCAGGACCAGCTAAAGGACTTCCACAGACAGAGAGAACTGGTCGTACAGCTGCTTTGTTCTATAAGGGTAAGGAAATCATTAGAATTAAAGAAGGTCCATTTGCATATCCAAAAGATCTCGTAAAAATGATGAAAAGCGATAAATACGAGCCCGCTGAAAGATACAACGGAGGACTTGCACTTGTTGCCAGTGGTCCATACGATAGAAAGCTCAGAATAGCTTTAGGATTTATTGCAAGTAAAACTGTCAAACAACACTGGGTTGAGGAAACACCTTTACGAGATATAAAAAAGGCTGGTCTCTAAATGGTAAGACTAAGAAACATACTTACCTTAATTGAACAAGAAGCGAATGAGCCATCACATTTTGGTAGTGGTAGAAACATGGAAATATATAACTATAATACTGAACACTTTGATATATGTGCCTCAGCTGTTATGCTGTTTGAAAAAATTATGGAAATGCCTATGAATAATGCCAAGGATCATACTGTTCATGCGGCAAAATATGTAGACGAGCTTTTTGGTATTGAAAAGCAAGCTGTGAAAGATAACAGTGCAGAACAAGAACAAACTAACAAAAGTGTTGAATTAGGTAGTTTATTTAGTTACGAAATAGGCATAGTATCTGGTGTCACTGATACTGACCTACAAAAGGACATAGCTTTCCTACCATCACATATATATGAAATACAAACAAGGCAAAAATCATGATTAGATTAACTGAGATTCTCGAAACTTTACAACATTCTAAAGCAGAAGCGTATAGAAAGGAATTAGTAGAATTGTTGGGTGAACCTTCATATGATACCAATGAGGAAGTAGGTTGGTTTAAGCCAAAAATTCCTAAGGAATATGGAAGCTACACAATGTTAAATACAGACTTAGAAAAAGTTTACGTTGTTGATGAAGAGATTCCACATAACTTTCCAGCCGATCATTTGGACTTTGCTTATAGTACTGCTAAGGTTAAACAATGGCAACAGGATGAAGGAGCACACGTTATAGATCCTAAAATGATTGCTGATTTTGCTGGTGTCACTGGTAGTATAATTATTGACCCGTTAAAAGGAACAGTCACAGCACGTTGTGGAGATCTGGTTGCGAATGATAAGACAATACAATTTGTAAAGGATGTTGTAGAAGGAAAGGTTGAACCAACTAAAGATGAATACAAAAAAAGGATACTTGGAGAGTGATTCGACTCAAAAAACTTCTTAAGGAAGTTATAACTATTGATGTTGAAGTTGGTGATACAATATTAACTGGTAGATTTAAAAACAAAAAAACTGTTGTCAAATCGATTGGAAAGGACGAATTTGGCATGCCTACTATCAACGGAAGAAAGGTAGTTAGCTTTAGAAAACAAAAAGTAAATGAAGCTCCACGTAAGCCAAGAAAAAAAGGACAACCTGCTAAGTCAAAAAAGCATTCTGATTTATATACAGATGAAGATCCAAAAGGCACAATCCACGGCTTGAAGTTTGCTACAGTACAAGATGCTAAAGCATCAATTAGCAAAATAAAAAGTAGTGGTAGAGCTCATGCGCATAAAATACAAGCAGCTATAGCCATGGAACAAAGAGCTAAAGCAGCAGGAAAAACAACAGCTGCTGGAGTATATAGAAAATATATAAACCAGATGAAGAAAAAAACTAAAGAAAGGAATGAAAGTGTTTTGTTGGAAAGAATAGACTTTTATGAAATAGCAAAGGAAATAGTCAAAAAACATAATCTCAAAAGCCAAGTACAGTTTACAACTAGCAAGGGTAGTAAAGCTGATTATAACGTTGATAAAGACGTTATAACAATAAAGCCTACTAATGATGTAAAGGATTTTTTTGAATCATTATTACACGAAATACACCATGCATTAATGGCTAAAAAACTTGGTAAGAAAAATTATATAAGTAAATATGAAATGCAAATGAATTTAAAAGCAGGTGAGGGAAAAAATCCATATGATCAGAATCCGTTTGAGATACGTGCTGAGAAGTATGGTAAGAAGTACGCACCAAAATGGATGAAAAGATTAGACATTAATTAATGCAGTTAGGATTAGACATATCAACTACTACAGTTGGATATGCTCTTGTAACAAAAACAAAAATAGAAACTATAGGTTTTGTAGATCTTAAAAAATACAAAGATTTGTCGGAGAAAGCCTGGCATTTGTATAATACAATATGTGATCTAATAGAATTTAGCAAAGTTAAGAATATTATAGTAGAGGATAGTTTATCAGGTTTTAGTAGAGGGCGTACTTCTCAACAAACTATAATAAAACTCGCAAAGTTTAATGCAATTGTATGTTTTTTGTTTGAGCACCAACTAAATCAAAAACCAATACTTGTAAACGCAACAACAGCTCGTAAACAACTTTTTGGCAAATCAAGAGTAAAAGGATTGACAGCTAAAGAATTTGTTAAGGAACAAATAGAAAAAAGGTACGATCTAAAAAAATATATGAAGATTACAAGAACAGGTTTATGGGATAAAAGGAATATGGATTCGTTAGATGCACTGGTTGTAGCAAAATATCTGTTGCCATAGGAGTAAATTATACGTAAGTTAGTATATGGAAAATAGGCACATTGTACATCAACTCCTTGAACAGACACTAGGTGCTAATCGTACAATGCGAGATGGCGAATTAGTTTTCTTTTGTCCTTTTTGTCATCACCATAAACAAAAGTTTCAAGTTAATCTACAAAATCAACATTGGCATTGTTGGGTATGTGACAAAGGTGGCAGAAAATTAAGTGTACTATTATATAAACTTAACGTAGATAAAGATACTGTAAAAGAACTAAATAGGCTATTAGGTGAGTTTAGAACTACAGCTGTAGAAAAAGAAAATAACACAATAGTAAGGTTACCACGTGAGTTTGTACCACTGTATGAAAACAGCAATAGCGTGACTCGTAAACATGCATTATTTTATTGTAATAAACGTAACATAACTAAAATTGACATTCTTAGATATAACATAGGATACTGCGATGCAGGAATTTATGCTAATAGGCTAGTTATACCTAGTTATGATATTAATGGCAGCTTGAATTATTTTGTTGCAAGAGATCTATTTAAGAACAGTTCGCTTAAATACAAAAATCCTATGGTTAGTAGAAATATATGTATGTTTGAAACATTAGTATCATTTAACCATCCAATAGTTCTAGTTGAAGGTGTAATGGATGCAATAGCTGTAAGGAGAAATAGTATTCCTATGTTAGGTAAGTTCCCTAGTAAGATACTACTACAAAAGTTGTTACAATATAAACCAAAAACGTTTGTTGCATTAGATAGTGATGCATCTGCGGATGCAAGTAAACTAACAATGCTACTACAACATAATGGTATAGATGTTACAAAATTAAGTTTTGGTGATGGTGAAGATCCATCAAGTATAGGATATAAAAATTTTTGGAAAATGGTTAATCATAAACCAACATCATTTTCTGATATAATGAGAGAAAGATTGTATGCAAATTAAAAGTATAGCACATTGTGCTGATATACATATAAGAAAGTTACACAGATTTGTAGAATACAGAGAAGTGTTTAACAGATTTTATAAACAGTTAGCTGAGCTTAAACCTGATCTGATCTACATAGGTGGAGATATTGTTCATGGTAAACTTGACACATCTCCTGAAGAGACTAGACTTGTTGCAGATTTTTTTCTTAATCTAGCTGATGTTGCAAAGACAATAGTTATACCTGGTAATCATGACACAAATCTTAACAACAAAAGTAGAGAAGATGTTCTATCACCAATTATAGATCTTATCAAACAAATTAATCCAAATATTGAATATTGGAAACAATCTGGAAAATATAGTATTGGAAATGTAGACTTTGGAGTGCTCAGTATCTTTGATGTTGATAAAGAAGGAGTACAAATAAAGACTGGTTTACCTGATCCAAAAACTATGACAGGAGATCATAAGATAGCTCTTTTTCATGGTACGGTTGGTAACTATGAGGTTGATAATGGACTGATAATGTCAGATGACAAAATTAAAGTTAGAGATTTTGATGGATATGATATTGTTATGTTAGGTGACATACATAAACGACAATCATTAAATGAGCAGGGAACTATAGTATATCCAGGTAGTCTTATACAACAAAACTTTTCAGAAGATCCATCACATGGGTTTGTGTTGTGGGATCTAGAAAAGCGACAGGCAGAATATCATCAAGTTAAAAATAGTTATGGATATAAAACTATAACAGTTGAGAATGGTACAATTCAAAATACAATGAACTTTGTACCTGCAAAAGGCCATATAAGAATTAGACATACGAATACATCTGTAGAACAAATAAAGGATATCAAACTTAGTCTGCATAAAAACTATCCATATATTAAGAGTATCAAAACTGAAAAAACTGATTTACAACCTACTGCAAATGTAGACAGAAAGGTGTTTATAGGTGATGTTAGAGATGTACAATACCAAGAAAAATTATTACGTGAACACTTAGCAGCTAATCAAATAAGTACAGAACAAACAGATAGATTAGTTGAGATAAATAAGTTTACTAATGATTCGCCTGATATTGTTAAAGCTGATATTGCACGTAATATAAACTGGAAACTCAAATCTTTGCGATTTGATAATATGTTTAGCTATGGCGAAAATAACTTTGTGAATTTTGAAAATATGGATGGTGTTGTTGGATTAGTAGCACCTAATCATAGTGGTAAATCTGCTCTTATAGATTCGCTTGCATATGCAATATTTGATATGTGTAGTAGAACTACACGAGCTGTAGATGTGTTGAATAGGAGAAAGAAAACATTTAAGATAACAATTAACCTTGACGTTGATGGCAATGATTATTATATTGAAAGAGTAGGTAAGTACAGAAAAAGAGTCAGTAAAAAACATAATAAGGTCACAGAACTATGTCCTGTTAGTGTTAAATTTTATATGAAAGACTCAGGTGAGATAGTTGACTTAACAGGAGCTGCTAGAAAGAACACTCAGTATGGTGCTGGAACTAATGAAAATATTAAGTCATTACTTGGTACGTTTGACGATTTTTGTCTCACAGCAATGTCGTTACAATCAAACGGTACAAACTTTATTGAGAAAAGACAGCATGAACGTAAGACTATTCTATCACAGTTTTTGGACATTGGTATATTTGATCAACTACACGATATTGCTAGAAAGGATGTATCAGAGGATAGAATAATGTTAAAAAGGTTACAGGATGATAAGTTATATGAAACACTAGTACATCTCGATTCCAAGATACAAGATATAACAGATAACTTAGACAGCACAAGTAAACAACACCAAAACATACAAGATTCTTTAAATGATAATGAAACTAAGAAAATTGAGTTATTGAAAAGAATGTATCGTATAGACGATGCCATAGAAGATATAACACAACTCGAAACTACATTGAACAGTAGTACAGTAGATCTCAAAGCATTAATGTCAGAACTAGAAGATGACTTAGATTATAAAGAAAATCTTAGACCATTATATAATAGATACAATGATAAATTATCAAGCATCAATGAACAGGATCTAACACAAAATCTTACAGAGTACACAAAACTATATGATGAATATACAAGTCTCAAAACAGAGCAATCTATACTCAATAATAAAAAAACTACATTGTTGGAAAAACAGACTTTACTCGAATCGTATAAATATGATCCTAACTGTGAGTATTGTATTACTAATGGAGAAAGACAAATTAGTGAAAAACAAAACACAGATACAAATTTATCAGAAGTCAAGGAACAGTTAGATCTAATCGAAGTTAAAACAACTAAACTAAACAACATAGATAATGATCTAAAAGCTATCCAAAAAGAAAATACAAAATATAATTTACTGTTGGAAGAAATAAATCAAATAAAACAAGATAGTTTTAAACTAGCAAATCGTATAACAGATAAACAAGGTAAAATTACTTTACTACAAACCACTATCAGTAACACTAAAAATCTAATAAAACAGTACAATAAAAATGCAAAAAAGATAGAAAAAAATAAACAACTTACAGATGAGATAGTACAGTTAGATGAAAGTATACTCAAATTATCAACAGACCTTGACAGCTATAATACAAACATATCAACTATATCAAAGGAACTACACAGACTTGAAATTGAACGTGAAACTACTAACGCTGCTATCAAAAATATGGTTTCGTTAGAACAGAAGATAAATGATTATGAATTATATTTAGCAAGTATCTCTAGAGATGGTATACCATTTAATCTTATCAGCACTACTATAGCAGCTGTAGAACAAGAAATAAATGACGTATTGGATAACATGATGGTTGGATTTGTAATTAAACTGGAAATGGATGATAGCAAAAACATTATGGCAAAGATACAATACAATCAAGAATCTTGGCCATTAGAGCTATGTTCTGGTATGGAAAAGTTTGTAAGCAGTTTAGCTATTCGTATAGGTTTGATAAATATATCCACTCTACCTAGACCTAACTTTATAATTGTTGATGAGGGATTTGGTACCTTAGATAGTGAAAATATAGGTAATATGAAAGGAGCTTTCGAGTATCTCAAAACTCAGTTTGACTTCGTTCTTATCGTTACTCATCTCGATACAATAAAAGATTATATGGACTATCTTATACCAATTGAAGTTGATAATGGTTATAGTAAAGTCTATTTAAATTAAAACTTTATTTTCTAAATATTTATCTCTAGCACACTATATGGAGATAAATAGATGGCAAAGATTGCTCAGGAACTTGGTCTAGGTCAGATAGATGTTCTTGTTGATCTACAAAATGATAATAGTTATTTTACAATAGGAGGTTTACCTCAAACTCTTACTTTTGGAAAACACTATTTCACATTAACTTTTCAAGACCCAGAAGACCTACCTAGACTAAAAGAAGATACTCAAGTTTTATTTGAGCTTGTTGATGCTCGAGGTTTGACTGTACTATCTGAGCTGACTGGTACTAGAGATGTTAATGGTGCAGCTGTAGGTTATGTGTGGCTAAAACAAGATCCTGCTATAACTCATACAGATATTGCAGATGGTACTGCAAAATTTATTGTTGCAGGTACAGTTGAAACAGATGATCCTATCTTCAAGGATAAAGTAAATATAAGAACATCGTTCGATGTACAGATAAGAAAAGGTTTACCAAATACCTCACCAATATTATTTAGATCGGCATCATTAATACAAACAAACTTTAGCGGTTTTGAAACTAGAGAAGTTGATAATGGTCCTAGCGAAAGTTTTCTCAGAAGTTTTGTTAATATAAGTGCTAGTCATCTTGAGACGAATGGAGGTCAGCTAAAGTACATAGAACTTAGTTATGCTGAATCAGGATCAGCTAGCAACGAGTTTTCACAAATAGCTACATATGAAATAACTGGATCACCATACGAAGTACCAGCAGATGCAGCTGCAGGTCTCAACCCCATATCTAATCTTACGAAGGTATCAATGCCAAATGAGTTTAGGAGGAGTGGTAGTGTAAGGTTTAAGTTACGATTTCTAAATACAGCAGGTGATGTAGCTGTTGATCCATTTGCAAATAACATACCTATTGAGGTAACAAGTTCGTTTGCTATATTTGATGGTACACCAACTATTATAGAAGGAGATGATAATCTACTAACAGGATCAATGTTTACTGGGAACGCTGTAGGACGAGGATTTCAACAATCTGGAGAATCAAGCGCATTCTTGAAAACTGTCGATTATACTGGTTTCGTAAGTGCTAGCCAAGGTATAGGACAACCTGGTGTTCTGTTTTTTAGTGGATCAATACTATCAGGTAGCGGTGATGATTATGAGGGTGTTGGTTTAGAGTTACATGGTGGTTCAGGTAGTAGTTCGTTTAGGTTTAGATCAAATCCAAGTCTGTTAGAAATAGAAGCTGATAAATTTTTTGTAGGTAGCAAAGATACTCAGTTTATATCAGGTGCAAGTGGTAATATTGAAATAAGTTCAAGTAACTTTCATTTATCGTCAAGTGGTGATGTTAGAATGGCTGGTACAGTTGAAGCTAGTGCTGGTACTATAGGTGGGTTTGAGATTGGTGAGACCCAGATCAACAGTAGTAATGATGACATAATTTTTAAAGCATCTGGTCAAATATCCGCTTCCAGTATACTGTTAGCATCGGGTTCCTTTGTAGTTGATCCTAACCAATTGTCAAGGTTTGGACAATCAGGATCTGGTGCATTCCAAAGTTTTGTTATGGCGGACAATACTGGTGTTCGTATGCAAACAACCAACTTTAACCTAAACACAGCAAGATTTATCATTAGCTCTAGTGATGTTGGTGTAATGGCAGTGGGTAGTAATCCTCCAGTATCTCACGTGAGTGGATCAGGATTTTATGTTGATGGAGATGGAAACTTCTTAGTAGGTAACTCATCTGGTTCAAGAATACAGTTTGATGGATTTGAAACAACAATAAGTTCCTCAAAATTCTTTATGGGTTCCTCAGAACAGTTCCTTAGTGGATCTGATGGGAACATTGAAATAAGTAGTAGTGGTTTTCATCTAACACCTCAAGGTGCTATTACAGCATCTAGTATACTACTAGGTACATCAGGGTTAGAAGGTCAAGCTCAGTTTTTACAATTCGAAGATGGTCAATTAACTATACAAGGTAATATACAAACCAACGCACTAAGTTTACCAGCACTTATTGGCGGTGCACCCTCAACTCTTGCTAATTCTAGTGCAAGTATTACAAGTGATGGTTTTGCAAAATTTATATCAGCATCTATAGCTGGATTTACAATAAACGATAGTGAAATATTTTCAGACAATCTAAACCTAAGACTTAAGAAAACAGGTCAGATATCAGGTTCCGATGTACAATTCACAGGAGGAACCATAGCAGCTTTTACAATAACTAATGATGCTTTGTCAACAGATAATTTTTTTATCAGTGCTTCAGCTACAGGATCTGCATTATTTATATCTTCATCAGACTTTAGTGTATCAGCAACAGGAATAGTATCAGCTTCTGATTTATCACTTGCTGGTGGATCTGTAGGTGGATTGAGCGTAGTAGCAGATCAAGTTAGTGTAGGTGACGTTCTTAAACTGAAAGAGAGTGGAGATGTTACAGGATCACGGGTTTTATTTACTGGTGGTAGAATAGCTGCATTTAATTTAAGTGATGATGCATTTTCTACCGATTCTTTTCTCATATCGTCTAGTGCATCAGGTAGTGAATTTTTTATAAGCTCTTCTAACTTCCAAGTGACTGCTGATGGTGACATAACTGGATCACAGGTTTTATTTACTGGTGGTAAAGTAGGTAACTTTCAAATTATAGACAATAAAATAAGTGGATCTAACATAACATTTGATGCAGACAGATCTCAAATATTCAAGACTGATCAAGGTCCAGGTTCAGATAATACTGCTGCAACAGCTTTGTTACGAAATGAATTTTATCTTGATTTTACACCAAGCCAATCAAACGATCCTTCAGGATCTGAATTTTTTGTAAAATTTGGACCTAACTTTGCTGTTGATAAAACAGGAATATTATTTGCTAGCGGAGCTACCTTTGAAGGATCTGTAACTGCAAGTGCTGGATTAATTGGTGGATTTGAAACTAATGCCACCCAGATAAATTCAACTAATAATAATTTAATATTAAAATCAAGTGGTCAGATTACTGGATCACAGGTTTTATTCACAGGTGGAAAGATTGCTGCATTTAATATATCAGATGATGCATTATCTACTGACTCATTTTTTATAAGTGCATCAGCAACTGGATCAGCTTTGTTTATATCAAGTTCTGATTTTAGTGTGTCTGCTGAAGGTGTTGTCAGTGCTTCAGATTTATCTTTAGCAGGGGGTAGTGTTGGTGGACTAACTGTTACAGAAGGTACTGTATCTGTTGGTGAAATATTAAAACTAAAAGATAGTGGACAGATAACAGGTTCGTCTGTATTATTTAGTGGTGGAACTATTGGTGGATTT
>MDTG01252839.1_pt1 | contig 17773 bp, 20 predicted proteins | sample 811421 | NCBI WGS metagenome assembly MDTG01 (sample SAMN05326645, study PRJNA326480) | marine metagenome | isolation source: seawater | place: Pacific Ocean: South East | collected 2011 | reverse complement strand
ATATTGTTTGCTCAAAAAATTATCCTGTCTAGACTAAGAAGATTCTATTTAATAATATAATAATATATATATGAATTCTGTTAACGAAAAAGAAAAAAAATTAAGTTTAGCACTTACAAAATTAAAAAAACTAAACTTAAAAAACCCAGATATACAAAACAGTATTAAAAATTTAAATATAAAAAAAAATCAATTAGAAATTGAAAAAAAAGATTTAGAAAATAAGCATGAACTATTGAGGGAAAATTACAATAATCTCTCTAAAAAATTAGATGAAATGCAAAATAAAGAAAAAATTGAACAAAAAAGACATATAGAGTTTTCGGAAAAAATTGATGAATTAAATCAAGAAACAGATACTTTGTTGGAGGAAATAGATAAATGGCAAACGTAAGTATTAAATTTAATGGAAAAGAATTTTTATTATCTTGTGATGATGGTCAAGAGGAGCATTTAGAAGAATTATTAATACAAATAAATCAAAAATTTAATGAATTAAAAAATAATTTAGGCAATCTTGGAGAAAATAAATTGCTATTAATTACTACAGTTAAAGTGATGGATGAGTATTACGAAACAAAAAAAAAGGTTGAACAAAAAAAGATTGAATTAAAAGATCTTTCGAACAAGTTTAGAGAATTAAAAAATTTAGTTTATGATTATAAAGATAGAAAAGAAAATGAAATCAAAGAATTAAATGAAAGACATTTTGACTTAAAATCAGAAATAGAAAACAATCAAAAAAATTATGAAAAATTAATTGATCAAGCCGCAGATGAAATTTCAAATTTTGTTGATAAAGCAAATTTAGAAAATTTATCTTAGAAAAATTTAGTGAATAAATCAGAAATAAGAAAAAAAATTCTCAAATTAAGAAAGAAAAATTTTTTTAAAAATTTATGTATCAATCCTAACAAACTAGTAACTTTTTTAGAAAAACAAAAAATTAAGAATAAAACAATAGGAGCTTATTATCCTTATAATTATGAAATAGATACACTTCAAATATTAAAGAAACTAGTAAAAAAGAATTATACTATTTCTCTTCCAAAGATAGATAAAAATAATCAAATGGACTTTTACCAGTGGTCATTTAAAGATCCATTAAGTATTAACATTCACGGCATTCCAGAACCAATTTCAAAAAAAAAGATTTATCCTGAAATACTATTGATCCCACTTTTGGGATTTGACAGTAAATTAAACAGACTTGGGTATGGAGGTGGTTTTTACGATAGATATTTATCAAAAATTCAAAACTTTAAAACTATAATTAAGATTGGTTTAAGTTTTTCATTCCAAAAAATAAAAAAAATTCCTACAAATCATTATGATAAAAAACTTGATTATGTAATAACAGAAAAGAATTTTTTTTGATGAGAATATTATTTTTAGGGGATGTAGTTGGTATTTCAGGTTGTTCAAAAATACTTAACAATTTAAAATCAATAATAAAAAAAAAAATATCAACTTTGTGATAGTTAATGGAGAAAACTCAGCTGAAACAGGTGTAGGTTTAACAGAGAAAATTTGTAATGATTTTTTTAATTGTGGAGTTGATGTAATTACGACTGGTAACCATGTTTGGGATCAAAAAGATATTATGAGTTATATAGATAAAGAAAATAGACTCTTAAGACCATACAATTTGTTTGAACCTTCTCCAGGTAAAGGTTTTAAAATTTATGAAACATCAGAAAATATAAAGATTGGAGTTTTAAATTTAATGGGAAATGTTTTTATGAAAAAAAGTGATGATGTTTTTGAAAGTTCAAAAAAATTTTTGAAAAAATATCAATTAAAAAAAGATTATGATTTATTAATAATTGACTTTCACGGTGAGATTACAAGTGAAAAAAATGCAATTGGTCATGTTTTTGATGGAAACGCTACTTTAGTAGTTGGAACACATACCCATATACCAACTAATGATGCCCGAGTTTTAAAAAATGGAACTGCGTATCAAACGGATGCTGGTATGTGTGGTGATTATGATTCAGTTATTGGAATGAATAAAAAAAATTCAATTAATAGATTTTTTAAAGAACAATCTTCAAAACATTTTCCATCTGTTGGAGATGCTGCATTAAGTGGAGTAATAGTAGATTGTGATTTAGATACAGGTCTTGCAAAAAATATTGAGAGCTATATTTACGGTAGTCAACTTAAGAATACATTATAGATTATGGCAGGACATTCTCATTGGGCAGGAATAAAACATAAAAAAGGCAAGGCAGATAAGCAAAGGTCTAAAATATTTTCTAAACTTTCAAAGGAAATAACAGTAGCCGCAAAGCTTGGTGATAAAGATCCAGGAATGAATCCTCGATTAAGATCAGCAATTCAAGCTGCAAGAACAGCAAATATGCCAAAAGACAATATTGAAAGAGCAATTGATAAGTCATCAATTAACACAGAGTCTAATTTTGAAAGTTTAAGATATGAAGGCTTTGGACCTGATAAAGTAGCAGTTATTGTAGAGACTTTGACTGATAATAAAAATAGAACTGCTTCAAATATTAGGACTATTTTTCAAAAAGCTGGGGGAAGTCTTGGAACTCAAGGGTCTGCTTCGCATAATTTTAATCAAATCGGAGTGATTAAGATAGAAAAAAAGGAAATTGATAATGAAGAGATCTTTGAATTAGCGATTGACTCAGGAGCTGATGAATGTTTTTCAAAAGAGGATTTTCATGAAATACATTGTTCAGTTAATGAAATTTACAATGTCAAAAAAAACTTAGAAAAAAAGATCAATAATTTTATATCAACTGAAATTGAATGGGTGCCATTAAATGCTGTTAAAGTTTCAAAGGAACAAAATGAAAATTTGATTAAATTTTTTGAAATATTAGAGGATGATGATGATGTTCAAAATATTTATTCAAATATGGAGATAAATAATTAATGCTTATTATTGGTATAGATCCTGGTATATCAGGCTCCTTATGTTTTTTTGAGGATGGTAAAATTCTAGATGTAGTTGAGATGCCAACTATGACTGAGGGTAAAAAAAATAAAAAACAAGTTAATGGATCACAAATTTATAACGAGATTTTGAAAAGAATTGAGCAAATTGATAGAAAAAATATTAGAGTAGTTATAGAACAGGTTTCAGCTATGCCCGGACAAGGAGTAACTAGCATGTTTAATTTTGGGCAATCTTTTGGTATTTTAAAAGGAATATGTTCTGCTATGCAATTGCCTATGTATTTTGTTAGACCTGCTAAATGGAAAAAATACTTTAATTTGATTAATTCAGAAAAGGATGCTAGCAGAACAAAAGCTATAGAAATATTTCCATATTTTTCATCAAATTTAGCAAAAAAGAAGGACTCAAATAAAGCGGATGCAATTTTAATTGCAAGCTTTTATTACGAAACATTTAGGGATGAGGATTAACTTATTTTAATAAGACAAATTGATGACACAATTCAGTGTGAAAAGATAAATTATGGAAGCAGACATTTCATCTCAAGCAGTAGGTTTAGCATCAAGTGCAGATTTTTCCTTAATGAACTTATTTATTAGAGCAGATATCATAGTTAAATCTGTAATTATTATACTGATAGCTTGTTCAATTTATTCATGGGCAATTATTATTGATAAAATTAAAATGTTTAAAAAAATAAATATTTCCTCTGAGGAGTTTGAAGAAAAGTTTTGGAGATCAAAATCTGCTGAAACTTTTTATAATAATTTACCATCAAATATAGAAGATCCAATGGCCTCTTTATTTAAGGAGTCTATGCAAGGTTTATTAAAATCAAAATCTAAGTCAAACCTATCTGAAAAAATGGGGGGAATTCTTGAAGTAGGAATGGAAAAACAGATATCAAAAATTGAAAAAGGTTTTACTTTTTTAGCAACTGTCGGATCTACAGCTCCGTTTATAGGATTATTTGGAACTGTTTGGGGAATAATGAATTCTTTTCAATCAATTGCTATTTCAAGAAACACAAGTTTAGCAATTGTTGCACCAGGAATTGCTGAAGCATTATTTGCTACAGCCCTAGGTTTATTAGCAGCAATACCAGCAGTTGTTGCCTACAATAGATTTAATAATGACTCTAGAAAATACTCTCAAAGATTAGAAAGTTTTTCAAAAAGATTCTTATCAATTATTTAGATAAAAATGGCATTCAAATTTAATCGTTCAGGAAAAGAACCAATGAGTGAAATAAATGTGACACCATTTGTAGATGTGATGTTAGTGCTTTTAATTATTTTTATGGTGACTGCACCATTATTAACCGTGGGTGTACAGGTTGATTTACCAGAAAGTTCTGCTGACTCATTACCTGAAGAACAAGAACCATTGACTTTATCAATAAATTCTAAGGGTGAAATTTTTATACAAGAGTCTAAAGTTGAGTATGATAAAATAATAGCAAAAGTTTTAGCAGTATCAAAAAACAGAACTGATACACGAATATATGTTAGAGGGGATAAAACCATTAATTATGGAAGAGTTTTAGAGATCATGGGACTACTTTCTGGATCAGGTTTTACAAAAGTAGCATTAATTTCAGAGCCATATAAAGAAAGGTAAATAATAAGTGAATAGAAGTATTATAATATCTTCTGTTTTACATATATTTGTAATAATTTTAACCGCGATGAGTCTTCCATTTTTAGCAAAAAAACCAATTGATTTACCACCGATTGTATCTGTTGAATTGATACAAATTACGGAAAAAACTAATATTCCTTTCGCACCAAAGGCTAAAAAAATCATTGAAGAAGTGAAAGAGAAAGAGAAGAAATTAGTTTCTGAACAAGCTCCTCCAAAAAAAGTTAAAAAGAAAAAACCTGACTCGGTTCCTATGCCAGAAGATAACACAAAAAAGGTAGAAAAAATTAAAGATGATACACAGAACCCTGAAAAAATTGATAATGAAGTAAAACAAGTTTCTGAATTTGAAAAAGATGAATTATTTGATCCAAATAATATAGCTGCTTTAATTGATAAATCTAAAGAGGAAACTGCAACAATAGTAACTAAAACTGATCAAGTTACTCAAGATCAGGTTAAAAATTTTGAAAACAAGGGTTTATCATTAAGTGAAGAAGACGCTCTTAAAGCCCAAATTTTTGGTTGCTGGAGTATCCCACTTGGATTACCTTATAATGAAAATCTCTTAGTGAGAATAAAACTTGAGTTAAAACCAGATGGATCTGTAATTAGATCAGAAATATTAGATCACGCAAGAATGAACAAACCTGGACAGGGATTTTATAAAGTTTTAGCCGAAAGTGCACTAAGAGCTGTCAAATTATGTCAACCTTTAAGAGTGCCTAGTACTGGATATGAGAGATGGAAAGAGCTACAATTGAACTTTGATGCAAGAGAAATGTTGGAAGGATAATTAAATGAATAATACAAAAACTTTTTTTATATTTTTTTTATTAATATTTTTATTACCAATTAAATCATTTAGTTTAATTGAAGTTGATATTACTAGGGGTAATCTAAATCCATTACCTCTTGCTGTTTCACCTTTATCTATTGATGAAAAATCAAGAAAAAGTTTTGAAAGTTTACTAAAAAAAAAGAATATAGGATCAGAAATTTCATCCATAGTTGAAAACAATTTAAGAACATCAGGACTATTTAACCCTCTTAATAAGGATGCCTTTTTACAGGCTCCCGATATAGCAAATTTAAAACCTAGATTTGAAGATTGGAATTTAATAAAAGCTCAAGCATTGATAACAGGTAAAGTAAGTTTTGTTGATGAAAAATTAAGAGTTGAATTTAGATTATGGGACATTTTAGCTGGTAAAGAAATGATGGCACTTGCATTTACGACTGTACCAAATAATTGGAGAAGAGTAGGTCATATCATTTCTGATAAAGTGTATGAAAGACTTACTGGAGAAAAAGGTTATTTTGATACTAGAATTATTTATGTCGCTGAAGAAGGGCCTAAAACAAAAAGAATAAAAAAATTAGCTATCATGGATCAAGATGGTGCAAATAATAAGTTTTTAACTTTAGGTAACGAATTAGTTTTAACGCCAAGATTTAATCCTACTAGTCAGATGGTAACATATCTCTCTTATTTTAGAAATTTACCTAGAGTTTATCTTTTAGATATAGAGACGGGTATGCAGGAAGTAGTTGGAGATTTTCCTGGAATGACTTTTGCACCAAGATTTTCCCCAGATGGTAAAAAGATTATTATGAGTTTTGCTAAAGATGGAAAATCAGATATTTATACCATGGATTTAGAAAATAGAATTGTTGAAAAAATAACCAATCATCCTTCTATAGATACATCACCTTCCTATTCTCCCGATGGAAAATATATTTGTTTCAATTCTGATAGAAGTGGATATCAGCAGATTTATATAATGAAGAGTGATGGCAGTAATATTAAAAGGATTTCATTTGGAAATGGAATTTACGGAACACCAGTTTGGTCACCTAGAGGAGATCTGATAGCCTTTACGAAACTTCATAAAGGTAAATTCTATATTGGTGTTATGAGAACTGATGGTAGTGGTGAAAGGTTACTAACTGAAAACTTTTATCAGGAGGCACCTTCATGGTCACCTAATGGAAGAGTTTTAATTTTTTATAGGGAAACAAAAACAGATGAAAAAGGAGATGGTTTTTCTGCAAAATTATGGTCTATTGATTTAACAGGCTATAATGAAAGAATGGTCAAGACCCCGATAGATGGTTCAGACCCATCATGGTCATCATTATTAAGTAATTGAAGTTAAATTGCTTGATTTTTTAACTTGAAACCTCTAATTAGGTGTGAAAAGATAAGTTAAAGAAATATTGATCAAGGAGCAATAATGAAATTAAACAAAATTTTAAAAAACACACTTTTAGTTGTTTTAGCATGTTTTGCATTAAGCGCATGTGCAACAAAAAAAGTTTCAACAGGTCAAATGCAAAGTGACGTTTACACAGGAACGGATACTGTAGAGTATTTAGCTTCGGGTGTTCCGGACAGAGTTTTTTTCGCAACAAATGAATCAGTTTTAACAACAGCTTCTAGAGAGACTTTAAGAAAACAAGCTGCTTGGTTAAGAAAAAATTCAAAAATAACAGTTGTATTAGAAGGTCATGCTGATGAAAGGGGTACAAGAGAGTACAACCTTGCTTTAGGTGAGAGAAGAGCTAATGCAGCAAAAGATTATTTAATGACTTATGGAATTTCTTCTGACAGAATTTCTGTATTGAGTTATGGTAAAGAGAGACCAGTAGATTCTGGTTCAAATCCTCTTGCATGGTCAAAAAATAGAAGATCAGTTACAGTTAAAGCAAATTAATCAATATTTAAAATTTATAAAGACCTCTTAAGCATTATGTTTAGGAGGTCTTTTTTTTGCCATTATTTTAAACATAACTTAATTTAAATGCACTTTAGAAAGATCATAATTTTTAAACTATTTTTTTGTTAAATTTAATAGTTTATCAAAATAGTTTTGCTGATAATCATAATATTTATGAAACACTTGAATTAATTCAAAAAGACTTAAAAACTTTAGAGAAGGCAATTTATTCAGGATCAATCGAGCTTAATAACAATACTCTCAATTCATCAAACTCTGGAAGTAATTCTGAGGATGTTTTAACTAGACATTTATTAAAATTATCTGAAATTGAAAATCAATTTCAAGTATTAACGAATAGATTTGAGGAAGTAAATTTTAAGTTAGATAAATTGTCTAATAGACTATCAAAAGTTCAGGCAGACAATCAAATAAGATTTCAAGATATTGAAAACGCCATCACATCGGAGGATGGTATAAAAAAACTTTCTCAAAATACTTTAAAAAAGAAAGAAGATACTTTGCCGGGCTCATCAGAGCCTCAAGATTTAGGATCTATATCTTATAAAGATTCATCGACAAATGAAACAACACAAAAGATTCAATCTGTTGAAACTACTGCTTCAATTGTGACCGAAACTTTTCAAGCAGAAGAGAAAATTTTACCTGATGAAGATCCTACTAAGCAATATGAATTTGCTACTAGTTTCTTAAAGGTTGGAGATTATCCAACTGCTGAAAGAGCTTTTAGGGAATTTGTTTTATCAAATCCAGACCATAAATTAGCAGGTAATGCTCAATACTGGTATGCAGAAACATTTAGAATAAGACAACTTTATACTGATGCAGCATCAGCATATTTAGAAGGATATCAAAAATATCCAAAAGGAGAAAAAGCTTCAATAAACTTATTGAAATTGGGTGTATCAATGGTTCAGATTGGTGAAAAAGATCAAGGGTGCAAAATGATTAATGGTGTAGAAAAACAATATCCAAATGCGAACCAATCTGTTATCCAAAAAGCTAAATATGAGTCTAAAAAATTTGAATGTAATCAAAATTCCTAAAATTTTAAAAAAAAAATTATTAGACAAAAAAATAAATAGTTTATTCAAAAGTTTTGAAAAAGAATTCGATATTAAAGACAAATTTATTGTTGCTATTTCTGGTGGTCCAGACAGTTTAGCTTTAGCTTTTTTGACTAAGATTTATTCAATTAAAAATAGGGTTAATTGCAAGTATTTCATTGTAGACCATAAACTTAGAGCAGATTCGACACAAGAAGCGAAGTTGGTAAAAAAAACTCTGAGCAAATTTAATATTAATTCAGAAATCCTTACTTGGTATGGAAGAAAACCGCTTAAAAATATTCAGTCATTAGCTAGAAAAAAAAGATATGAATTATTATTCAATAAATGTAAAGATTTTCAAATTAATAATCTTATCGTAGGCCATCATATTGATGATCTAATCGAAAATTTTTTTATTAGAATGATAAGAGGAAGTGGCTTAAAAGGTCTAGTTTCTTTAGAAAAAAAAACAAAATTTAATAAAATTAATTTAATTAGACCTTTGCTAAATTTTAATAAAAAAGATTTAGAATATATTTCTCATCATGTATTCAATTTTTTTGTTAAAGACCCATCAAATGAGAATACCAAGTATACAAGGATTAGGGTTAGAAAATTGATAAATGAATTTAAAAATAACGGTCTTGAAAAAGATAAATTAATTTTAACTTTGAAAAATTTAAAAAAATCAAATCAAGCACTATCTTTATATGTAAAAAAAAATAAAAGGATGAATACAGTCTTCTCTAAAGATCAGAATAAATTAGTAATAAATAAAAACTATTTTAATCAACCTTACGAGGTGGTTTTTAGATCTTTTTCAGATTCTATCAAATTAATTGGAAAGCGACATAATGCTTCTAGAGGTAAAAAAATTGATTATATTTTAGAGAAAATTAGAGATAATAGTTTAAAGAAAGCCACTTTAGGAGGCTGTGTGATAAAAAAAGTCAATCATACAGTAATTATCGTTCAAGAAGACTAATTTTCATACTTGTTTAATTTAAATTAATTCTTATCTTATAACTCATGAATTTTAAAAATTTAGCGATGTGGGCCATAATAGTTTTCTTAACTATAGGGTTATATAATATGTTTAAAAACCCTCAAGCTAATGTAAGAGGTGGAAATCAAATTATATTTTCTGATTTTTTAAGTTCTGTTGATAACGGTGAAGTTTTAAAAGTTGAAATTCAAGGAAATAATATAAAGGGAGTTTATTCTAATGGTAAAAATTTTTCTACTTATTCGCCAAATGATCCAAATTTAATTCAAAAACTTTCTGATAAAGGAGTAAGTATATCTGCTGCTCCAATCGATGAGAAGATGCCTTCACTATTTGGTGTTTTGCTCTCATGGTTCCCTATGCTTCTATTGATTGCAGTTTGGATTTTTTTTATGAGACAAATGCAGGGAGGAAAAGGCGGAGCAATGGGATTTGGAAGATCTAAAGCTAAAATGATGAATGAGCTTAAAGGTAAAGTAACATTTAACGATGTTGCAGGTGTTGAAGAGGCAAAAGAAGAGGTAGAAGAGATTGTTGAATTTTTAAAAGATCCAAGAAAATTTAGTAGACTAGGAGGAAAAATTCCGAGAGGTGCATTATTAGTTGGTCCTCCCGGTACAGGAAAGACTTTATTAGCTAGAGCTATTGCTGGTGAAGCAGCGGTTCCTTTTTTTACAATTTCAGGATCTGATTTCGTTGAAATGTTTGTAGGTGTTGGTGCATCAAGAGTTAGAGATATGTTTGAACAAGGTAAAAAAAATGCACCATGTATTATATTCATAGATGAAATTGATGCAGTTGGAAGAAGTCGTGGAGCTGGCTTAGGTGGTGGAAACGATGAAAGGGAACAAACTTTAAACCAATTGTTAGTAGAGATGGATGGTTTTGACACCAATGAAGGTGTTATTATTATTGCAGCTACAAATAGACCTGATGTTTTAGACCCAGCTTTGTTAAGACCAGGTAGATTTGATAGACAAGTTGTTGTTTCTAACCCTGACATCATTGGAAGAGAAAAAATTTTAAAGGTTCATGTTAAAAAGATTAAGATGGCTCCAGATGTAAATTTAAGAACAATTGCAAGAGGTACACCAGGCTTTTCAGGTGCAGATCTTGCAAATTTAGTTAATGAGTCAGCTTTGTTGGCTGCTAGAAAAAATAAACGAATTGTCACTTTAAATGAATTTGAAGAAGCAAAAGATAAAGTGATGATGGGAGCAGAGAGGCGTTCAATGGTTATGACCGAAGATGAAAAAAAATTAACCGCTTACCATGAAGGAGGTCATGCTTTAGTTTCTTTCAATATGCCTAGTTATGATCCCATACACAAGGCAACAATTATTCCTAGAGGTAGAGCATTAGGTATGGTTATGAATTTACCAGAAAGAGATAAACATGGACACTCAATTAAATATTTAAAAGCTAGGTTAGCAGTATGTTTTGGTGGAAGAGTTGCTGAAGAAGTAATTTTTGGAAAGGATAATATATCAACAGGTGCCGGTGGTGGAAGTGGATCAGATATTAATCAAGCTACTCAACTTGCTAGGGCTATGGTAACAAAGTATGGAATGAGTGAGGAAATGGGTCCAGTTGAATATGGAGAAAATCAAGAAGAAGTATTTCTTGGAAGATCAGTAACTCAAACACAATCAGTTTCAGAGGAAGTGGCTCAAAAAATAGATAAGGAAATTAGAAAATTGGTTGACGAGGGATATAACAAGGCGAAACAAATTTTGACAGATAAAGTTGATGATTTACATAAAATTGCTAAAGCTTTAATAACTTATGAAACTTTAACTGGTGAAGAAATTGAAAATATAATTAATAAAAATATATATCCAGCTGATAAACAAGATTTAAAAGTTGAGGATGATAAAGGTTCTGCAATGGGAGCGCTGGGCCTAAAACCAAAAATTGTTCATTAATCTTAATGTCTAGATATTACACAAGGGTGTGTAATTTCTATTATGGGAAAAGCTCAAAATTTTTAGTTAGTAAAAAAAAAGCACTTCCTTTAAACGGAAACAAAGAAATATCATTTGATCATGTTGAAATAATATCGAGGAAATCTAAGAAGAAGTTCTCAATTAATAAATTAAATAGCCTACCAAAACCCTTAAAAAAAAAAATAATTTTAGATTTAAAAAAAATAACTTCTAAAAAGAAAAATTTTGCAAATTTAAATTTTCAAAAAGTACCTAATATTATGGGAGTGTTAAATTTAACACCAGATAGTTTTTCAGACGGTGGTAAATTTAATTTTAAAAACAAAGGAGAAAAGCATGCAATTCAAATGTTTAACTGTGGAGCTAACATAATTGACGTTGGAGGTGAGTCCACCAGACCAGGATCAAAAGAAATAAATCTAAAAATTGAATGGAATAGATTGGAAAAAGTATTAAAATTAATTTGTAAAAAAATTCCTGTATCCTTAGATACTAGAAAATCCATTATTATGGAAAAGGGTATAAAGTTAGGAGTTAAATTAATAAATGATATATCAGGGTTAGAATACGATTCTCATTCAGTTAATGTTTTGAAAAATTTTAAAACACCTTTTGTCATCCAGCACTCCCAGGGGACTCCTGAGAATATGCAGAATAAACCGAGATATAAAAATGAATTATTAGATATTTATGATTTTTTTGAGAACAAATTAACTTTTTTGAGGTCATTAGGAATAAGACACAACAATATAATTATAGATCCTGGCATAGGTTTTGGAAAAAATTTGAAACATAATATGAATTTAATTAGTAATATTTCTATTTTTCACTCGTTAGGTTTTCCTATACTTGTAGGTAATTCAAGAAAAAGATTTATTAAGGAATTATCTGGAAAAAATGACACAAAGAATAGAATTGGAGGAACCGTTGCTTCATCAATTTATTTGATGATGCAAGGGGTTCAAATTTTAAGAATTCATGATGTTAATGAGTTTAAACAAGCGGCAAAAGTTTTCAAAGGATTATTGATAAATTAATGGCAAAAAAATACTTCGGAACAGATGGAATTAGAGGGGCTATAAACAGTAAAAACATCAATGGTGACATGTTTTTTAAATTTGGATTAGCATCAGGAACATATTTTAAGTCTCAAAAAAAAAGAAAACAAACCGCAATAATTGCTAAGGATACTCGATTATCTGGATACACTTTAGAACCAGCACTAGTTTCAGGGCTTACATCTGCTGGAATGCATGTTTACACATTAGGACCTTTACCAACAAATGGTTTAGCTATGTTAACAAAGATGATGAGAGCAAATATGGGTATTATGATTACAGCATCTCACAATACTCATTATGACAATGGATTAAAATTATTTGGTCCAGATGGGATGAAGCTGTCTGACAAAATTGAAAAGAAAATTGAAAAGTTAATTGACAAAAATATTACTCAAAACCTTTCTTCTCCTGAAAAATTAGGAAGAGTAAAAAGATTAGAAAGTGGAACAAAAAATTATGTGAAAATTTTAAAGAAAAATTTTACAAAAAATTTCAATTTAAAAGGATTAAAAATTGTAATTGATTGTGCAAATGGTGCAGGATATAAAGCAGGACCAGAATTACTGAGATCTTTAGGAGCAAAAGTAATTGCAGTAGGTGTAAATCCTAATGGTTTAAATATAAATAAGAATTGTGGTTCAACTTTCCCTAACCATATAAAAAGTATTGTAAAGAAACATAAGGCACATTTAGGAATTTCTTTAGATGGAGATGCAGACAGAATTATTTTGTGTGATGAAAGAAGTAATATTATTGATGGTGATCAAATTATTGCTGCTTTGGCTTCAAGATGGAAAAAAAAGAAAATGCTTAAAGGTGGGGTAGTAGGTACATTAATGTCTAATTATGGTCTAGAAAAGTTTTTCCAATCTGAAAATATTAAATTTATTAGGGCTAGCGTAGGAGACAGATATGTAAAAGAAAAAATGCAAAAATATAATTTCAATTTAGGTGGCGAACAATCAGGTCACATAATTTTAGGAAAATTTGCAACAACAGGAGATGGTTTACTTGTAGCCTTAGAAGTTCTTTTTGCGTTAAGAAAAGGAAGAAAAGCGAGTAATTTTTTTAACAAATTTAAAAAAATACCCCAAATTTTGGTTAATATAGATGTAAAAGATAAAGCTATAATAAAAGATCTTGAAGTAAAAAAATCAATAAGAGTTGCAGAAAAGTTAATGCGAGGAAAAGGTAGAATATTAGTAAGAAAGTCAGGCACTGAGGCAAAAATAAGAGTTATGGGAGAAAGCGAAAATAAAAAACTTCTTAATAAGTGCATTAATATCATTACAAAAAAAATTAAATAATTTGAAACCTAAATCAAAAATATTAATTATAGCAGGCTCAGACTCCTCTGGTGGTGCAGGAATTCAAGCAGATATAAAAACTGTTACTGCACTAGGATCTTTCGCAATGACAGCTATAACTGCTGTCACTTCTCAAAATTCAACTGGAGTTAAGTCTATAGTGCCCATTCATCCTAAAGAAATTTTTAATCAAATCACATTTACTTCTAAAGATATTAAGCCAGATGCAATAAAAATAGGAATGCTACATTCCACAAAAGTAATAGAGTCTGTTATTAAGTCTTTAGATATTATTAAGATTAAAAAGATAGTACTTGATCCTGTAATGGTCGCCAAGGGTGGTACTAAATTAATAGATAATAAAGCAATTAATTTAATAAAAAAGAAATTAATTAATAAGGTATCTCTTATTACGCCTAATATTCCAGAAGCAGAAATTTTAACATCTACTAAAATAAGAAATAAAGAAGATATGATTTTTGCTGCAAACAAATTGTTAGAAGCAGGATCAAAAAATGTATTAATTAAGGGCGGACACCTAAAATCTAGATTAGTCCAAGATATATTTGTTAATAAATCTGAAATAAAAATTTTTAATAGTAAAAGATATAAGACAAAAAATACTCATGGAACTGGATGTACCCTATCTAGTGCTATAACTACTTTTTTATCATGTGGAAAAACTCTAAAGAAATCTTGTGAGATCGGAATTAAGTATGTAAATTCTGCAATTGAAAACAACCCAGACTTTGGAAAGGGACACGGTCCAATAAATCACTTAAATTCAATAGAACTGAATAAAAAATTTATATAATGAAAAATATTGTTGTAGTTGGTTCACAGTGGGGAGATGAAGGAAAAGGAAAAATTGTTGATTGGCTATCGGAACAAGCAGATGTTGTTATTAGATTTCAAGGTGGGCATAATGCTGGGCATACTTTAGTAATTGATGGAATTACATACAAACTTAGATTACTCCCTTCTGGAATTGTCCGAATGAATAAAATTTCAATTATAGGTAATGGTGTTGTAGTAGATCCATGGGCTCTTCTTGATGAAATAAGTGAAATTAAGGAAAAGGGTATTAATGTAACACCTGATAATTTTGTAATTTCTGAGGCAGCAAATCTTATTTTACCATTTCATCGTGAAATGGATGAAATTAGAGAGGATGCTGCCGGAAAAGATAAAATAGGCACCACTAGAAGAGGTATTGGCCCGGCATATGAAGATAAAGTTGGAAGACGTTCTATACGAGTAATGGATTTAAGATCAGAAAAAAACTTGGATCAAAGGCTTGAGTCAGTATTACTACATCATAATGCGATTAGAAAAGGTTTAGGAAAAAAAATTTTTGAAAAAGATAAATTAAAAAAAGATTTACTAAAAATTGCTCCAGAAATATTGAAGTTTTCTCAACCAGTTTGGTTAAAGATAGACCAATTTAAAAAACAAAAAAAGAAAATTTTATTCGAAGGTGCACAAGGTATTCTATTAGACGTTGATCATGGAACATATCCTTTTGTAACTTCTTCCAACACAGTTGCATCTAGCGCAGCAACTGGGACAGGATGTGGCCCTAATTCAATTAATTATGTACTTGGAATCACAAAAGCTTATACAACAAGAGTAGGTGAAGGACCTTTTCCAACAGAGTTAAAAGATGATATTGGTGATTTACTAGGAACAAGGGGAAAAGAATTTGGAACAGTTACAAGTAGAAAAAGAAGATGTGGTTGGTTTGATGGCGTTTTAGTGAGACAATCTATTAAAATCTCAGGAATAGATGGAATTGCTTTGACTAAATTGGATGTTTTAGATGAATTAGATGAAATTAAGATATGCACTGAGTATGAGCTTAATGGGAAAAAAATTGAATATCTTCCTGCAGCAGTAGAGGATCAGTTAAAAATTCAACCCATTTATAAAACTTTTGCTGGATGGAAGAGCCCCACAAAAGGAATAAAAAATTTGAATGATCTTCCTGAAAACGCAAAAAAATATATTTTCGCTATTGAGGATTTCATTGGGGCTAAAATTTCAAGCGTTTCAACTAGCCCTGAAAGAGACGATACTATCTTAATAGAAAACCCGTTTGAAATTTAATTAACTGGTAAAAGATTTTTAGATTTTGCTAAAAGCAACATGTGTTTTTGAAGCTTTTCAAAAGCTTTATTTTCAATTTGTCTTACTCTTTCTCTACTAATCTTATATTTTTTACTTAAATCTTCTAATGTTGTTATATTATCGTTTAACCTTCTAGAGTATAAAATTTCTTTTTCTCTTTGATTAAGAACTTTAATCGAGTTCTTAAGTAAATCTTTTCTTTGTTCCATTTCTTCTTGATGGGCAAATTTAAGATCGTGATCTAATTCTTTATCAACCAACCAATCTTGCCATTCATCTCCATCTTCTCCAACTTGAGCATTAAGTGAAAATTCTTTGCCAGATAATCTTCTGTTCATTGAAATAACTTCTTCTTTACTAACGTCTAGTTTATTTGCTATTTCACTTACGTGTTCTTCTCTTAAATCTCCCTCTATTTGAGGTGCAATTTTATTTTTTAATTTTTTTAAATTAAAAAACAATTTTTTTTGAGCTGTAGTTGTTCCAATTTTTACTAAACTCCAAGATCTTAAAATATATTCTTGAATAGAGGCTTTGATCCACCACATTGCATATGTGGCAAGTCTGAAACCTTTTTCAGGTTCAAATTTCTTTACTGCTTGCATCAATCCCACATTTCCTTCTGAGATCATTTCATTGACAGGTAAGCCATATCCTTTATATCCCATAGCAATTTTAGCTACTAATCTTAGGTGACTTGTGACCAATTTTTCAGCAGCTTTAATGTTACCTGTTGTTTTCCAATTTTTTGCTAACATATATTCCTCCTCTGCAGCTAACATTGGAAATTTTTTTATTTGTTCCAAGTAAGCAGAAAGCCCTCCTTCATTTGAAAGGGCTGGAAGATTATTATTTAAAGTCGCATTCATGACAGCATTTATTTAATTAACTATAATAATTTTTCAATGATTTATTTTTCAGTGTTTCTAAGCATTTTTAGTAGATTATTTAATTCTTTTGGCAGAATTGAGGTAAAAACCATTTCTTGGTTAGTTTTGGGGTGAATAAATCCTAGTGTTTTTGCGTGTAAAAACTGTCTGTTTAATTTTGAAATTGAGTTTTCAAGTTTTAAATCAATATTTTTTATTTTTTTATATTTTTTTTTATATTTATCATCTCCAACAATACTATTACCCAAATAGGCCATGTGAACTCGGATTTGATGAGTTCTTCCAGTTTCTAATCTACATTCTATAAAGCTTAGTGTAGGAGTTTTTTCATTTTCAAAAATTTCTAAAGTTTTATAATTAGTTACAGCCCGTTTTCCTTTTGACTGACTAACTTCCATTAATTGTCTATTTTTAGAACTTCGAGTTATATAAGTTTCAATTTTTCCTGAAGAAGGTCTTATTTTCCCCCATATTAAAAGTTGATAAGCTCTGATTATTGTATGATTACTAAATTGTTTAGATAGATTTTCGTGAGTTTCGTTATTTTTTGCTATAACCACTAAGCCAGAAGTATTTTTATCAATTCTATGAACTATACCAGGTCTTAGTTCATCACCGATATTTGAAAGAGAGTCTTTATCATAGTGTATTAATGCATTAACTATTGTTTTGTCATAATTACCTGCACCGGGGTGCATAACAATTCCTGCTGGCTTATTTATTACCAATAAATTTTCATCTTCAAACACTATCTTCAATTTATAAGGATAAGGCTTTAAAGAAGCTTGCATGGGCATAGGAATTTGTAGATTTAGCTTATCACCTGTACTAACTTTTTTTGAAGGATCTTTTGTAATTTTGTTATTTATGATTAGTTTTTCTTTTAATATTAAATTTTTGATTCTAGTTCTGCTAATTAACTTCTCTCTTTTGTTGATTAAAACATCAACTCGTAGATTATTTTCATTCTCTAAAACTATTAAACTAATGTTTTTTTCCATAAAATGTAATATTAATACTATATGCGCTTGTAGCTCAACTGGATAGAGCGCCTGACTTCGGATCAGGAGGTT
>MDTG01222454.1_pt1 | contig 17774 bp, 18 predicted proteins | sample 811421 | NCBI WGS metagenome assembly MDTG01 (sample SAMN05326645, study PRJNA326480) | marine metagenome | isolation source: seawater | place: Pacific Ocean: South East | collected 2011 | reverse complement strand
CTGCTTTTCGTTTCGCCTTATAATCAAGATATTGCTTAATATGGGTCTTACCCAGTACCCCATCGAGATAACTTAAGAACCACGCATAATTTCCTCTAAATTTAGCATGATGAAAGTCATGGTAAACCGGTCCGTGATAAATAAGAAATAGTCGCGCAGGATTCCATGGAATGTCATACCCCATGTGGCCATCGGCCGCTTCAAATTGACGAATAATTACCCATATCCATACCACGTATAAATGGCTGCTTAATAAAATAGGGCCAATTAAAATCAATCCTGATGTACAAGCGAATTCAAACCAATGCATGTAATTACCATTAATGGCGCAGGTATTTTTGATTCGATGGTGAACACTGTGTACATGACGCATGAAAAATTTGTTTTCATGAAAGTAACGGTGCATCCAATAATAAAGAAAATCATCCAGAAGAATAAAAAACACAATTTGCAGTACGATAATTAACGCATTGGGCAATCCCCCAGTGTGAATACCGGTTTGTTTAATTAAGGGCCACATAAGTAGTAATAAAAGAAATACTACCACCGTGTTTTTGATGCTGTGGTAAATAGATGGCCAAAACGTGCCTCTTACATCAATTACCTTAGCTTGAATGCGGTAAGGTTTAAGCCACTTAGGCTCAAGGTAAGCCAAAAGTGTCCAAGGTAAGGCAAAGGTCATAAACGCAACAAAGCTGATGCCAAGGGTGGCAGCAGGAAATAACCAAAACCAAGGGTCGACCAAAACAGTCGAGTAGTCGTGAATCACAGTTTCAATGAATGCTTGCATGGCATGCTCTTATTATTTTTTTTACCAATATACCCTTGGTAAGCGCCTTTGAAAGGGCATAAAAGGACAGGCAATGGGCATATTTGGTCACCTTAGTGGTTGGAAATCCTAATGTCTTATCTTAGAATGGACTCATGCTCACGGGGTGCCGCTTGAAAAAGTAGCTGAGATTTTACCCGTTGAACCTGATCCGACTAGCATCGGCGTAGGAATGAGCGTGAAACACCGGTATGTGATAGCTCTGATTTTTCTGGGTTAATCAGGTGTTTTGCATCTTATTAATGGGACTTATTTTATTTTTAGGATAAGTGTCGATTAATTCCCGCACGTCTTTGTTAGTGGTGACTTTATTAATATAAAGGGTCCACTATGCAAAATTCAGATACGACAAACACCATTCAAACCGCACAGCTGGCGGATGTTAATCCTCACTTAATCACGCGTGAGCCTTTACCGGGCAGTGAAAAAGTCTACCTGCAAAGCCCCAACCAGCCTGATGTTCGCGTGCCCATGCGTAAAATCAATTTAACCGACGGCAGCCATATCCATGTTTATGATACCTCCGGTCCTTATACCGATGTAAATGCAGACGTTGATGTGCACAAGGGCATTACTTCCCAAGTTCGCGCCAAGTGGATTTTAGACCGCAATGACTCAGAGGTTTACCAAGGGCGTGATACCAAGCCTGAAGATAATGGCATTGACGATGAAACCAAAGCATTTCAATTTTATAACCCTCATTTGCAACGTGAACCGCGCCGGGCAAAAGCGGGAAAAAACGTCAGCCAGTTACATTATGCTCGTAAAGGCATTGTCACTCCAGAAATGGAATATGTGGCCATGCGTGAGAATCAACAGCGTGCCGCTGTCGAGAATGAATTCACAACCTCTGAACGTGAAGCCCGTTTAAAAGGTAATCACATGGGAGCCAGTATTCCGCAAACTATAACGGGTGAGTTTGTACGCGAAGAAATTGCTCGCGGCCGCGCCATTATTCCTGCCAATATTAATCATCCTGAATTAGAACCCATGATTATTGGTCGTAACTTTTTAGTTAAAGTGAACGCTAATATTGGCAACAGTGCATTAACCAGCTCTATTGAAGAAGAGGTTGAAAAACTGGTTTGGTCGACCCGTTGGGGTGGCGATACCGTAATGGATTTATCAACCGGTAAACATATTCATAGCACCCGTGATTACATTATTCGTAATTCGCCAGTTCCTATTGGTACCGTGCCTTTGTATCAAGCATTAGAAAAAGTGAACGGCGTTGCTGAGGATTTAACCTGGGAAGTGTTTCGCGATACGTTAATTGAACAGGCCGAGCAGGGTGTGGATTATTTTACCATTCACGCAGGCATTCGCTTAGCTCATGTTCCATTAACGGCTGACCGTGTAACCGGTATTGTCAGCCGTGGTGGTTCTATTATGGCAAAGTGGTGTATTGCACACCATGAAGAAAGTTTCTTATACACGCACTTTGAAGATATTTGCGAAATTATGAAAGCTTATGACGTGAGCTTTTCATTAGGGGATGGTTTACGCCCAGGTTCTCAAGCGGATGCAAATGATGCCGCACAATTTGCAGAATTAGAAACGTTAGGCGAGCTGACGCAGGTGGCTTGGAAACACGATGTGCAAGTAATGATCGAAGGCCCAGGCCATGTACCCATGCATATGATTCAAGCCAATATGGATAAACAGCTTGAGTGCTGTGACGAAGCGCCCTTTTATACACTTGGCCCATTAACCACAGATATTGCACCGGGTTACGATCATATTACATCAGGTATTGGTGCTGCCATGATCGGCTGGTTTGGTTGTGCCATGCTGTGTTATGTCACGCCAAAAGAGCATCTGGGATTACCCAATCGTGATGATGTGAAAGTGGGCATCATTACTTATAAACTGGCAGCACACGCTGCGGATATCGCTAAAGGTCACCCAGGTGCCCGTTATCGTGATGACATGATGTCCAAAGCCCGTTTTGAATTTCGCTGGGAAGATCAATTTAATCTCGGTTTAGACCCGGAAACTGCTCGTGAATATCACGATGAAACCTTACCCAAAGATAGCGCAAAGGTTGCGCACTTTTGCTCCATGTGTGGCCCCAAATTTTGTTCAATGAAAATATCACAAGAAGTGCGTGACTATTCAAAAGATGAAATCGTAAAAGCCATGCAAGATAAAAGCGCAGAATTCAAAGCGTTGGGCAGTGAAGTTTATGTGCCAGCCAACGCTAAAAATAAAAGTGAACAACCTGCATGAACATTGCGGTGGTGGGGGCCGGTATTTGTGGCAGTGTGATGGCCTACGAATGCATTCAGCTTGGCCATAATGTTACCGTGTTTGAACAGGATATGAGTAAGCAGTCTTGTTCATTCACGGCGGCAGGTATGTTGGCGCCCATGGCTGAATTAGAAAGCGCCAATACCCATGTATATGAATTAGGTTTACGCAGTTTAGCTTTGTGGCCCAATATCATTTCGCATCTCACCAAACAAAATCATGCAGTTTTTTATCGAGATAGCGGCACCCTGGTATTGGCCCATAAACAAGATGCCAATAGCTTGTCGCAATTTCATGATGTTTTACAACGCAAGTTGGGTAACTTTAATGAAAGTGTGTCTGTGGTGGACCCGCGCATTATTGAACCAGAGTTAATCAATTTTCACAGCGCTTTGCATTTAAAACAAGAAGCACAAGTGGACAGTCATCAAGTGCTGAATGCACTACATAATGTGATTGGAAACCAAGGTGAGTTACGATTATCTCGTGTTGATTCTGTGGCGTGTCATCATGTGAATGGTGAATATTTTGACTGGGTATTTGATTGTCGAGGCTTGGCAGCCAAGCAAGAGGTCAATCTATATGGGGTTCGTGGTGAGCGTATTTTATTGCATGCTCCTGAGGTAAACATTCAGCACATGATTCGTGTTATGCATCCCAAGTATAAATTGTATGTTGTCCCCCGTGAGGATCATCATTTTATAATTGGAGCCACCGAAATTGAAAGTGCCGATGATGGCCCTATGAGCGTGCGTTCAGCATTGGAGTTATTGTCTGCCGCATATAGTGTGCACAAGGGTTTTGCCGAAGCGCGCATTGTGTCTTTGAATACAGGTGTGCGCCCAACCCGGTTAGATCATCAACCCGTGGTGGATGTGAAAGGGGGCTTAACTCGCATTAACGGTTTATATCGGCATGGCTATTTATTGACGCCAGCGCTGGTTGAACAAGCACTGACAGCAGAGCTTTTTACTAAAGCATGTGGCCAACAGTTAGTGACTCATTAAAGGTTTTGTTATGAATATTCGTTACAACGGGGAAGTGGTTGAATTAAACGAAACCATGAGCTTATTGGCATTCTTACAAAATCGATTTGATGATTGGGAAGTTGTAATTGCTCGCAGTGTGGTGGCGGTGAATCAGCAGCTTGTGCCTCGGCAAGAATACGATGGCTATATATTACAAAAAGAAGATGACATTGAATTACTCACTGCAGTGGTAGGAGGCTAGATGAACACACAAAATATCAACCTCACTAATGTAGATGAATTTGAAATTGGTGGTAAAAAGCTGGATAGCCGATTATTAATCGGCACGGCTATGTATGACTCTCCTAGTATTATGCAGGCCAGTATTCATGAGTCTTCTGCGCAAATTGTGACTGTGTCATTACGCAGGCAATTCGCCTCAAATGTAGCCAATAATGAGGCACAAGATAATCCTGTGTTTTGGCAATTTCTGCAAGACTTTACCCAAGAAAAGCGTTATCTATTACCCAATACCGCAGGTTGTTTCAGCGCAAAAGAAGCCATAGTGACTGCCCAAATGGCGCGAGAATTATTTAAAACCAATTGGGTGAAGTTAGAAGTGATTGGTGATGATTACACCTTACAGCCAGACCCGTTTCAATTAGTTGAGGCAGCGCAGGAGTTAGTATCACAAGGCTTTGAAGTATTCCCCTATTGCACAGACGATTTAATTTTATGCGAAAAATTATTAGAAGTGGGTTGCAATATTTTAATGCCTTGGGGGGCACCTATAGGGACAGGTAAAGGGTTAATGAACCCCTATGCGTTGACGTTACTTCGAAACCGTTTTCCTCATGTGCCAATGATTATTGATGCGGGTCTGGGTAAGCCCAGTCATGCAGCGCAAGCCATGGAAATGGGATTTGATGGCGTTTTATTAAATACGGCAGTGGCAAAAGCACAAGACAGTATAGCTATGGCGAAGGCTTTTAAGTTGGCGGTTGATGCTGGCCGTTTAGCCTACAAGGCAGGCTGTATGCAAGAGCAACAAAAAGCCGTGGCCAGCACACCGGTTTTAGGTATGCCGTTTTGGCATAATGACAATTAAAATATAAGTTCATCATGACTAATATGCCCAATATCGATGTTGAAATTAAAACCGCTGTATTATCCATATCAGCCCATGACCCGTTAGGTATGGCTGGTATCGCCATGGACCAGCGTGCGTTAACCTCATTGGGTGTGCATTGTGGCAGTTGTATTACGGCTAACACAGCGCAAAACCAAACAGATTTTTTTTCATTAAACCCCGTTAATCTCGATGTTTTTATTTCTCAGCTAGACGCGCTTTATCAGCAAGACCTATTCAGCGTAATTAAAATTGGTTTGATTCATGATATTGAGCAAGCTCAAGCCTTGGTTAATCACCCGATATTTTCAAATAAAACGATTATTTTAGACCCCGTATTGGGTGCGAGTAGTGATCAAAATAAATACTCTCAATCTCGCTTAAGTGCGTTACGTTTTTTAATCCAGCATATTCATGTGATTACACCTAATGTAGAAGAAGCAAACATTTTAATAACCTTGTTTGATGATTCAGTATCGTACATGGATGATTCTTTAGCCTTGGCAAAATTACTACACCAATCTACAAACAGTGCCGTGTTGCTCAAAGGTGGCCACGGCAAATATAAAGCTCAAGATGTATATTGTGATAGCGAGCGTTATTTTTATTTAGAGCATGACGAATTTCAACATGGTTTTAACCGGGGGACCGGTTGTGCCATGGCATCTTTGATCGCCGGCGCCATTGCCTTAGGTCATTCCATTTCCGATGCGATGGTCATTGCTAAAATGCAAATGCATGGGGGTTGGCAACATCCATTTTCGATTGATGAAAAAACCGGTACCTTGGGCTTTGTTGATTTTAATCAGACCAAACCACAGCACTTTCAGAATACTCAATTACCCCGAGTGTATGTGAGTGATAAGCAAAACAATCTTCAGTTTTTACCCTGCTCAACAGAGCTTGGTTTATACCCTATAGTGGACCGTGCTTCATGGCTTGCACGGTTATTACCTTTAGGTGTTAAGGTGATTCAGCTACGGGTGAAAGATTTAAGTGGTGAGTGTTTAAAAAATGAAATCATGCAGTGTGTGAAGCTGGCCAATGAATTTGGCTGTCAGTTATATATTAACGACCATTGGCAGTTGGCTATTGTGTGTGGCGCGTACGGTGTCCACCTTGGCCAAGAAGACATAGACGCCGCCGATTTAGCCGCCATTGCCAATGCAGGTTTACGCTTGGGTTTAAGTAGTCATTGTTTTTATGAGGTGGCTCGCGCGAAAACTATTAAACCCTCCTACATCGCATTCGGCCCAGTTTACGCCACTCAAACGAAAGATATGCCTTGGGTACCAAAAGGGGCTAATGGGTTGGCATATTGGCGAGTACAGTTGACGGATTTTCCATTGGTGGTCATTGGTGGTATTAATGAAGAGCGTTTTGAGAAAGTAAAAGCCCAGGGGGTTGATGCCATCGCTATGATCAGCGCCATTACTGAAGCAGATAACCCAGAGCAAGTGTGTGCGGATTTTATTACTCGCTGGGATGCCTAGAGGCTGATAGTTTGAATGAATAGTATTTCATACTAATAAAGATCAGTGCGTTTATAAGCACGGTGCCTTTCTTATCGGTGGCATATATTGCTCATTGAAGGGTAAATGCTCATAGCAGTCCTGCTTGTAAAAGCTCAGTGACTTAGATTCTTCTTCGACAAAGTCTCCGACGGCATTATGAAAACCTTCATGTTGTAAGTGGTGCAATGAACTTGTGTAAATAGGCTCAAAGCCTCGACTTATTTTGTGCTCACCTTGAGTCCCTGGATCAAAGTGCTTTAGCCCTTTTCTGATGCAGTATTCGATCCCTTGGTAATAGCATAATTCAAAATGTAAATTGGGCACATCAGCAATGGCGCCCCAGTATCGGCCATACAGGTTTTGATCATCTTCAAAATACAGTGCACAGCCAATGGGCTTTGTTTGATGAAATGCCACTACGATATTGATTTGCTCCGGCATGCTGCGCGCCAATTCATGAAATGTTTTCAAACTTAGGTAACCCTGCATGCCACGCATGGCATAAGTGGATTGATAGCATTGATAAAAAAAAGACCAAAGCTCATCTGTCATTTCATTTGCACTGAACCATTTTATGTCGATCCTATTTTGCTTCATTGATGCTCGTTCTTTTATCACCGCTTTGCGCTTGCGGGATTTAAATCGAGATAAAAAATCATCAAAATTCTCATAATCATGGTTAAACCAATGAAACTGGACACTTTTGCGTTCATGCCAATTATGGTCTTTTAATAAGGCGCGTTCTTGTTGGTTACAAAATAAGATATGAGCCCCGCTTAAGTTTTGCTCTGCGCAATGGTCATGTATCCCTTGACTGAGTTGCTGACCAGATAAACGTGATTGATCGGGGCAAATGATTCTTGGGCCAGTAGCGGGGGTGAAAGGGGCCGCTATAATTAATTTAGGGTAATAACTGAGTCCATGTTGCTGATAGGCTTCAGCCCAGGCCCAGTCAAAGACGTATTCGCCATAAGAATGCTGCTTTATAAAACTGGGTAACAGGCAGGATTCTTGCTCGCTGTATAAAAAATGCCCTTGCCAGCCGGTTTGTTGATCAATTGAACCACCAACGGTCAATGATCGTATAAAATTTGGCTGTATAAAGGGATATGAGCCTTGCCAAAGACGCGCGGGGGCTTGATCAATTGAATTTAGCCATTGCATGTTTAAGGCCCTTATTGGTTAAATAGCCATAAGTTTTAAGGAGCAACATTATGTACAAATTAGATGAACAGCTTCAACAAGATACTGTGCGTTTAGGCCAGTTTAAGCTTTGCGATGTATTATTAATGAACGACTCGCAATTCCCTTGGGTGATTTTGGTGCCTCGCCGCAGTACCACCAGTGAGTTATATCAATTATCAACCGAAGAGCGCTACCTGCAATCTGATGAGTCCGCCTATGTCAGTCAGCGTTTAGATGATTACTTTGAAGCCGATAGCATGAACATTGCGGCGCTTGGTAATGTGGTGCCTCAACTGCATATCCACCATGTTGTGCGTAAGAAAACAGACCCTTGTTGGCCAAAACCCATTTGGGGTGCTATTGATGCTGTGCCATACAGCAAAGATGACCTACAAAAAATGGTGGACGAGCTAACGCTTTTATTCAGTGATAAGTTTGTTTTACCATCTGATAGCGATGGCGATTCACTTTACTAAATTGCCACTTGTTTAATCTATTTTACGCCGTAAATGCCTCAGTATTTGCGGCGTTATTTGTTCTGCCCAAGCGTGATAGCCTTTCTCGCTGGGGTGATACCCATCTTCTGCCATCATCTCTTTTTCAACCAGTAGTTTGCTGCCTACATACGTACAATCATGGGTTTGTTTGCATATTCGTCGTAACTCAGTGTTTAAGATGTGGGCACGTAACCCCAGAAAATACTTTAATGGTGCAGGCAGTGCAGGGAATTGCACCATAGGGGGAACTTGTGTGAAAAATATTTGCGTGATGCCTTTTTTATTTAACAGCTCAATGCTGCGGTAAATTTCTTCCTGCCAGTATTTCACAGCCGTTAGCCCAGTGGTGTCGTTGACCCCCATGGTAATGATGGCAAAGTCCGCGGTTTCATTGTGTTGGGCTATTAGGTCGTTCAATGCTTGAAAGCGTATCCCGTTTTGCCCGGTGATTGAGCATTTAACCCGTTGCGGTGATGACTGGGATATTCCTACACTCAATGTTTGGCAAAGCTGTGCACTGAAACCTTGCTTGAATGTTTTTACCCCTACGCCTGCTACGGTTGACTCACCAAAATGTAGAAATGTTAAGTGTTTGCCATGTGAGCCGAAGTTTTCTGTTTTTTGACCTTTTGCTTCTGGCAGTCGCACGGCGGTGCGCTTGACATAAAGCGCTTGAGGAATGCACAGTAAAAAAACTGGGGTAAGTAGGTACCAACTTAACTGCAGTAAATAACGGGTCAATACCATAGGTACGCTTATTGTGAGAAAGTGACAGGCAAAAAAAAGGGCCAAACGGTGTTTGGCCCTTTTTTAAAAGAGAACGCTTACTCAGCCATTTCTTTTAGTTTTTTCAGTGGGCGAATTTTAACGGCAATAGAGGCCGGTTTCGCTTTGAAAACAGTTTCTTCGCCAGTGAAAGGGTTGATACCTTTACGGGCTTTTTTCGCTGGTTTTTTAACGGCTTGAATTTTAAGTAAGCCAGGAAGAACAAACTCACCAACTGCACGCTTTTTAACGTGGCGTTCGATTACGTCACCTAGGTTATCTAACACGGCTTGAACCTGTTTTTTGGTCAGCTCAGTGTTATCAGCAATTTCAGTTAGAATTTGAGTTTTGTTGTAACGTTCTGCAACGGCAGTCATTTTCTTTGCTGGTGTCTTAGCTGCGGCTTTTGCAGGTGCTTTTTTAGCGGCTGCTTTTTTAGCCACTGGCTTTTTAACTGCTGCTTTTTTTGCTGTTTTTTTAGCTGCCATAGCGATGTCCTTGTTGTTGTCGTGTTTTCGATAAAGGAATATACAAACAACTAAGAGAGGCAAGCAAGTAAAAAAGTAAAAAAACCCTATTTTTTAGCTTTTTTTATGTGAAGTCGTTTCACCGCTTGATTAAAATGCTCTACCCAGATAGGACAAAACAGGGAACCGGCTTGCTGGTTTATTTCCATAATGGCGCGAATCATCGGTCTTTGGTGACTTTGCTGGTAGGGGCGGGTTTGAGTAATGGCTTCAAATGTGTCGACGATGGCTAGTAATTTTGCGCCTTCAGAAATAGCGTTTTCTTTTAAGCCGTCGGGATAACCGCTGCCGTTTAAACGCTCATGATGGTGCAGAATAATTTCAGCAGCGGGTTGCCAAATATCAAATCCACTGATCAATTGGTGAACCAATTTCACATGACCTTTGACCCATTGCCAGTCGTGTTCACTCAGTGACGCTGACTGTTTGGCCATACCCTTGGGGAAAAACGCCATGGCAAGGTCATGTAAATAAAGGGCGGTCTGTAGCTGACTTGTTTCGATGGGGTTGCCGGCTAATTGATTCATGTTCATCGCTAATTCAAACATGCGCTCAGTGCGCCCTGGCCCGTGGGGGCTTCTTTGGTCGACTAATAAACTGATTTGCAGAAAAAAGGCTACTTCTTCGTTGATTTCGTCTTCATTGAGGGTCAGTGGGCTATCTTTTGTTTTAGCCGTCTCTTGCGTGGCAGTTTCAGGTGCTAAATGTTGTAAGACGCTTAAAATTTGCTGTTCATAATCATGACCGGGTAGGGTGGCCAGCTCGGTAATAAGCTGGGCAATCTCACCATATTCGTCTTGGTCGAAGTCATCGATGCCATTAATGAACTTGTCCAGTTCGTTAAAGGTGGTGTCCAGACTAAGCAGTAATACGTCACCTAATGCCGGTGTGTAATGATTTTGTTCTTTTCGTAGGGTGTCGAGAACGTCTTCAATGCCTTGAAGCAGAGGCAAATACTGGCTAATCCCCATAATCCCCAAATCACCTTTTACGGTGTGAACATCACGAAACAGCAGGTTAATGGTGCTTATATCACCTGGGTTACCCTCTAGATTGAGTAGATGATCGTTGCACCCTTGACGCTTTTCTTCCAGCTCATCTTTTAGGTCGTTGATGAGATCGGCGTCAAAATTCTCAATTTGTGGGTTTGCCATGGCATCTCCTTGTATAAATAAAGCATAGCAGGGCCACACAAGATGTCGGAATTTCGTGCAAAATGGGTATAATGCTCGCCTTTCAGTGGATCAGATTATATTGAGGCGGGTTTTGCCTTTCTATGAGAATGACTAGGGCTCAGCCCTGATAGAGGTCAATCTCCAGTTTCAGTGATGTTTCCTGTGGCTGGTAAGGGCAAATACCTCGTGAATGTCCATCATTCACATGCCCACAAAAATTAGCAGTAAGGGTTTAGCCCTTCATGCAATAAACATCGATATATTTTATAAGACAGATTTGGGAATTCAGTATGCGCAGCCATTACTGTGGTGAAATTACAGAGAAATTAGATCAACAGACCGTTACATTTTGCGGTTGGGTTCATCGTCGTCGTGACCACGGTGGCGTGATCTTCCTTGATGTTCGTGACCGTGAAGGTTTGGTTCAAGTGGTATTCGACCCGGATACGGTAGATGCCTTCAATACCGCTGACAGTGTTCGTAGTGAATACGTGGTGCAAATCACAGGTCTTGTTCGTACTCGTCCAGCAGGTAGCGAAAACGACAACATGACCACTGGTAAGATTGAGATTCTAGGTAAAGAAATCCAGATTCTGAACAAAGCTAACACGCCTCCGTTCCCTCTAGATGACTACAGCCCTGTGGGTGAAGACGTTCGTCTTAAGTACCGTTATATGGATTTACGTCGTGACGAGATGCAGCATAACCTGCGTTTTCGTCATAAAGTGACCATGCAAATTCGTAATATTCTTGATGAGCAAGGCTTTCTAGATATCGAAACCCCTATTTTGACCCGTGCCACCCCAGAAGGTGCGCGTGACTACTTGGTGCCAAGCCGTACTCACCAGGGCTCATTCTTTGCGTTGCCGCAGTCGCCTCAGTTGTTTAAGCAGCTGTTGATGGTGTCGGGTTTTGATCGTTACTACCAAATTGCGAAATGTTTCCGTGATGAAGATCTACGTGCTGACCGTCAACCTGAATTTACTCAGATTGATATGGAAGCCTCTTTTGTTGAAGAAAAAGACATCATGGGTGCTGCGGAAAGCATGATCAAAGCGATTTTTAAAGATCAGCTGAACATTGATCTGGGTGAATTCCCGCATATGCCTTACTCAGAAGCCATGAGCCGTTATGGTTCGGATAAGCCGGACCTACGTATTCCTATGGAATTAGTGGATGTGGCTGAATTCCTTCAAGACATCGAATTCAAAGTATTCGCTGGCCCAGCAAAAGACCCTAAAGGTCGTGTTGCGGCGCTTAAAGTACCTGGCGGTGCTGAGTTGTCTCGTAAGCAAATTGACGAATACACCAAGTACGTAAGTATTTATGGTGCCAAAGGTCTTGCTTGGATCAAGGTTAACGAAATTGAAAAAGGCGTTGAAGGCCTGCAGTCGCCAATCATTAAGTTCATCGGCGACGACAATACCATGAAGATCATGGAAAAAATCGATGCGAAGAATGGTGACATCGTATTCTTTGGTGCCGATAAAGAAGTGATTGTAAACGAAGCACTGGGTGCATTGCGTGTGAAACTGGGTCTTGACCTAAACATGCTAACCAAAGAATGGGCACCAATGTGGGTTGTTGACTTCCCAATGTTTGAAGAAACATCAGACGGCGGTTTAACGGCGATTCACCACCCATTTACCGCGCCTTCTTGTACACCAGAAGAGCTAAAAGCGGACCCAGCTAATGCCCTGTCTCGTGCTTACGACATGGTACTTAACGGTTGTGAGCTAGGCGGTGGTTCGATCCGTATCCACGATCAAGAAATGCAAAAAGTGGTATTTGAAATTCTAAATATCTCTGAAGAAGAGCAACAAGAGAAGTTTGGCTTCTTATTAGATGCCTTGCAGTTTGGTGCGCCGCCACACGGTGGTTTGGCATTTGGTCTGGACCGCATGATCATGTTGATGACAGGTTCTGAAAGCATTCGTGAAGTGATTGCCTTCCCGAAAACGCAATCAGCTGCGTGTGTGATGACCATGGCGCCGGGTGAAGTACCGGCTAAAAACCTGCGTGAAGTGGGTATTCAGGTGCGTGCTAAAGAAACCAAGTAATATCAGTGGCGCCTTACCGGCGCCTCTATATATGGTTAGTAAAAAAGAAGCCCTTGGGCTTCTTTTTTTTGGCCTTTAAATTTCTTCAGTATTAAATGTTAGCGCTGGAGGGTGGTTGATGAATACCTCTGGGATGAGGGTTTTAAATAAGCCTGCGTTCAGCGTCACTTCTTCATACTGCCAAAAAATCTCGTTGTTCTTTTCGATTCGATAGCGCCATTGATATTTGGCTTGAATCCAGCCGTTCTCTAATGGGCCAATATCAATAATCACACCTTCTTCGTCTTCATAGGAAAGATAAAAAGTTTGCTCAGCCTGCGAAATGATGAATCTATCCAGCTTCGCCGCACCATTATTAAGTAGAGCCTGTTTAATCGTGCGCCCAGCACCTTTGCCGCTGATATGTTCAAAGCTTGTTGCTTCTAGTGGTGCGATTGTGAAGTCCAGTGCCTGTTGGTCCAGTACGCATGGGGTGTCAAAAAGCATGAATTGAGGCTGAGTGTGAACTGGGTAAGCACTCTCTGAGCTCTGAATTGCTGTTTGGAATTGGGTATTGCGCTGGCTTTTATCCCATTGCTTTAAAACGATTTGAAATACGAGTGTGGTCATTTGTATTGGATGGTTTTGAATTGAGGTATTTCTATTAGAGCACATCTGATCTATCTGATATATTCACCACTGTATATCTTTACACGTATTTCTTGGTTTAAAGCGGTTATCAATGAGCACAGTATGTCCATTATTCTAGGTATCGATCCCGGCTCTCGTTTAACCGGTTTTGGCGTCATTGAAGCCCGCGGTAGTAAATTACGTTACATAACCTCTGGCTGTATTCGAATAGATACCTCTCAAGATCTCGCCTATCGCTTAAAACAGATATACACCTGCGTCAGTCAGATTATCGACGAACAAAGCCCTAATGAGTTTGCCATCGAGCAAGTCTTCATGGGTAAAAATGTGGACTCTGCCCTCAAACTTGGCCAAGCTCGGGGCAGTGCAATAGTGGCAGCCAGCATGCAAGATTTACCTGTATTTGAATATGCTGCCCGCGCGGTCAAGCAAGCCGTTACTGGGCGTGGCGCAGCTGATAAAGAACAGGTTCAGCATATGGTGCAAATTCTATTGAGTTTACCAGGTAAGCCTCAAGCCGACGCAGCAGATGCTTTGGCCATTGCCATTACACATGCTTATTCATCACAAAATTTAGTGGCCCAGGCCGGGGCAAGTAAGCAAAAGAAAGGCCGTCTTAAGGTGTTTTAGCCCCCATGGCTAGCCATCCCCCTAAGGATTGGGTAACCTATACTGATTATAAATACAGTATTCACAATAATAAGCAGCGCTTTCTATGATTGGTCGTATCCGTGGTACCTTGGTTGAAAAACAATCCCCTGAATTACTCATTGATGTAAATGGCATTGGCTATGAAGTGCTTGCACCCATGACCACTATTTACAAATTACCCGAACTTGGTCAGCAGGTTTCTTTGCATACTCACTTTGTTGTACGTGAAGATGCCCAGCTTTTATATGGGTTTTCTGATAAGCAGCAACGTGCTTTGTTTCGTGCGCTGATTAAAGTCTCTGGTGTTGGCCCTAAACTGGGTTTAGCTATTTTGTCGGGTATTGAAGCGCAGTCGTTTGTGCGCTCCATTCATGATGGCGATACCGCCACCTTGGTGCGTATTCCTGGTATCGGTAAAAAAACCGCAGAGCGCTTAGTGGTTGAAATGAAAGACCGCTTAAAAGAATGGCAAGTGGACAGCGATCTGCCGCTTATGGCCGCAGCGAATCCTGAGCCAATGGGAATGGAGCAATGGGTTCAAGAAGCAGAAGGCGCGTTGATAGCCTTGGGTTATAAGCCCACTGAGGCGGCTAAAGCCATTTCAGCCATTAAAGAGCCGGCCAACAGCGCTGAAGATTTGATTCGTTTTGCCCTAAAGGGCATGTTGAAGCAGTAATTTAAAGACGGTTATTAAGAGATACAGCCATGATAGAAAGTGATCGCTTTGTTAGTGCTGAACACGTAGAGCTCACGCCCACTGAAAGTCCGCAAGACCGGGCCATTCGTCCGACTAAGTTGGCTGATTATGAAGGTCAGCCTGCAGTACGTGAGCAAATGGAAATCTTTATTGGCGCTGCAAAAGCCCGTCAAGAAGCCTTGGATCACACGTTGGTATTTGGCCCGCCGGGTTTAGGTAAAACCACCTTGGCCAACATTATGGCCAATGAACTGGGTGTGAATATTAAGTCGACTTCAGGGCCAGTATTAGAAAAAGCCGGTGACCTTGCGGCGCTGTTAACCAACCTTGAAGAAGGGGATGTATTGTTTATTGATGAGATACATCGCCTAAGTGCTTCAGTAGAAGAAGTTTTGTATCCGGCCATGGAAGATTACCAATTGGATATCATGGTGGGCGAGGGTCCTGCCGCTCGTTCTATTAAAATTGATTTGCCTGCGTTCACATTAATTGGTGCGACTACTCGTGCAGGGCTTTTGACATCGCCATTACGTGACCGCTTCGGTATCGTGCAGCGTTTAGAGTTTTATAATGTCACAGACTTAACGGGCATTGTCAGTCGCAGCGCACATTTATTAGGTGTTGAAGTAGAAGGCTATGGCGCAAAAGAAATTGCCATGCGCTCTCGCGGCACCCCGCGTATCGCAAACCGCTTATTACGCCGAGTACGAGATTACGCAGAAGTAAAAGGCAACGGTGTGGTGACACAGGATATTGCGGATCTTGCTTTGAATATGCTGAACGTAGATACCCATGGTTTAGATCATATGGATAGACGCTTGTTACTAGCCATGATTGAAAAATTTGGTGGAGGCCCTGTGGGTGTTGACTCATTGGCGGCCGCGATCAGTGAAGAGCGCGATACCATAGAAGATGTGCTTGAACCTTATTTAATTCAGCAAGGTTTCATGATGCGTACACCTCGAGGTCGAGTGGTGACTGAGCATGCTTATACGCACTTTGGTTTGCCTCCAAATATGAGTGAAAGCAGTGAGTGATTTTAACTGGCCGGTACGGGTTTATTTTGAAGATACCGATGCGGGAGGTATTGTTTATCATGCCCGTTACTTGTATTTTCTGGAACGTGCACGAACCGAATGGCTGCGTGATTTGGGGTTTAATCAGTCCGAATTAAAACAACAAAATGTGATGTTCGTTGTTCGTGATATGAATATTAAATGGCAGAAGCCGGTAATGTTGGATGAGCCACTTGATGTAAGTGTTTCTATTGTCGAAGCTAAAAAAGCTTCATTAAAAATGCAGCAAATAATTAGCACAACCACTGAACAAAAAGTGCAGGCTGATGTCACTATTGCTTGTATCGATGCTATGAATAAAAAACCGATGGCCATACCTAGAGCCATTATAGACCTCATTACGAACCGTATTGAGCAAGGAGCCAAGTGTGAATGAATCCATGACCTTATGGTCTTTAATATCCAGTGCCAGTTGGGTTGTACAAGGCGTTATGCTGATATTGCTGGCGGCTGTGTTTGCATCTTGGATGATTATCATACAGCGCCAGCGTGTTTTAAATGCAGCAAAGAGCAGTTTTGCTGAATTTGAAGATCGCTTTTGGTCTGGTATGGATTTAAGCCAGCTGTATAAAGAAATTAATCAACAACCGCCTGCATTTGGCGTGGAGAATATTTTCACAGCGGGTTTCCGGGAGTTTAGCCGTTTGCGTCAGCAGAGTAATGCCGACCCTGAAGCGGTCATGGAAGGCACGCAAAGAGCCATGCGAGTGGCCACTACCCGTGAGTCGGAATTGCTTGAGCTGCACTTGCCGTTTTTGGCAACCGTCGGTTCAACCAGTCCTTATGTAGGTTTATTTGGTACCGTTTGGGGCATCATGAACAGCTTTAGAGGGTTGGCGAATGTGCATCAAGCCACGTTGGCAACAGTTGCCCCTGGTATTGCAGAAGCGCTTATTGCAACGGCCATTGGTTTGTTTGCAGCGATTCCTGCGGTAATCTTTTACAACCAGTTCACTACCAAGGTGGATCAGGTGATCAGTAATTATGAAACCTTCAGTGAAGAGTTTGTAAGCATCTTGCATCGACAGGTTTATAAAAAGAATAAAGTGGTACCTGAGTCGCCAGTACCTCCTGTTTCTTCATCGGTAGATAATAATGGCTAGGCAGAAGCGTCGCCCAATTGCTGAAATGAATGTGGTGCCTTACATCGATGTGATGCTGGTGCTATTGGTTATTTTTATGGTGACAGCGCCCGTATTGACTCAAGGTGTCCGTGTGGATTTACCAAATGTCGCCAGCGAGCCCATAAAGTCAGATAAGAATAAAGTCCCACTGATTGTGAGTATTCAAGCTAACGGCCATTATGTGATTGAGCGTGGTCGCGAAGAAAATAAGGCTGTGAATTTAGAGTACTTACAAAAGTATGTGGCGAAGATTTTGAAACAACAACCCGATACCGATGTACTGGTTCGTGGCGATGAAACCGTAGCTTATGGCAAAGTGATTGCACTTATGAGTACCTTACAAGCCGCAGGTGCACAAGGCGTTGGTTTGGTGACAGAAGCGCCGGAGCCAGGTCGCTAATGCAGCTGCACTTTATGGATCCAACCAGCTTTAAAATTCCAATGATAGGCTCGGCATGTATTATTGGGGTTTTACTGTTTCTATTAACCAATGAATGGATAGGTGAGAAAGAAACCATCATTAAAAGGCCACAACATATTGCGGCTCGAATTGTTCAGATGGATAAACCTAAACCAAAAGCGGCCCCTGTAAAAGCGGTTAAAAAACAAGTCAAACCGAAATCCATTAAAAAAGTCACAAAGCCTAAACCTAAGCCAAAACCGGTTAAATTGCCTGAGAAGGTGGTTGAAAAGGTGG
>MDTG01193719.1_pt1 | contig 17775 bp, 8 predicted proteins | sample 811421 | NCBI WGS metagenome assembly MDTG01 (sample SAMN05326645, study PRJNA326480) | marine metagenome | isolation source: seawater | place: Pacific Ocean: South East | collected 2011 | reverse complement strand
CGATGAAGGTCCGGAAGCGGGCGACATCGAGCGCCCCCGCCTGTCCCAGGATCCGGTTGGTCGGGAACCCCGTCGCCTTCCACGCGGTGTACACCATCGCGTCGAGCGGGTTGGAGACGATGATCACGATCGAGTCCGGCGCGTGCTGCTTGATCTGCTCGCTCACGCTCTTGACGATCTTCACATTGGTCTCGATCAGGTCGTCCCGGCTCATGCCCGGCTTGCGGGGCAGGCCCGCCGTCACGACGACCACATCCGAGCCCGCGATGTCGGCATAGTCGCTCGTGCCCTTGATCGACGAGTCGAACCGCTCGATCGGCCCGCAGCACGCCAGGTCGAGCATCTTGCCGGTCGCGACGCCCTCCTTGTCGGGGATGTCGAGGACGACGATGTCGCCCAGTTCCTTCGCCGCCGCCCAGTGCGCACAGGTCGCGCCCACATTGCCGGCCCCGATGATGCTGATCTTCGCGCGTGCCATCAATCCGTCTCCAAGCCCGAGACTCGCCGCCCCGCAGGGCCGCTCGATCCGGTGAAAAAGGTGGGTTCCCCGCCGCGTGCGCGGCCTTCCGACGAGTTTAGGCCCGCTCCGCGCGCACGCCGAGACAGCGGCGCAACGGTTTCGCCGAAGCGATGTCACGCATCGTGCCGGGCGTCCTCATCCTCGTCAGGATCCTCTTCCGGGACCGCCTCGAAGACCTGGAGCGTCGGGATGGGCGCGGCTTTGCGAGGAGGCATCGGAACCGGTGCGATCTCCGCGTGCGAACCGTTCTCGTTTGGCACGACCCCCGGGACGAGCAGCGGCTGACCCGGGACCGCATCGTGCAGGGCCTCGGGCGCGAGCACATCGCGCACAGGCCCGCCCTTCAGGAAGTCCATCTGCCGGAAGACCTGGAACCGATCCGCGATCTCGACCGGGCCCTCGACTTCTTTGCCCAGGAATCCGGCGATCAGGCCCAGTGCCTCCTCCGGCAGCCCCGCGGGATCCTCCGCGTGGCACGCGACGGCGCCGTCGAAGAACGGGACCCCCGGGGAGGGGACCCAGACCGCGAGCGTGGGCGACAGGACGGACAGCGCGCCGAGCAGTTCCCCGGGGTGCCCCCATGACACGCCGTCCGCCGCGGCAAACCAGGCGACCCGGTCGAGCGCCCCGGTGTCGTCCGGCTCGAGGCCCTGGGCCTCTCCCAGCGCCGCGGCCGCGTTCTCGACAAACACCCACACCGCTTCTGGTGGGTCCTGCCCCTCCCAGATGCGATCGAGCGCGGTGATTTCTGCGCGGATCTGGACCTCGGCGCGGTCGAGCGCGAGCGCCCGCTCGTCGGGTTCGAGGCGGTCCAGATCGCCCAGCGCGTGCGTGATCGCGGCAAGCGTGATCAGTGACGCGACCGAACGGCGATGCCGACCGGCTTCTCCGTCGAGGGGAAGAGCGACTGATGAGCGCGCAAAGTCGGTCCATTGGGCGAGCAGCATCGCCCAAGTCAGGGGGTCATGGGTGTCGGTGGTGTCGGGCATCCCCGGATCGTGTCCCTTCCAGAGCCCTTGCATGGGCCGGAATCAAAGTGTCGTCTTTTTTTCCGATATTCGCGTGAGCAGATTATGCGCCGCTCGCTTTGCCGTCACGGGGAGAGAGTCCCCATCCCGGCGTTCTGACCCCAGCCCCGCCGGTGCCTTGTCGCGGGTTATCCCCCAGCAACGACCCGTGAGTGATGGGCACCGGCTCGTGAACGCCGGGAACCCCACGCCGAGCGACACCCCCCGTCGCTCGGCTTTTTTTCTGCGCCGCCGACACGAGATTCGCGGTGCCATTGAGACGAGACGACCCTCCCCACGATCAAATGGACATCCAAGCGTTGGCGTCGCGGAGAAACCGCTGCACAGCGTCTCCAGGGCAGCCGAATCGTGTTGCGCCGTGCAACGCTCTATCGTCTCGGCATGACCTCGCCTTCGATCCCCCCCACCACGATGCTCGACCCGGCCGAACTCAGTGTGGCCGAGCGGTACAAACTGCTGATCGGGTGCGTGACGCCCCGCCCGATCGCGTTCGTCTCGACGGTGTCGGCCGACGGGCGCCCCAACCTCGCGCCCTTCTCGTTCTTCAACGCGGTGGGGTCGAACCCGATGACCCTGCTGTTCTGCCCCGCGAACACGCCCGAGGGCGGGGAGAAGGACACGCTCCGGAACGCAAAGCCAGCCGATGATGAGAATGGGGACGGCGGGACGGGCGAGTTCGTGGTGAATGTCGCGACGCACGAGTTGCGACAGAAGGTCGCGGGCGCGGCGGAGGATCTGCCGTTCGGCGAAAGCGAGTTCGAGTTGGTGGGTCTGACGCCAACGCCCTGTGAAGTCGTGCGCGCGCCCCGGGTCGCGGAGTCGCCCGTCGCGTTCGAGTGTAAGACGACGCAGGTGATCCGCACCAATCCGGGGGAGCCGGGCGGGGGGAATGTCGTGATGGGCGAGGTCGTGCGCGTGCATGTGCGCGAGGGTCTGGTCAACGAGCGGATGCACACGGACCTGGACGCGCTCGACGCGATCGGGCGGATGGGCGGGAAGTCGTACTGCACGACGCGGGAGCGGTTTGATCTGCCGGTGGGAAGGGCGGCGCTTGAGTAACAGATCGAGCGCAGAAAAAGACCCCCGAGCCGTGGTGGACTGCTCGGGGGCGGACTCGGCTGTCCGGAGCGGGGAGGGAGGAGGGAGGTGGGAGCCCCGGACGCCTGAGTGCTGGATGTCGAGCCCTCTCGGGCTCAGACGCGCTCGCTCACCTCGGCGAGCGCGTCGCGTGCTCCCGGCGAGCGGGCGGCGTCGCCCGGTCGCCGGTCGCGCGAAGTCAACTGCAGCCCATGCTCGCCCCACAGTTGAGGCACTTGTAGCAGGTGCCGCTCCGGACGGTGATCGTGCCGCAGACATCGCACGGGGGCGCATCCCCCGCGGCTTCGAGGGCGTCCGAGAGGGCCGAGGCCGCGGGGTTGACGGCGGCGGCGGTCGCGGCGACCGCATCGGTCGAGGGGTTCGCCATCGTGGTGGAACCGGGTGTCGTCCATGACGCCCCTCCGTTGCTGGTGGTGCCTGTCACGCGGTCGGTCGCGGCGAGGCGACCGCCCGCGGTGACTTCGACCGTCGCGTCCTTGCCGGTCTCCCTGGTCGTCTCCGTCGCGGTGTCCTTGCCTGTGTCCTTTGTGGTCCGCTGGGGCGCGTTGGCCTCGCGGTAGCCGGGCAGGAACTCCATCCCGAGCCAGCGGAAGATGTAGTCCACGAGGCTCTTGGCGAAGGGGATGTCGCGGTTGGTGGTCATGCCCGCGGGCTCGAAGCGCTGGTGCGTGAACTTGCGGACCATGCTGTTGAGCGGGACGCCGTACTGGAGCGCGACGGAGGTCGCGGTCCCGAGCGAGTCCATGAGCCCTCCGATGGTCGAGCCCTCCTTTGCCATGGTGATGAACAGCTCGCCCGGCATGCCGTCGTCGTAGAGCCCGACGGTGAGGTAGCCCTCGTGCCCCGCGACATTGAACTTGTGGGTCACGCTGCGGCGGGTGTCGCTCAGGCGGCGACGCATCGGGCGGTGGATGATCCGCTCCTTGATCTCCACAGCCTTCTCGGCATCGGTCATCGCGGCGGCCGCGGCGGCGCCCACCACCTCCTGGGCGACCTCCTCGAGGGCTTCGGCGATCTCCTCGGCGTCCTCCTCGTCTTCGAGGTCCGCGTCCGCCTTCGCGTTGAGGGGCTGGCTGAGCTTGCAGCCGTCGCGGTAGAGCGCGTTGGCCTTGAGGCCCAGTTCCCACGAGAGGCGGTAGGCGGACTTGATGTCGTCCACGCTCGCGTCGTGGGGCAGGTTGATCGTCTTGCTGATCGCGCCGGTGATGAAAGGCTGGGCGGCGGCCATCATTCGGATGTGCCCCTCGGGCGCGATGTAGCGGGTGCCGATCTTGCCGCAGGTGTTGGCGCAGTCGAAGACCGGGAGGTGCTCGTCGAGCAGGTGGGGCGCGCCCTCGACGGTCTGGGTGCCGCAGACGCGCCGGTTGAGTTCCTCCGCCTGGGTCGGGGAGAGGCCCAGGGCGCGGAGACCGTTGAAGCTGAAGTCCGCCTTCGCCTTCTCGGCATCGATCCCGAGGCGGGCGAGTGTCTCGTCGCCGAGCCCCCAGGCGCTGAAGGCAAACTTGAGCTCGAAGACGCCCGCGAGCTGCGCGGTGATCTTCGCGAGGTCCTCCTCGGTCGCGCCGCGGGTGGTGAGCCATTGGGCGAAGGTCATGCCTTCCGTGATGCCCAGCTCCTCGCCGCTGTCTCCCGCGGGCATGGGGACATCGAGCGTGAGCGCACCGAGCAGGTACTCGAGGATCTCGGCGATCTGGTCTGGCGAGTAGCCCATCGCCCTGAGGGCGGGCTCGACCGAGTTGTTGGCGATCTTGAAGTAGCCGCCCCCCGCGAGCTTCTTGAACTTGACGAGCGCGAAATCGGGCTCGACGCCCGTCGTGTCGCAATCCATGAGCAGCCCGATCGTGCCGGTGGGCGCGATGACGGTGGTCTGCGCGTTGCGGTAGCCGTGCTTGGTGCCCAGCGTGTAGGCGTCGTCCCAGGCCTTGGTGGCATGGGTGAGCAGGGCGCGGGCGTTGGCGAGCGGGACCTTGCCCGATTCGATCAGCCCGTGATCGATGGGGACGGGCGTGATGCGGAGGTTCTCGTACTTGCCCGAATCGCGGGCCTCGCCGTGGGCGGCGAGGCGGTGGTTGCGGACGACGCGGAGCATGTTCTCCTTGTCATCCTCGTAGCCCGCGAAGGGGCCGTGCTCGCCCGCCATCTCGGCGGACATGCGGTAGGACCGCCCGGTGAGGATGCCGGTGAGGCAGGCGCAGATGGCGCGTCCCTCGTCGCTGTCGTAGGGAATGCCCGCCTGCATGAGCATCGCGCCGAGGTTGGCGTATCCCAGGCCCAGCGTGCGGTACTTCCAGCTGAGCTCAGCGATCTGCTTGCTCGGGAAGGCGGCCATCAGGACGCTGATCTCGAGGACCATGGTCCAGATATCGATCGCGTGCTCGAACCGCTCGACATCGAAGGTGCGCGTCTCGCTGTCGTAGAACTTCATGACATTCAGCGACGCGAGGTTGCACGCGGTGTTGTCGAGGAACATGTACTCGCTGCAGGGGTTGGACGCGTTGATGCGCCCGGCGCTGGGGCAGGTGTGCCACGCGTTGATCGTCGTGTCGTACTGCACGCCGGGGTCGGCGCACCGCCACGCGGCGTAGGCGATGTCGTCCCAGAGCTTCTTCGCGTCGTGCTCGCTCGCGGTCTCGCCTGTCGTGCGGTAGGTCGTCTTCCAGGTCTCGCCCTTGTCGACGGCGTCGAAGAACGAATCCGGGATGCGGACGGAGTTGTTGGAGTTCTGCCCGCTGACGGTGGTGTAGGACTCCCCGTTGAAGTCGTAGTCGAGGCGGAGGCCCAGGCGGCTCGCGGTCTCCCCGATCGTCTCGGTGTCCAGGTCGCTGGCCTTCTCGCCCGCGATCTTCTTGAACCCCTCCACCATCGCGGCGACCTTGATCTCCTCACGGACCTTCCAGTTCACGAAGGCCTCGATGTCAGGGTGATCCATGTCGAGGCAGACCATCTTCGCGGCGCGACGCGTCGTCCCGCCGCTCTTGATCGCCGCGGCGGCGCGGTCGCCGATCTTGAGCCAACTCATCAGGCCCGATGACTTTCCGCCCCCGCTCAGCGGCTCGTTCTCGGCGCGGAGGTTGCTGAAGTTGGTCCCCGTGCCCGAGCCGTACTTGAACAGCCGCGCCTCGCGGGTCCACAGGTCCATGATCCCGCCGGGCCCGACGAGGTCGTCATCGATCGACTGGATGAAGCACGCGTGCGGCTGGGGGTGGGTGTAGGCGTCCTCGGCGAGCTTGAGCTCACCGGTCGCGTGGTCCGCGACCCAGTGCCCCTGCGCGGGGCCGTTGATGCCGTACGCCCAGTTGAGCCCGGTGTTGAACCACTGGGGGCTGTTGGGCGCGCACATCTGGTGCGTCATCATGTACGCGAGTTCGTCATAGAACGCCTGTGCGTCCTTGTGGCTGTCGAAGTAGCCGTGGCTCTCTCCCCAGTGCTTCCAGCACCCCGCGAGGCGGTGGATGACCTGCCTCGCGGATTTTTCGGGCCCCGTGCGGACCTCATCGGCGGACGCGGGATCGAACCCCGGCGCCGGCAGCCCGTTCTCGCCGCCGTCCTCGGGGACGCCCGCCTTGCGAAAGTACTTGGAGACCATGATGTCGGTCGCGAGCTGCGACCAGGTCTCGGGCACCTCCGCATCGGGCATCTCGAAGACGACCGTGCCGTCGGGGTTGCTGATCTTGCTCGACCGCGTCGTCCAGTTGACGGTGTCGAACGGGTTCTGACCATCCTTGGTGAACTTGCGTTGGATCTTCATTGATCGTTGCCGCCCTTGTAAGAAACCCCTGCAAACCCACGGCGCTGGATCACGCCGGAACACTCTTCAATACCACATTCGAAAACAGGAAACCTGCCGAATCAGTCCACCTTCGGGAGCGTGAGCCCCGTCTGGTCCTGGTACTTGCCCGCCTTGTCCGCGTAGGAGACGGCGCACACCCGGTCCGCCTTCAGGAAGATGAGTTGCGCCACGCCCTCGTTCGCGTAGACCTTCGCCGGCAGCGGGGTCGTGTTGCTGATCTCGAGCGTGACCTTGCCCCGCCACTCGGGCTCAAGGGGCGTGACATTCACGATCAGCCCGCAGCGGGCGTAGGTGCTCTTTCCGACACAGATCACCAGCACATCGCGCGGGATGTCGAAGACTTCGACCGTCTCGCACAGCGCGAACGAATTGGGGGGGATGATGACATGGTCGGTCCCCTCCGCGTCCGCGTCGACATCGACCATGAACCGGTCGTCGAAGTGCTTGGGATCCACCACCGCGATCCCGCCGCCGCGAGGGGTGGGCGTGAAGATCTTGAACTTGGGGCCCACCCTGACGTCGTAGCCGTACGACGAGACGCCGTAGGAGATGGTGCCCTCGCGCTTCTCGGCATCCGCGAAGGGCTCGATGGTGATGAGTTCACGGATCTGGGTGTCGCAAAGAACAGGCATGACCCCTCCTGCCGCTCGTCGGGGCGAGTCCACGCGCCCCGAAGTCCCCGTGCCGCCGGACGCGTCCACACGCCCGATCGGGTGCGTGATCGTGGGATCACGCGTGATCCTCCGGAGCCGTCTCCGTCCGGCTCCGGATGCTGTGCGCCCCGTGTGCGGGGTCGGCCTGACGCCGCGGGTGCGCACGGCGACCGCCGCCGGAGCCGGGCCCACCATGGCCCGGCCGGTGTCCTTGCGATGCGGGGCGGTTCCTCGTCCGTCCCGCGACGCCCGGATCGGCGATCGCTGAATTGTCGTTCCCGCCCACGAGCGCCCCCGACGAGTGCCGGATGCCAGGCGGTGTTCCCGAAACCTCGCTCGCGCGGCGACCGGCGTGCTCCGCGTGCCGGCATCCGTGAGGCGGTCCACTCCGCCCCTCGTCGCGCTCCTCTGCTCCACGGGGCACCAACGCCCGGCCCCGTGTCCTCTTCTTGGAAGCTCCCGGCTCCGCCGGGAGCGGGCTCGATGGAAACCGAGCCATTCATGCGGTCGTGCCCACTCGCGATCGCTTTGACCGATGCCGAGTGGTGCAGAGAGAACCGTACCACAATCCATCGTGTTGTCTAGGGGTGAGACCCACAATTTGCTGTGGGGATTCGGTGCAAATGCTGTCGGTTGCGCGTAACCCGCTGAAAATCGGCGTTTTGTGCGCTCGCAAAAAAATCGCAGCGAAAACACTGCCGACTGTTTGTCCACAACCACTTTCAGTGGTACTGCTTACGACGAAAATACACTATATCTTGAGCCTGTTTTCCGGAGAGTGCCCTGACGAGAGACGGGACTCCTCAAACGGGTTTTGATCGGGTACCCCGCTTCGAGGTCCCTGTGGATCACCCCCGGCACGCAATGCGTATGGTGCGTTCGGCACGCGCATGCCTTTGTTTGAGCGCGCGTGTAAAATGCCCACCCGCAATCCGTGATCTCAAGGCGAACACGCTGAAGGGACACGAGTTCGGCGCGAGCCCCGCCGGGGGACGAGAGCCGAAGGCCCACCACGACGAAGAAGGGCGATCGATGAACAGGACTCTGGTCGGAGGCGGGCGCCCGCTGGCGCGGCGTCTGGCGTTGCTCGCGATGGCGCTGCTGCTCGTCGGCGTCCCGGGGTGCGCGCACAAGACGGTCGATCGCCCGCGTGCGACGCGCGCCCCGATCGCGCCGCGGGATGTCCCGTCGGTGCTCCGCGGGGTGATCGGGAGTCAGGCGTCGGTCGTGGGTCTGCAGGCGACGCGGATCTCGGGGATCGGATTCGTCGTGGGGCTGAACGGGACCGGGGGAGGCGTGCTCAATGACCGTGTCTCGTTCCACATGGAGCGCGAACTGAGCATCCGGGGCGTCGGGCAGGGCGCCTTCGACGGCACGCCCTTCGAGGGGATGTCGCCCAGACAGTTGCTGCAGGACCCGCGGACCGCGGTCGTGCTGGTCTACGCGGTCGTGCCTCCCGGCGCCCCGAACGGGACCGAGTTCGATGTCTTCGTCAGTGCGCTCAACGCGACGAGCCTCGAGGGCGGGAGGCTGTACACCACGGATCTGCGGCTGGGTGACGCGCAGACCTTCGGGGGCACCCAACGGAACAAGCTGGGCGAGGCGCGGGGCAATATCTACATCAATCCGTTCGCGGAGCCCGGAGAGGTCGACAGCGTCGTGAGCCGGACGACCGGGCGGATCCTCAACGGGGGTGTGGTGACGGCGAGCGACAAGATCCGTGTGGTGCTCGACAATCCATCGCACAGCCGGGCGAGACAGATCGTGAGCGCGATCAACAGCCGATTCCCGCAGCGTCCGGGCGACCGGAACCCGGTCGCGATCGGACGGGATGAGCGGACCATCGAGGTGGAGGTGCCCCGTTCGTACCTCGATCGCTCCGCGGAGTTCGTCCAGATCCTGGCGCACATCCAGGTGAACCAGATGGGTCCCCAGATCTACGCGCGGCGGTATGTCGAGGCGCTTCGGCGCGAGCCGTACCTCGCGGACGACCTGGGGTGGGCGCTGCACGCGCTGGGTGAGCCCGCGCTGCCGTTCATCCGGGAACTCTACAACGACAGCGAATTGGTGCCCCGGCTCGTGGCCCTGCGGACCGGTGCGCGCCTTGGCGATGCGCGCGCGGCGGACTCGCTCAAGGAACTCGCGACTTCGGGGCCCGACTCGGTGCGGACCGACGCGATCGAGTTGCTGGGCCGGATCGGTGGTGGCCCGACGGTTGACGAGACGCTCAAGAGCCTGCTCGCGGAAGAATCGCTCCCGGTGCGGATCTCCGCGTACGAGGCGTTGGTCGCCCGGGCGGAGCGGGCTCGGTTCCGCACGCTCGTGGAGTATGAGCAGTACCGCGATGCGCCCGTCGGGCTTCGCGCCTCGGCGGACGAGCTGCGTCGCCTCAGCGAGATGAATCTCCCCGCGGGGACGATCCAGTCGGTGAGCCGCGTGCCGATGTACGGCAAGTTCCTGCTCGACCGCGTGCCGGTGGGCGATCCGCTGATCTATGTGACCCAGCAGGGCGCGCCGCGGATCGTGCTGTTCGGGGACGCGCTGAAAGTGGAGAAACCGACCCTCGTCTCGGCGTGGTCGGACCGGCTCATGCTGGTCGCGGAGAGCGAAACGGACGATCCCCGCGTGTTCTACCGGGCGGTCCCGGGCAAGGCGATCCGCCTCGATTCGGTGACCTACCGCTCGACCTATCAGGGGCGGCTGGACGACGATGTCACCGACCTGATCGATTTTCTCGCCCGGGAATGGACCGCGGACCAGCAGATGGTCGGGCTGGGCCTGACCTTTTCCGAGGTCGTCGGGGCTCTGCACGAGTTCTATAAAGCGGGCGCGATCTCGGCGTCGTTCGCGACCGAACGAGACCGCCTGATCGCGGATCTGCTTGCGTCATCTGAGGAAGAAACGGTGGAGGTCCGGCCCGAAACACCGGGCGATCGCCGCGAACTCGTGGTGTTCAGCGAGCGCGACCTCACGCCGCAGGCGAAGCCCAAGCCCACGGGCGACGACGGGCTGCTCGTTCCGATCGAGCGGAACGCGCCGAGCGGGAAGTGACCGGAGGTGTGAATTCGTGCTCGAATGGGGGTGTGAGGGCTCGCCGAGGCGAGGGGTTTTGTGTACGCTTGGCACCGCTGCGTGGGAATGCCCGGAGGATCCGGTTCCCCTGAACGAGCACGCAAATCTCGGCCGCGTTCGCGGTCGCCCATTTCTGCAGGCCCGACATGGAGGTTGAGGCCCGGATGAGCACTGACTCCCCCACCGTTCCAACGACTCTCCAGGCGTCGAACGATGCCGCCCCGGACGCGCCCGCGGGGAACGCCCCGACGCCCGCTCACCAAGGCGCCGACCGCGGCGTGCACGGCGCGGCGGTTCACGACGCGGCGGGTGGGATCACGGGAGTCGCGGCGCAGGGCCTCCGGCTCGCTCGGCTGCACCTCAACGGCTTCAAGTCCTTCGCGGATAAAACCACCTTCACGATCGATCAACCCATCACGGGCATCGTGGGGCCCAACGGCTGCGGCAAGAGCAATGTCGTCGATGCGATCAAGTGGGTGCTGGGCGAACGGTCGAGCAAGAGCCTCCGCGGCAAGGAGATGATCGATGTCATCTTCGCGGGGTCGGCGGCGCGCAAACCCGCGGGCATGGCATCGGTCGCGCTCGTGTTCGAGAACCCGGTGATCGCGACGGCCTCCATCGACGAGGCCGACGAGGACCGGGGCGCGCCGGAGCGCACGATTGAGGAATCCGTTGACGAAGCGGTCGAGGCCGAGGACCGGTCGCGGAGCGCTCCCGATGACGCCGGAGCGGACGATGCGCCGGATGATGAGGGGGAAGCCGGGTCGGCCGATCTCGCGGCTCCCTCGACGGGCGCGATCGACGAAACGGGCGTTGTCGGCACGGCGATCGCGGACGAGCCGACCGAGTCGTTGCTCGCGGACCGCCGGCGGATCCGGCGCCCGCTGCCCGTGGATGCGGACGAGGTCTCCGTCGAGCGACAGCTGTACCGCGACGGGACGAGCAAGTATCTGATCAACGGGAAGCGTGCGCGGCTGAAGGACATCCGCGACCTGTTCCTGGATACCGGCATCGGCGCCGATGCCTACTCGATCATCGAGCAGGGCAAGGTCGATGCGATGCTGCTCGCGAGCCCGCAGGAGCGGCGGACGATCTTCGAGGAGGCCGCGGGGATCGCGAAGTTCAAGCAGCGTCGGATCGAGAGCCAGCGGAAGCTGGACCGCGCCGAAGCGAACCTCGTGCGGACGCGCGAACAACTTGAGAACACTGAGCGGCGCCTGCGGATCGTCAGGGGGCAGGCGGCGAAGGCGAGGCGGTTCAAGGAACTCGACGACGAATGCAGCGCGTTGCGGCTCGCGGTCGCGTTCGATCAATACGACGAGATCTGCCAGCGCCTTGAGGGGATGACCAGCCAGCTGCAGAAGCTGGAGTCCGAACGCGATGCGACGCAAAGGGAACATGCGGCCCACGAGGCGGCGATGCAGGAGGTCGAGCTCCGCCATAACGAGGCGGCAACGGAGCTTCGCACGACGGAGAACGCGATTCGGGAAGCGGAGCACGCGATCGCGCAGGCCCGCCAGCGTCGGCAGATGGCGGAGCGGTCGATCGAAGAGGCCCGCCGACAGGTCGAGATCGATACGAAGCGTCTCGAGGCGGTCGGGGAGCAGATCGGGGCGCTCGAATCGGATCTCAGCGATCAGCGGGACGCGGTCGCGGCGCTCGCGGAGACCGTCGCGGAAGCGGACCGGGCGCTCGAAACCGCGACTACGGCTCGTGCCTCAACGATGGAGCAGATCGCGACCGCCCGGCACGCGCACGAGAAAGCCCGTTCCCAACTCGCGGGCATGGAACGCGAGCAGCAGCAGCTCAAGGGCGAGGCCGAGTCGATCGCGCACCGGCTCGAGGACCTCTCCGCAGAAGAGACCAAGCTCGCCGCCCGCCTCGAGGGGATCGACAACGACCGGGCCGCGGCCGAGCGGCATCATGCCGAGCTCGCCGCCTCGATTTCTGAGCGGAACGATGCGATTGGGGCGCTCGAGGCGGAGCGGGATGCGCTCGCAAGCCGGGGGGAATCGCTCGCGGGCGCCCGCCGGGACCAGGCCGCGGCGGTGGAGAAGCTGAGCGAGGAGCGGATCAGTCTGGACGCGCGGCGTGCCACGCTCGAGGAGATGGTCGCGAATCGGGCGGGCCTCGCGGAGGCCGCGAAAAAGGTGATGGACCTCGCAGAATCGGGCGAGGGGTTCACCGGGGTGGTCGCGCCGCTCGCGGATCTCGTCGAGACCGAGACGGAGCACGCGGCGGCGGTCGAGGCGGCGCTGGGCGCCGATCTGCAGGCGATCGTCACGCGATCGATCGCGGAGAACCCCACCGACGAGGAACTCGACGCGCTGCCCGGGCGGGTGCGCTTCATCCCGCTCGCGGGGATCTCTTCGCTGGACACCGATGTGTTCTCGGATGCGGCGGATGTGTCGCTCGCCTCTCTCCCCGCGTCGCGGCTCGTCGCGGTGCGAGACCTCGTGCGGGCAAAAGAGGACGACGACCAGCGGCACGCGACGGCGGCGCTGCTCGACCGGCTTCTCGCGGACACCTACCTCGTCGAGAACTTGGATGCGGCGCTCATGCTCGCGGCAGGGCCGCTCGCGTCCCGCACGGGTGTCCGGTTCGTCACGCGGCGGGGCGAGGTGCTCGATCATCTCGGACGCACCGACGCGGGCCCCGCAGGGGCCGAGCAGGGCGTGGGGCTGATCCGCCACCACGCGGAGCTCTCGGAGCTGGAATCGTCGCTCGCGGCGGTGACGGAACGCCTGGACACCGAGCGCAGAGAGCTCGAACGCCTCGACGCATCGGCCGCGAGCGTGCAGGCAGAACGCGACCGGGTGTCCGGCGAACTCGCCGAGCACCGTCGTTCGCTCGCGGGCGAGCAGGCGAAGGCGGACCGTCTGCGGAGCGACACGGAGCGCCTGGAACGCGACGCGGGCTCGGTGCGTCAGGAGATCGAGCGTGCCGCGAACCGACACGAGGAGCTTCAGAACGCCCGCACGAACAAGCTGGACCGAGTCGCCTCCCTGGAGGGCCTGATCGGTGAGCACCGCGTATCGGTCGAAACGCTCGGCAGGGAACTCGCGGATCTCCAGACCCGCGCCGAAGCGGCGAGCGAGCAGATGAGCGCCGCCCGCGAGGAGGCGGGACGGGCGAACGCGCAGCTCGACGGCGCGAAGCGCGAGGTCTCCCGATTGGAGCGAGCACTCGACGAGGCGCGTCAGAGCAGGGGCGAGCACGAGCGCCACGCCGACCAGGCACGCGAACGCCTCGCGGGGCACGAACGGACCATCGAGCAGACCGCGGCGGAACTCGGGGCTGCCGAGTCGGCATTGACCGAGGCAAGATCGGGCCTCGACAAAAAGCGAACCGCGGTCGAGCAGGCCTCCGAAGAGCGGACACGCGTCGCCGAAACACTGAACGCGTCGCGCGAGCGGGCCCGCTTGGTCGAACGCGACTGGCACGGCGTCGAGGCGTCCCGCCGCGAGCTCGAAGTCAAGCGGGAGTCGCTCGAGGAACGGACCAGCGAGGACCTGCGTCTCGATCTGGGTGTTGAGTACCTCGAGTACCGCGCGATGATGGCGCCGGGCGATGTCGAGCGCGTGGACATCGCCGACTCGCAAGCTCGGATCAATGTGCTGCGGGGCGAGATCAAGAAGCTCGGGAATGTGAACCTCGACTCGATCGCGGAGGAGGGCCAGCTCACCGAAGCAGACGAGGGCCTGCGGGCCCAGATCGCGGACCTCGACGAGGCCCGCACGCGCCTGACCGAGCTCATCGACCGGCTCAATATCGCCAGCAGGGAACGGTTCGGCGAGGTCTTCGAGCGCATCCGCGAGAACTTCGGCGGGCAGAACGGGATGTTCCGCCGGCTGTTCGGCGGCGGGCGAGCCGAGGTCCGCCTCATGGGCCTGGTCAAAGAAGTCGAGGACGCGGACGGCTCGGTGCGCAAGGTCGTCACCGACGAGACCGACCTGCTCGAATCCGGCATCGAGGTCATCGCCAAGCCCCCGGGCAAGGAGCCCCGCTCGATCAGCCAGCTCTCGGGCGGCGAGAAGACCCTCACCGCCGTCGCGCTGCTGATGGCGATCTTCCGGTCCAAACCCAGCTGCTTCTGTGTGCTCGACGAGGTGGACGCGGCGCTCGACGAGGCGAATGTCGGGCGTTTCTGCAACACCGTCCGCGCGTTCACGGACATGTCCGCGTTCATTGTCATCACCCACAACAAGCGCACGATGCAGCTCGCCGACCACCTCTACGGCATCACCCAGCAGGAACGCGGGGTCTCGAAGCGCGTCAGCGTGCGGTTCGACCATGTCTCCAGCGACGGGTCGTTCGATGTCAAGAAGGCGTCGATCGAGGACAGCGCGGAGCGCGAGGTCGACCAAACGCCAGCGCCCGCCGTCGAGGCGAGGGCGGACGCACCACCGGTCAAGCCGAAAGCGCCGCCCAGCGGCGGTTTGCGCAAGGCGCTCGCGAAGATGCGCGAGGAGCAGCAATCCGCGTCGCCGGCCGATTCGAGTCAGGCGGGCTGACGGTCTTCGTTCGGCGTCGCCTGCAGGTCAATCGGCTTCAATCCGATTTCGTCGAGGTCCATGATCAGTCCGCATTCTGGGCAGCGCACGCGCGGCCCAGATTCCGCCTCCACGACCGGGAGCCCAGCCAGGTCGAACCCGCAGGCGATGCACGCGGCGCTCTTCAAGGCCGCGCGGATCGCCCGCTTGAGGATCGTATCGCGGATCCACAGGAACCCTATCGCCGGGGGCAGCACAAGCCCCACGATCAGAACCACGCCCAGAACGACCGTAGACGGAACGCCCGAAGCCGGATTGAAGAGGAACGACAGCGATCGATCGAGGCGTTCCAGCCAAGTCGAGACCTGGAGGAAGCTCAGCAGCGTCACGGTGCCCACGAAGGCCAACGGGATGTCGACGAGCAGGGAGAGCCAGGGGAGCCAGAACCGCCTCCGCCGAGCCCGACGGGCCCGGCGCACGAACTCGACGCACTTCGCGTCGTCGAACGGATCAAGCTCGGGGAATGCCCGATGGACCTTGGCGATCGGGATGCGCATGGGATGGGGGCGTCTCCGTCCGTCGGCGGATCAATCCGCCGATCGTTCCGACTCCTCATTCTCGAGCGGGATCACGATCTCCTGCCCGTACGCGCCGTACCAGGCATATTCGAGACGATCGGCCGCTGCATTCCGGCGGATAATGTAGCCGAAGGGTGCGTCGATCGCGGGGAACAGCGGATCACCAGACCGCGAAACGAAGGCCTCGCTCGAGTGGATCTCGAGCGCAACGCGCGAGGCCCATGGCAGGTCCTCTTCATCGGGCGATCTCGCCAGCTCGACATCGGTGGACCACTCCGTGCATTCTCCGGAAACCATCGCGGAGGAGACGGCCTCTGCGACCCCTCGGTGCGTCCACGCCCTGAACCGGCGTGGCGATGAATCGAGGCTGTCGATCTCGAGCCGCTCGAGAAAAACCCACGGCCCAGCCGCACCGATCCCGCCGACCGCCAGCACCGCGGGCAGAGTGAGGAACCACCTAGCACGATCGGTCCGCTGCCGGACCGCGAACGCGACGACGAGCGCCGCGAGCAGCGCGATGCCCCCCCACCGCCGGGTCTGCTGCTCCATTGACGCCTCGGAGTGGACGAACCGGCGGGTCTGACGAAATCCTGACCAGCCGATCGCAAGGTCCTCGGTCATCTGATCCGGCGCGAGCGTCCCGGCGAGGTGCGTGCCGATCGGGAGATCCCCGACGATCGCCTTGAGCCCGGGGTGAGCGATGACCAGTTCCGGGCCCTCGTAGCCGTACCAAACGCTGATGCCCTCGGCGTAGCCGTCTTCATCGAACTCGGGCACGATCGTCTCGGCGCAGGTCCGAACGGCGAGGCCCGGCGCCGAGGCCCGTTGACCTCCGAAGACGAAGAGCTCGACCTCAAGCGGCCCGTTCTGCACGCCGGTGAGCCGCATCGGGTAGACAGGCTGATCGGTCTCGAACCGGAAGACCAGGGGCATGGGCGTCGCGGCGTCAGCGCCCGACCCGGCGGGCACCGCGAGCTTTGCGGCAACGAAGATCCAACCGTCGGCAATGTAGCCCGCGACGACCGGTTCAATCGCGGGGTCGTGGACGAAGCCATTGGACGCGAGCCACCCGAGCAGGTCATCGCCGTCGGTGGCGCGGAGCGTCGCCACATCGAGCCCTCCGATGTGATTGCGAGCGACGACCTGCACTCTCGCCCCACCGAGTGACGCCCGAGCGGTGCCGAGCGACGGGAACTCGATCGGGCTGAGCAGTATGAGAAGCGCGACCGTGAACGCGACCCCACGCACGACCCGTCCGATCGGCGAGCGGCACTGGTGCGCGACCGCCATCATCACCATCGGCAGTGAGAACCAGAGGAAGATATCGATCACCCCGAAACTCGGGTGGACGATCGGATCCGCGAACACGCGCTGGACCGTCGGGAACAGTCCCGGCGTGCCGGCATCGATCTCGGGGATGGCGGGCAGCGGGATGATCCACGCGGTCTCGCCCTCGGCGCCGCTGATCGTGGTTTCGATCGCGAGCGTTTGGGCTTGGCCGTCCCAGGCGATGATCGCCCGCTGGTCGGGCATCGTGATCGAAGCGGGGTCGTAGAGGTGGGTCGGAAACGCCTTGCCATCCGCCGCCGCAGGGGCGACGAGACCGATCAGCACCGCGACAACCGCCCAGAGCGATCGGACCCGGAGATCTCGGGTTACGGTGGATCTTCGAAGCGAGATGCTGAGCATGGCGCCTCCGATCCCCGAGACCGTCCGGCAACTCGTCTCGATACGGGGGAGAAGCCCGGGTCGGTTCCGCCGCGGCGCCACATCGGTCCCGCCACTGGAGCGTTCGCGGCACGATACGCAAAAATGAAAAGGGCCCGCTCGGCTTTACCCGAGCGGGCCCAAAAGTCGGCGATGACCTACTTTCCCGCAGTGCAGTATCATCGGCGGCTTGGTCTTCACTGCTGTGTTCGGGATGGGAACAGGTGTTACCCCAAGCCTATGGTCACCGACAAACCACGGAGGACACTCTCGTGTCCACACGCGGCGAGCGATCCGGAAGGCCCGATCCCTAAGGAAAGGGCGGCACCGGACCGCGGCCGGTATCAACGGGCAGATCGACTAATTCTGAAACACTGATCCTGGATCGGATTCAGAGCGAGTCGTTTGAATACCTCGCAGCGCTGCACGCGTCGTGTGTTACACGCCGCGGCGGCTGGTAGGGTGGTCAAACCTTCGACCGTTAGTACCGCTCAGCTGAGGGCCTCTCAACCCTTACACCTGCGGCCTATCAACCCGGTGGTCTACCGGGGGTCTCACGCAATGCAACCAGACCTCATCTCCAGGGGGGCTTCCCGCTTAGATGCTTTCAGCGGTTATCCCTGCCCAATGTAGCTACCCAGCTGTGGACTTAGCAGTCCAACTGGAGCACCAGGGATTGGTCCAACCCAGTCCTCTCGTACTAAGGTTGACTCCTGTCAAGTCTGGAACGCCCACGACAGATAGGGACCGACCTGGCTCACGCCGGTCTGAACCCAGCTCGCGTACCGCTTTAATGGGCGAACAGCCCAACCCTTGGGACCGCCTACAGCCCCAGG
>MDTG01412231.1_pt1 | contig 17776 bp, 9 predicted proteins | sample 811421 | NCBI WGS metagenome assembly MDTG01 (sample SAMN05326645, study PRJNA326480) | marine metagenome | isolation source: seawater | place: Pacific Ocean: South East | collected 2011 | reverse complement strand
GGTGTTCAAACACCGCCGCCCAAATTAATACTTCAATCAATTGTTCACGCATTTAACCACCCCAATTGAACAATGTATGTGGTTCCTTCTGGTACTTCTATAAATTCAGGGCAAAGCGATAGACAAATTACAGATGCCGAGGTGGGTAATCCAAGTATTCTATCCAGTTCTTCGGAACCGTCAGTTCCACTTATTCCTAAGTCTACAATCTTGATAATTTCCCATCCTTCAGGTGCACTTAGATTGGTATCCTCAAGCAGATAGGTATCTCCAATATGCTGTCGAGCGCTAAAATTAGGAAGTGAATTTGCAATGTCGTGTGATATCATGCGATTATGATCTACTTCCCACAGAATATGGTGATTATTTCCTATTGAACTGTGTGAAATAGGGCTCAATGGAGCACCCAATGTTTCCATGGGATTACGTTCCCACGAAAATCGTGTAGCCATTCCTCCCGTAACTACATGCGTGGCATTTACAACGACTATTGAATCATGAATGGGGTCCTCAGATGGTCCGTACCGATAAGTTGGGACTTCATACCTTAATCCAAGGGATATGTCGTATCCTGCTAGTACAATTGCATTTTCTGGGATATCTGATTTTAATGTGGAATAATGTTCAATAAATTCCCATCGAAAATCTATTCTATTTTCCATTGCTTCTCTTTCATCTAAAGTCTCGGTCAATGTTCCATAAATTTGTATTGACGATAAAGCGAATAATATTACGAGCCCAATTGAATAAATTTGCTTCATCTGCTTACTAGACGTAGTTGGGAGTGGTTGCACTATTCCAGAAATTCCGACTATCATCAATACGGCAAGCCAAGGTAAATGGTAGCGAGGCCATCCAAAATCAAGAATAAATGTGAAAATAATAATCGCTGGAAGGATCAGAAATAGAACAACTCCTAATCGAAGACTGGTATTTTTTCTCAACCAAATTATAAGTCCAAGTGTGAATAAAATTAGCAATGGTGTTAGAAGTTGACTCTGGATATCTTTGAATGCGAGTAAGGAAGTATAGTTGCCAACTTCACTAGTAATGCTGGTTATGGCTCCACTAAATTGGGGTCCAAAACTTGCAAATGCGTTGTTATGGGCAAAGAAATCACTAATTGCAAATGGAGCTTGAATCAATACCCATCCCGCAACATATATGCCCACTAGTCGTAGGTTTTTGCTTAATCCGTATAACAGAATTAACCCCCCAGCACCTAGATACAAGTAAGGATATTTGATGGCACCAATCAAAGAAGTTATGATTCCCCAGCGAATTGCATCCTTTTCATTTAGATTGGAAATATTGGTCAACAAAATATCTCGTATAATTAGTACCAATCCACCTGTAACCATAGCTTCCAGATATATCGTACGTCCGTACATCATCATTGTGGGCATAGTCAAAACCAGTGTTACTGCAAGTAGTGACCATGCTTTTCCTTCCTGTTCTTCTACAAAGCGTTGAATTTGCCACCCGCTCCCTAGAAGAAGTAAATATGGGACAAAAAATGCATATGTTCTACCACTAGTTAAACTGAATTCAAATGCCACGAGACCAGAAATTAATTTAGGTCTAAATGAGAAATCACGTTCTTGATGAAAAGGTTCCCATTCCCAATGACCTAGATAACGATTAGCGGTTTGAAGATGATCTGCTTGATCCCAAAGCATCGGTCCTGTCCATGTTAAATCAAGCCATGATGTGAATAAAATAACCATGGGTACCCAAAGCCATCGCAAATCCTGAACTGCCCATTCTAAGGTCCTAAGAACAAAAATTATGCTCGCAAAAATTGAGATAGAAATTAGAAGAATAATTGGCCAAATAGATAATTGGAATTCACCAAAAACTGCTACTAACCAGCCGGTAAATAACATGATAGGAAGCAAAAAAATAGCAATAGTATCTCCAACAGAAACTCCCTCTATTGATAGGGATCCAAATCTAGTTTCACGGTTTTCTGCCATGTTAGGAAAAGAAATACCATTTTTCAGTTTAGGGATTGAGGTCAACATGTTTGTCATTATTCTTCCATTGTTTCCCACCATGGAGGTACATTGAACCATTCTTCTGCATCCTGCCCTCGTTCAGTTATTGGTAAGCCTAGAGGTTGTTCTCCTTGAGAGATGGTCATCCCGAATCCTGAACATGGACTTGGGAGATAATCTTCCCCCGATTCTGTAATAACTAATTCTATGGAATGTCCTGCAGGTACCCTCACATCCATTGGGTTGAATTCCATTAACATGGTGTACTCAGATAGTAGTGTTGCTGTTTGTGATTCATAACCTCCGGCACGGTATCTTACATCCATAGTAGCATGTCCAAGTCTAAGATCCGAGGTGGCATCATTCATTGTAACGAAAAGTTGTCCACCGTTACACAGGCCTGTACTGGCCTTTACGTGGAATGTTGGCATACCTTGGATGTGGATATCTTCTTCCATTGGAGGCGAAGTAAACGTTACAGAGGATGTTGCGGAGACACCACTTCCTCCACTGGAGTCCCATGAATTTACATCGAACATATTCCATTCCATGTCTTCTGGAGGCCAGTTTTCTTCAACATGCCATTTCCCATCATTTGTTTGAACCTGAGCATGAGCTGCTGGTTCCTCCCCATTTCCCTTGAGGTAGTACTCGAACCAGTTATACATCTCAATTGCCCAATCCATTCTACTCATGTTTGGATATGCTTCTTCACCATAACCGGTTTCTAAAGTACCGTGAATTTCAGGTTGATCTGGATAGTTGTGAGCCCATTGACCTGCTATTACACGAGTATGGATTCCTGCATCATTCAACATTTTGTAGGTTGGGAAAGCATGGTAAGGGTCCACATTCCAATCTTGTAAACCCCACACAATATACACACTTCCTCGATAGTTGTCGATTACATCTTGGAGATGATATCGTTCGTCCCAATAATCATTCCATTCATCTCCACCCAATCCTGCTCCTGCCCAAGTTGTGAATGGATTAATTGGCCCAATCACATCGTCGGAACACATCCTCATATCGTCTTCTGTTGCATCGGTTGTGGCTCCTTCATACAATGCGTCGTAAAGCATGGCCCTAGATTCACTACTTCCATTTCTGTAGAACATTTGTTGAACTCCGATGCTTCCAGAAATGGGGACAATTGTCTTGAGATGTTCTGACGGATTTTGAGCTGCTTCCCAATTTGTCGTACCTGCGTAGGATTTACCCATTAGTCCAACATTTCCGTTACTCCATTCTTGAGTGCCAAGCCATTCCACTGCTCCTTGGATTCCAGTTTGTTCTCCCAATCCTTTGACATCTTGACAATGAGTAGATTGGCCTGTTCCGAATGTTGACACTTGAGCAAGTGCGTAGCCATGAGGAACAAATTGTTCCAATACCCACTCACCTACTCCTCTATCTGGCACAGTATTAGGATTCGAATCTTCTCCGACAATCCCTTCTCCACCAAAATCGTAGTATGGATGAATCGTAGCAATTACTGGAATTTTTGTTCCTTCAGGTACATCTGGAAGCCAAAGGGCCACATGCATCAATGCAGGACCAGGAAAACCAGCATCTTGTTCTGATGAAGGTAATTCGACTTCTACAAAATGTTCAGTTGGACCGGACCAATTGTATATTCCAGCAACTGGCAGTTGACTTCGTTCTCCGCTCAGATTTAAATCCATTTTCCATCTTGATTCTAATGGTACTTCCCACCAATTTCCATCAAGCGGGTCGTCTTCTGTCATCGAGTGGCCGCCATCCCAAATCATGGATAATAATAGGATTAGAACAGTGAATCCTGCAGTGGCCATCGCAGCCATATTGAGTTGTGTTTTCTCTTTTTTTAGTGCCAAGTTTTCGGTCTCAGAACCGGAGGAGAGAATCACTGCCTCGGGTACCTCCGCAGTACTCACCATGAGTCTCGCATCCATCTCCCCATCAAGAGTCTGACGATAGAGGTCCAACCTCTACATCGAGAACACGGTGGTCCCAATGAGGGGCATATGACTTGATCCTAATTGAGTTAATTTTCTTAATGTCCCGATTAAAGTTTGAACATTTTCTAATCACTTCCATTTCCCATTTTTTTGAATCATTAGAAGATGAAACACCATGAATATGCAAAATTCCACCTCTAGATTCCAATGCATACATTGCTGTTTCTATTCCTTCCCATGGTTGTGGTAGCAATCCGAGTATTACTCTGTTGAATTTCGAATGAAGTAACTCTCCGTGCAAACGATTGTCTCCTTCCAAAACCGTACACCTATCCTCAACACTGTTAATCTTCAATCCCTTTCGTAAATCCCTAGCCGCATTTGGGTTCCATTCGGTCGAAGTAACACGTTTCGCGTTACCTCTGACCAACATCGGGAGAGTATAGTATCCGATTCCAGAGTATAAATCTAGCACATTTTCATCAGATAAGTCCAGATCTCCCATTCTTTTTCTTTCGTTTAGGTTACCCTGAGAGAACATACACTCAGTGATTCGGTATACAAATTTCACACCATGTTCTATACGAATTACATCTGAATTTTCACCAACCAGTAATTCTGCTGTACTCTCTCTTTTTTCTCCACTAATCTCACCTTTACGGAAGAGACGTTTTACATTCAAAGCATTTGAAATTTCAAACCATAACTGTTCTCTATCAATTATGTCCCATTTTTGGTCTGTGAACGAATTAACTGGAAGTAATACAACATCATCAAACCGTTCCCATCGCTTTGGCAAATCATCAATCAGGTAGTCGATTACACTCTTATGTTGCTCTGCAAACAAAGTTTGAACCATAGATTTGAGAGCTCCTTTTGGTCCGTGATTCACTCCGTCCACCAACAGCTCCCAGTGGTAACTGCATTATAGGATAGGGCCACAGCCTGACTCTGATGGATAGGAGTTTGTCTCATCTCAGGACTGGAATTTTGATACCAATCCTGTTGATTGCATCGTTGGCCCCCGTGGTGATTGCAGATCCCCCTCCGGGTACTCCTGAAGTTACCAATACAATATGTGATGAGATTCCAGGAACGGGAATCGCATATTCTCCGGGGCATTCAACCATCTGTGATGATTGGACATGGTCCGACGATGGGACACCCGGTTCTAATTGGGTAGTTTCTGAATACGCAATCGATATGGATTCACTCACTCAAATGTCTCTTGATATGGAGTTCGCGATTTATGAATTCAATCGTTCTCTACTGAACTTGGATGGCTTAGATCTTGGAGGAAATAGTTCTACAGCAGACGGGATACCTGCAGATTACATTAGGAATTATTTCCAATTGCCTACACCGGGAGGCTCTGATGTCAAGGAAACACTTCGAACTGAAATGGGGGACATAGTTGAGTCTACTTTGGCTTCAGCATTTGGTTCGTCTACTGGTGTTTCAGTAAATTACGTCTCCAGCATTGGAGTTGCTGGGACACCAATAGTTTGCAGTGACGATCCAAGTAGTGACTCTGCAGATGAAGACGCATCGGTCACTGAAAATGCGTATTATCCACCTGTATGTCTTCGTGTAATTATCACTGTAAATGTTGACCCCTCTACCTTTGGACTCCCATCTGCATCTGGAGGTGATATGGAAAGATTGTTCCGTGGATTATTGACTATGGGGGGAACAGCGGATACTGAATTTATGTTGGTGGCTGAAGAAGGACACCTCGTCTCTTACGATATTTCCCCTCCACCATATGCAAATTTTGGAATCCTTGATGACTTTGGTACTCCCGTCGTTCGAACAGAAAATCTGTATTCTTACACATCAGGAATTTGGATAATGGATAACACAGCCGCATCCAGTGGCGATGGAAGCATAACTGATGAAGCTGAAATAAGGATTTCAAGAAGGAATACTTCTACTAGGGCTGTGGAATTTTCCGGTACAGATACATCAATGGATATCCAAATGACTGTGGATGCTCGTGATGAGGAAAATAGTGTTGTTACTCTTGGTATAGACCTAAATTATCTTGATACTTCTCTTCTCGATACATGGGGAGTACAACCGTTCGATGCAGGCGTCAGCCTCCCTTGGATTTCATCCGATGGAATCCGAATGCTTGAAGAGTTTGGATTTGTCGATCTTCAGCAACTTACAGGGATGCTTCCTTTGAGCGATATAGCGAACTCATTTGCAGAACAGACTGGAAGTTCTGTTTCTTTCAGTGAAATTTCGTTTACTCCTGCTAGTAATTCCGGGGGCCTTGATTTTACTCATACAGCTCTAGTTACTTGTGCAGAGATTGCTCCTACGGGTTTCTGTGTTGAAGGTTCGAATGCTATGAATGGAACATATCCAATTATGTTAGAATCAAATTCGACTCCAATTAATTTAGATGTCATCGATCTTGCAGTCCGACTAATTAATGAGACCGATGAAAATGGGGACCCATTAGATCTTAGTTTCATTGAGAAAAATGACCTTGCTAAAATCCTCAATGTTCTTAGCATTTCCAAGGAAGTTAATCCTGATATTCTAAGTAGTTACATCCCCGATAGTTTCCCTTCTACTGACATTACGTTGACCATTCTTTTGCCTTCTTGGGCTAAATCTACTGGGGATGTTCCTGACCGATTAGAATTGGTTTATCGGCATCAAGGTTCAAATTCTGAAAATCTTGGTTTAACAGGTCCTGTACCTTGGAATTGGGAACACGCTTTGTGTTATGAGACTGTGAACTGTCTAGATTCGAGCCCAGACGTATTTTGCAAATCTGATTGGGCAACTTGTATCAAAGTGGAGGTTGACGTAGATTTGTCAGGTTTACGAATTCTGGAATTTAGTGGGGCTATAGAAGCGGACATTGAGGCATCTGTGGAATTCCACGTTCATCGAATAGGAGTTCCCACACAAGCAAGTGAAATTGACATGTTAACTTTTGAATCCATACCATCAGATCTTATTCGCCATATTATTGCTATTGGAGATAGACGCGATGGGGGGTTAATTGCCGGCCTTGGCTTCAATACAGATATTTCGATTGGTGAGGAAAACCATACATTAGAAATTTCAAATTCAGGTTTTCAGAATTTTTCTGTTGCGATTTCTGACGAGATAGCTAGAACGATTGAACAGACAAACCTTGAAATCCAAGAAATTGTGGATGAGGCATCTGGAGAAATTCAAGATCAAATTGAATCCCAAGATTTACCTTCATTTAACGGTATTAAGATTGATCTTTCAGGTATTCGATTGATTGCTGAAATCGGGGAATTGACCGAAGTAAATGGAAATGAATTGAGTGACGATGATCCAATTGTAATTGGAGCATCCTTGGAGAAGATGACCGTTCGATTTGGTATCAACGACAATAAAGAATTAGCCTTCGTTACTTCACCTGCTCATGTGTCAGCGAGGATTGCAGAATCTTTGGCATCATCTTTCTTCGACACTAGTACGGCAAATACCGGAATGAGAGGATTCAGTGCTCCACTTTTGGAAGAAGAAATTCCCGCTATTGGTGAAGATGTTGAAGGAATGACTCTCCGTCCAAGCATCAAAATCGAACTAGGATTCCCACGAGGTCTAGGTGTTTCCGAATTTTCCAGTTCAAATGGAAATGCGGAAGTTGAGTTAGTTGATGGGCGTCAACATTTGACATACATTCTCCCTCTCTGTGATTCTGATCCATGTGAAGAAACGACGGACCGAGTATCATTAGGTTTCGTTCTAGGTTACGAATTTCTATTGATTGAGTTAATGCCTTATTTGACGGTAATATTAGCGTTGATGACCTTGATAATCTTCAGAAGAAGTTCAAAAAGAGCACGTAAAAGGAAGAAACTTCTGGACGAAAAGAAGCGTGCTAAATTAGCACAACAACAGAATACAGCAGAGGTTTTGTTGGATGACATGAACCTTCCACCCCCAGGCGTTGATTGGGAATCTGCCGGAGGATGGGGAGAAGACCCCTGGGAGGATCCCTATGTTGATCCAGCAGATGTTTACATGCAAGGCAGAAAAAGTCGTTGACTTAACTCAAATATTCAATGATTCTTTTTGCTAAATTATTTCCGATTCCAGGTACGTTTCTCAGTTCCTCAAAGGTAGCATGGTCTATCCCCTTTCTACCCCCGAAATGCCTCAATAAATCTTGAAGTTTCTTGGCACCCAATCCAGGAACATTTTCCAGAGGGTCTTTAATAGATGATCTAGATCTTCGTTTACGATGAAATTTATTCACAAATCGATGTGCTTCGTCTCTAGCTAATGTGAAAAGCCTCCCTCTTCGATCTAAAATAATCGGCTCCCTTCCTGGTAGGAATAGAGTCTCCTCTTTTTTGGCGAGTGCAGCGTAGTTGATTTCGTTTTCAAGATTTATCTCAATCAATAAATTCTTCATCATATTCAAATGAGTTTCTCCTCCATCCAACAGAACCAAATCTGGCCATTCTTTTTGTTTTTTTATCCATCGTGTAATCACTTCTTTCATCATTCTGAGGTCGTCCATTGCTCCCGACTTTACAGTGTATGTCCTGTATTCTTTCTTGGAAGGTTTCCCATTTCTGAGACTGATACATGCACCCACCCTTTCCTCACCTTGAAGTTGAGCCATGTCAAAACACACCAGATGGTCTAGATTGTCAACTTGGATTAGTTTTACTGCATCCTCAACAGACATTGTTTCTATATTTGTGGAGGTTTTTCCAGTATTCATTTCAATGTGAAATTTTGCATTTGCATCTGCCATTCTCCTTAATTTAGCTAAATCCCCCCTTACGGGAACTCGAATTTCTACCGGTCCTCCTCTTCTATCTGACATCCATGTTGTCATCCAATCTGAAACTGTGGAAGGGACAAGAAGCCTTCTTGGCGGTTTCCTAGATTCGTAATGTTCGCTTATTACTAGGGATACTGACTCTCCAATATCACCTCTATGGATTAATGGATACTCAACTTGTCCCTGAATCATCCCTTCTTTGGTATGAAGAATTACAATCATTCCTCGATCTCCAATAGCGTGGAATCCTACAGCGTCACAATCTTGGTAGAATCGAGAGTGAATAATCTGCTGGGAAATGGTTTGTTGAACAGCGGCTATCAGATCTCTACTTTGTGCTGCGGCTTCATATCTTAGATTGCTGCTGTGTTCATCCATCTCAGATTGAAGGCTTTGAATGAGAATTGTAGCGTTACCATCCAAAACAGATTTTACTGCTTTAATTCGTTGGTCATATCCTTCTTTGACCTCGGACTCAACATAGCCAAATAGTAAGTTATTTTTCTCATCTCTTATCCCAAAATGCCTTCTGAGGAGTTGGATTACTCGTTTTGCGGTACCTGCATCTGGAAAAGGACCCCATCTTGTTGCATTAGCTGGAGGATGACGAGTGTACATTATTCGTGGTATTTCTTCAGATGTAATTGCAATAAAAGGATATGATTTATCATCCTTCAACAGAGAGTTATATCGAGGTTTATGTTTCCTGATTAATTGTCTTTCAAGCATTAGTGCCTCACTAGGCTTTTGAGTAACAATGTAATCTACGTAATCTGAATTTTCGACCAATTCGGGAATCATCTGTCTGTCAGGATTGGTTGAGAAATAAGACCTAATTCTTTCCTTCAGAACAGTAGCTTTGCCAACATACATCACGGTATCATCAATTTTTTTGAACATGTACACGCCAGGCTTGGCCGGGAGATTTACCTCGGATCCATCCACGGCCATATTGACGCGAGGAGTGTGGGAACTCAAGAACTCCTGCCTTCCTGCTAGGGCTATGGGACTATCCCTCCGAGACCGACTCCTGAAATTGCTTTGCGAGCAATCTGAGTCTCTTGTTGGTGCTTGGGATGTACCTCGGACAGCATCGTTACCGGGGCTCAGTGAACGACTAGGTGTCGTCAGATCAGCTTTGCACGGTCACATCAAAATTCTACAAAATGAAGGTTTTATTTTTACTCGTCAAGCACATGTAATTGAAGGAGGCTCCCGCAAAAGGACTGTGATTCATCCAACAACTGAAGGAAGGAGAAAGGCGTCAACATTCATTGAAGAGGAAAAATCTGTAACAGGATTGATTCTGGGAACTCCTCCTTATTTGACAGAATTGGTGGGTAGAGAAGAATCCTTGATTTCTATTTCCGAAAGAATAAATGAAGGCGAAGCAATTATTTTAACCGGACTTCCAGGAATCGGAAAAACTGCATTTGTTCGAGGTTTAGCGGAATTACTGATTCAAGATGGAAAAACAATCCGTTGGATGCGATTCGATTCAGATTCAGATGTCCCTTCAGTTGGTCGAACCATAATAGGTGAAGATTCCCCATCAACTTCAGAAGCAATTGTAGGGATACTGCCTCCAGATGATATCATAATCCTTGATGAGATTCAAGAGGTACATCCACGACATTTGCCGAGAGTAGTTGAATTATGCAGTTTTTTGGTAGATAGAGGAAACTGTATTCTTGTGTCAAGAGCCCCCGTTCCTTCGGGCATTATTGGTGAGTCCATTCGTATAGAGGGATTGAGTGTTGAATCAGCTAGAATGATATTAGGAGATAGAGTAGATGACGAATTGGGATTAGAAATCGCATCTGCACTCGGTGGGCATCCACTAGCTCTCGGTCTATGGTCGCCAGAAGACCCATTACCTACTGCTTCTGATGCAGTGATGACATTCGTTCAAGAAACCATTCTGAATCATCTCGATGCAGAAGAAGAAAAAACCTTTGACGAATTAGCCATTTCTCCTGTACCAATTGGAATTGATGAAATTTCTATTTCAGATAGAATTGGAGACTTAGATGACAGAGCCCTGATTAGGTGGCACTCCGATATGATGGAAGGCCAACATCTTATTGAAAATGTGAGGAAGGAGTCTTGGTCTGAAAAAGATAGAATCAATCTTCATTCTTCCTTGGCTGATTGGTGGTCATCTCGAGAAGGAACACGTGCTCGTAGGATAGAATTGCATCATAGGATTGGTGCACAAGATGAGAAATTACCCACTCTTCTTCTATCCTCTTTGGATACGATTTATAGTCAGATTCCATCTGCTGCGGCCATACTTATTGAAGAAGCCTTAGTTCTACACCCAGAGCATCAAGATCTAAGATCTGCTGCAATCAGGATCGCTTTAGATCGAGCGGAATTGGACATAGCATCTAATCATATTCAGCAGTTAGAATCGAGTCCAGAGAAAAGTTTACTCAATTCTCAGTTATTGAGAATAGAGGGTGATTTGAAGCGAGCTGATGAAGAAGAAGAAATAGCCCTTTCAAAGTTAGACGATGATGGGAGACTACGTTATGGATTATCTGCAATAGTTCGAAAAATCGATGATCATTTACCAGGTGTTTGGAAAATTAATGAAGCTAAATTGTTGCTCGAAGAGTTAGATAATTTCGAGAAAAGTCTCCCATCTGAGAATGAATTAACACCCCCCGCTAGAATTGCTGTAGCTATTTCTAGATTCAGAATTCATTTGGCAACCAATTCCATTGAGGATGCAGCAAAGGTGCTTGAGCGTTTAATTTCTATCGCTGGTTCGAGGGATCCTATCGTTCGTCGTCTACGACTTCGTTTGGATTGTATTAATGCTGATGATACTGAAATCACGCTACTTGCTGCAAGAATTGAAGCCGAACCAGATATTGCAGAGAGATGTAGGTTGTTACATTCTTTGATAGATTCCAGAGATGAACTTTCACCTGCTTTGATTGCAGCATTTGAGAGGTCTCGACTTTCTCCGTTACCTGAACTTACAATCGCAGGTCGTCGTTTATTGGCCGCCAGATGGAGAATTGTTGCTCGAATCGACAATGCGAATGCAATCCATGCCTTACGAGAATCAGTACACCTACACCTTGTTTCTGGTTGTAGAAATGTTGCGGACAAACTTCTTGCCGAAGCACATCGTTTAGTGACATCAAATTTGTGAACCAATAAGAGTTCTGGTGTCTATGATTCCATCTATTACTCTGATTTCTTCCATGATACAGCGGGTCAAATCTGCTTCGTCGTCTGCAACAACTTTGACCAATACATCAAATTCACCAAAAATTCCCCATCGTTGTTCCACCATTTCGATTTTCCCAATCGATTCTCTAACTTGGGTTTCTTTTCCGGTTTCTGTGGTAATAAGTACAAATCCTACTGCCATTTTTTCGCCTCCTAGTAATCAACTGTGATTAGTGTCTCAGTGTCTCGGATTCCATCGATTGTTCTGAATGTACCTAACAGGATATTTGTTAGTTCTGTAGAATCAGAAGCTCCAATTCTAGCGATTAGGTCGTGTTCACCGTACAACACGTGTACTTCTAAAACGCAATCCAAGTTACTTAGAGTGAGATAAACATCCCTCTCCATTCCTGGAATTGTTTTAATGAGGATAAAGGCCGTTCCCATCTTCTCTCGGTATTTGGGTGAGTGGTACCCCCTTTGAACTATCCGTTCTGTGCACATTTAGCCGAACGAGGGACCGCAGGGTTGATTCGTGTTCCAAAAGGTCATGAGATATGCACCGGCGGGCATCACTTCTTGTGGCCCTGTTTGTTTTGGCCTCAGTTTCATCCCTAATTCCTTCATTTTCAAACCTCGATGAGACTGAAATCCCCGATTTGGTTACTCCAAGGGCAGTAACCACTTGGAGCGGCTTGGTTCAATTACAATCATCATACACAGTCCAATCTTCAGACGAATTGAGAATTCTTGCAGGTACGTCTATAGAAATGCCACTTGATTCTAGAATTTATGTCGAAGGTCGTATCACTGTTTTAGGTGAGGAAACCTCTCCAGTGGTTATTATGTCTGGAATTTCAACCCAGTCTCATGAAGGCCTCCAATTCAATACCACGTCAAACAACATAGGTTCAGTGATCAGAAATTTAACTATTGATAATTCAGATTTTGGAGTCACGATTTATGGTAGTAATCCGCTTTTAGACAACTTGACAATTCTAGACCCTGATTATGTAGGAGTAGATTTGTTTAGCTCAGCAAATCCGGTTATCAAAAATCTGCATATCGATGAAGCAGGGCAAGATTTGCATGGATTTTCAAATACTTGGAGATACGGGATTGGGCTTTCAATAGGTGCATCTTCTGCTCCGGTAGTTAGTGGACTTCACGTAAATGATGCAATTACCAGAGGCGTGAATGTTTGGGGCGGCTCTGGCGGATTGATTCGAGATGTTAGCATTCAGAACGTTACCTCGGCAACTCAGGCGATTGCTACTGGAGTCTGGGTAGAAGATTCTATTCTTCTATTTGAGAATGTGTCAGTTAATCGATCTGATCATGGTGTTTTCGTTAGACACATAAGTGAATCGAGTACCACTCGGCCAACATTTCGAGATTTAACTGTCGAGAATTCAATGTATGTGGGAATATTTGTCGAACGATATAACCATTCTTTGTACAGCAATATTCCAATGAACGCTCAATTTGAGAATCTTATCTTACGTGGAACAGGTGGTCCAAATTCAAAAGCCCCTGGTCAATGTACTGCGGGTTTAAACATCAACACATCTGGAGTTTATATCGAAAATGGTTTGATTGAAGAAAATGATTGTATTGGATTCAGAGGCTATATGATTGGCCCATCGACAACCATTAACGGCCTTACTATTCGAAATTCAGGAGATTCATCATCCAATGAGGTGCCACTTCAGTCTGGTTTTTACCTTCGTTCTGCTAATTGGGCACCTACAATTGATAATTTAACAGTCTCGGGGTCAATTGGTGCTGGGATTCATTTGATGAAATCTAGTTTAAGAGGCTCTGAATGGAACGTTCACAACAATTCAGGTGTTGGTATACACATTCAAGAATCCCATCCTGAGATAGAAGGTCTTGAATCCAGTGATAATGATCTAAATGGTGTGTTTGTTTATGATTCAAGTAACGTCTTACTCGTTAATGCCTCGTCAAACAGAAATGGAGCCGGTGCTACAGAGATTTCTGATGGTGTTGGATTTCTCTATATTGAATCAAATACTCTCACTGCAAACACAAAAGATGTAACTTGTCGAACGTGTTCGAGTATAGGTGATGCGCAGGGAGGTTTGATGGTTCAAGATAGTATAGATTTAGTTTTGGAAAATCATTCAATTTCGCTTCCTTCAGGAATTGGTCCAGCGATTCGTATTGATAACTCAGGAATTACATTCCCAGGAATAATCAAAATTAAAGGAATGAATATCTATCAGGATGAATCATCATCTCAAGCAGTGGCAATTACTTCATCAGATGCCATCATCGAAGATCTAGTGCTCTCAGGAAATCACACAGGCATTATATGGTCTGGAACCGGTTCCTCTGGATTAGGTTCTCACATTAATAATTCAATTCTTTCGGGTCAGAATTGTTTATTGTTAAGCAATCATGCAAACTTAACAATTCATTCACCTGACTATTCATCATGTAGTGGAGGTTTTACAGTACAATCCTCTAAGATTTCTTTCATTGATGCACCAGATTCTGGTGGTTTCCAACTAACTCAACCAGGCTTGGCGCAGACAAATCAAGTTCAATGGATTTCTTCTGGTTCACCCCCGTCTCTGAATCAAGGTGGGATTGCACGATTCGACGTAATGTGGATGATACACGTTTGGGCGGTTAATCAAAATGGATTTGGATTACCCTATGGTGTAGTTAATCTATCATTCGACCAAATTGAGAGTCCGATGACCCATACAGTTCCCTATGGGGGTAGTTCTGTGTTGGGTCCCTTTGTTGGTACCAGGACAACATCACAAGGTACGACAAGTGTCAATGAGTTCTGGACAGGTTGTGAATATGCATCTAACAGAAATGATACGGGCCCAAAACTGCTGGACATGGATATCACGTCTATTTGTGAAATTCAATTACCTGATCAACCACCTCTGATTCTATGGTCAACCCCAATCGATGAACAGTTATTCCCATCCGGTGGACAAGTGATTTTCAATGCCTCAGAAACATGGGACCTTGAAAATCAGGATTTGTTCTTTTCATGGACTAGTTCTTTGGATGGGAGCCTAATTTCATCCTGTCTCCAGGGGACCGGAATCGAAGATAACAAGTCATATTTTATCGCAAATAATGAAAGTTCAGTTTGTTTATCAGATGGGACTCACGACATCACTTTACAGGTCTGTGACTCTTCAAATAATTGTGCTTCTGAAATACGAAGAATTGAATTAACAAATCTACCTCCATCCATCTCAGTAGTCCTTGATCCACCTGCGGACGCAACAAATCGAATACTATTGTCGAGGACCCAAGTTCTTCATGTAAATGCCAGCGCATCCATCGATCCAGAGAATCAACCATTTGAAATCAGTTTAGATGTTTCATTCTCAGAGTGGATTGACGATCCCGGAGATTGTTCTCCTCCTAATTGTTCCATGGAATACAATGTGTCATTCGAAGACTCTCCAAATGCTATTTTTGATTTGACTTTCGTAATTGGAGATGGTCTAAATACCCCTCTAACATACTCATGGTCTGTTGAATTGTACAATGAATTACCAAGTCCTGATATTCAAGTTTCTCGTGATAATAATTTTTCTTCAACTGAAGTCACCCTTGATGCTAGGGGTACAATTGACCCTGAAGGAGATCAAATCACATATAGCTTCCATTCCAGTATAGATGGTGATTTAACATCTAGGTATTCTCACCCCCATAGTGGACAAAATGCCCCACCGGAAGGAGTATGGATTGGTCATTTATCTCCTGGTGCACATACAATCACATTAGGAGTAGGTGATTCAGATTCGTCACATTCAGGCTCAGAGGAGACTCTTTCTATTCTTTTAATTGTGAATAATTCTGTTCCGATAGCATCTATTTCTTCACCATCTACTGGATATTCCACAGATTCTTCTGATCTAATTCGTTTTGATTCCTCAGGATCTGGTGATTGGGATTTATATTGTGATTCCCTGGAGTTCGACACATCTCAAATTCTCTGCAATCCATACCTCGGATCTAGTGATTTAGTAAGTGTACTGTGGACGTCTAATCAATTGGTTGATCCATTGGGAAGTGGGTGGATTGTAGATTCACGTTTACCGGCTGGCATTCATGATGTAACTCTCACAATTGATGACGGTTCAGGACAAGTTGCTCAGAGCACAATAAGAATTGATGTTGCAGCGAGTGCCCCACTTCTAATTCTTGAGTCACCAGTTCCCGGTGCTGTTGTGAGTAGTGACGCCCCAGTTTTATTTGATTTTAGACAATCCTACGATCCAGACGGGGACTCGTTTAACGTCACAATCACTAGCGATATTGAACCCGAACCCATGGTTGTAAATGGTACAACTGAATATTGGTATAATGATTACATGTCCGCAGGAGAACACACCATTACGTTTACCTTAACAGACGAAAACGGATTATCTCGCATCCATACTCAGTCTCTCCAAGTTCTTCCTTCAGATCCATTTGCAGTCATTGCAAATGTTTCCGAGGGCGCCTCAATTCCTCCAGGGCAAACAATTGAGTTAATTGGTGCGGATTCATATGATTATGACGATGATATTTTCCGATATGAATGGAGAATAGATTCCCCCAGTGGAACGGTAGTTTCTACAATGCCAAATTTCACTTACAAACCAACCCCTGGTTTACATCTGATTCATCTGACCGTGGTAGATCAACAAGGTGGAATTAGTACTGCAACTGTGAATATCACGTCTCTTTCTAGCTCCCCAAGACTTAGCGATCTGAAGTATGAACCATCAGAAATATTGGCCGACGAGCCGTATCAAATGGTAGTATCAGTAATTCTGGAAGACCCTGATGGGACAACAAATCAAGTTCAGGCAAGAATTGCAATGAACGGTGCTGGAGATATTTTCCCCCTCAATGACAACGGTTCAGGTATGGATGCAATCGCTGGAGATGGAGTCTGGACTGGTTCAATTTCATGGACTCCTCTTGGTTCTGGATATGCGAAAATTGAGGTATGGGCAACAGATGGAGACTCCGTTTCACTCCCAATTTCAAAACAACTCGAGGTCAAAGGACCGATTGATTCAGGGGGATTATTTGCATCCGTATCTGAACAGTTAGGCAGTGTTATTCTTGGAATTATCGTGATGTTAGTAATCATTGGAGGCACCTTCATGGTAAGTCGTCGAAGAAATTTACAAAGAGATTTAGATTTGATAGAATCATGGAACAATGTTCCAAGTAATTCCAAACAATCTTGGGACGGAACTAGAGAAGTAGATGCTGATTTGAATGTAGAAAACAATCCTAGTCTCGAGGATGAATCTAAAATCCAAGATACAGAATCAGATAATCTTAGAGGTTCAGATTTAGATTGGGAATCAGTCTGATTTTGGACCCCAAGGTGTCTTTGCTTTAGCCAAACCTAATCTCATGGTGAAAAGGAACAGCAGATTTTTCCTTCCATCACCCCAAGTATTGATCTCAGCTTCTCCGACACGAACTCTGTAAGGGACACTGATTTCTATTGCCTTTTTCTTTCCTAAGTATCTTCTAGCTCGAATCTTAAATTCCTGAGAAAGAGGCATTCCATCGTTAGTTGGTCTGATACGTGAGTCATCAAGAATTGATTTTCGGAAAACCCACATTCCACTTTGAGAATCGTGAACTCCGTACCAATACAGGAATCTTGCAGTGGTAGAGAGTACCCAATTTCCAAAACCGTGGAGGCCAGACATGGCTCCATCCTCAGCTCTTTTCAATCTATCACAGGTAATCCAAGACAGGTCTTCTTCTATCAATTTCCTAACTAGCCCAGGTACTTCTTCTCCAGGATAAGTACAATCAGCATCCATTGTGATGATTATATCTCC
>MDTG01013403.1_pt1 | contig 17776 bp, 20 predicted proteins | sample 811421 | NCBI WGS metagenome assembly MDTG01 (sample SAMN05326645, study PRJNA326480) | marine metagenome | isolation source: seawater | place: Pacific Ocean: South East | collected 2011 | reverse complement strand
TCGCGCCTGCTTGCGTCGCAGCCGCAGTGGCAGGGTTTGGGCTTTGCGCCGGAACGTCATAGCGATCGATTGGCACGTCACCCACCGCATCTTTCACTCCGAGCTCTGCCTGCCACTGCAAAGCAGCGCGGGCCATATGCCAGTCCAAATGATCCATAGCGTCAAACTATGCCGTTCTCCTAGGAAGGTAAATCACTCAATCGAAGAGGCAGCGCGGCAAAAATAACGCGTCCAAGGTCCAAATGACATTTCCTTGCGCCCTGCCCTTGCCGTGGGCAGACACTCTTTCTATAAAACGCCAACCGGAGAGGTCTATATGCAGCTTCAGCATCTATTGGGGATAGAACCCCTGCATCCCCACAGCATCACCGCAATATTGGATTTGGCAGATTATTATGCCGATCAAAACAGAACCGGCGTGCGCAAAAGCGAAGCTCTGGCTGGCTGTACGCAGATCAATATGTTTTTCGAAAACTCAACCCGCACTCAAGCCAGCTTTGAAATCGCAGGCAAGAGATTGGGAGCCGATGTTATGAATATGGCCATGCAAGCCAGTTCAATCAAAAAAGGGGAGACCCTTATCGACACGGCGCTGACACTCAATGCCATGCATCCCGATCTTCTGGTGGTGCGTCATCCGCATTCGGGTGCCGTGGATCTCTTGGCGCAGAAAGTCAATTGCGCGGTGCTCAATGCCGGTGACGGGCGGCATGAACACCCAACCCAAGCGCTGCTGGATGCGCTCACAATCCGCCGCTCAAAAGGCCGCTTACACCGCCTCAATATCGCCATTTGCGGCGATATTGCCCACAGCCGCGTGGCCCGCTCTAACCTCATCTTGCTGAGCAAAATGGAGAACCGCATTCGGCTCGTGGGTCCAGCCACCTTGATACCGGCGGGAATTGACGCGTTTGGAGCGGAAGTTTTTCACGATATGGAAGAAGGACTGAAGGATGTGGATGTGGTGATGATGCTGCGCCTACAACGCGAACGTATGGATGGCGGGTTTATCCCCTCCGAACGCGAATATTATCACCGCTATGGTTTAAATGCCGCAAAACTGAGCCACGCCAAACCAGATGCTATCGTCATGCACCCCGGCCCGATGAATCGCGGCGTCGAAATTGACGGAGAGATCGCCGACGATTTAAATCGCAGTGTCATACAAGAACAGGTTGAGATGGGTGTGGCGGTGCGCATGGCGGCCATGGATATATTGATGCGCAACAGGCGCCAAGCCGCAACGGAGGCACAGGCATGACTCGAGGCTCCATATCCGCCATCCGCCCCCTTGGCAGGAGACGGTCCGAATGAATGAACCCAAAGATCCCCGCATGTCGGGAAAAATTGCCATGTATGTCCTGATTTTCAGCGCCGCTCTGGTAGCCCTCATGGTATGGGTGGCCGGATGACCTCTTTGCGCATTACAAATGTTCACCTGGTTGATCCAGAGCACCAGACCGTCGAACTGGGCAATTTAAGCATCAAAAATGGCCGAATTGCCGCCGATGATCCGACCCTGCCGAGCTTTGACAGCCAGGGTAAATATCTCGCGCCAGGCATTGTCGACATAAGCGCAAAAGTTTGCGAGCCGGGCGAGCGGCATAAGGAAAGTTTTCGCTCCGCAGGCCTGTCCGCTGCCGCAGGCGGGGTGACCACTTTGATCACCCGACCAGACACAAACCCGGCAGTTGATAGCCCCGAAACCCTTGAATTTGCGAGCCGCAGAGCACAGGCCACCTGCGTTGTCCGCAGCTATCAAATAGCGGCACTGACCAAAGGGCGTTTGGGCAAAGAAATGACCGAGATTGGATTTTTGCAAGACGCTGGAGCGATTGCCTTTTCCGATTGCGACGCAGTTGTCACCAATACCAAAGTGCTTGCGCGCGCGCTCACCTATGCGCGGCAATTGGGCGCTTTGGTGATTGGTCACCCGCAAGACCCAGGCCTATCAGAAGGGGCCGCAGCCACCTCCGGTAAATTCGCAACCCTGCGCGCGATCCCCGCCGTCTCCCCCATGGCAGAGCGTCTAGGCCTTGAGCGGGATTTGGCCATGGTAGAGATGACCGGCGCGAAATACCATGCCGACCAACTGTCCACCGCCCTCGCCTTGCCAGCCTTAGAGCAGGCCAAACAACAAGGGCTGGACGTGACGGCCGGGGTCAGCATTCATCACCTGACTCTCAACGAGCTGGACGTCGCAGACTATCGCAGCTTTTTCAAAGTCAAACCGCCGTTGCGCTCCGAGGAGGATCGGCTGGCGATGATTTCTGCACTGGCAAACGGGTTGATTGATATCATCAGCTCCATGCACACGCCGCAGGACGAAGAGTCCAAACGTCTGCCTTACGAGCAAGCCGCCTCTGGGGCTGTGGCATTGGAGACACTTTTGCCAGCTGCCTTGCGTCTTTATCACGCCGAGCAGTTGAGCTTGCCTCAGTTGTTCCGTGCCCTGTCGCTCAACCCTTCGCGGCGCTTGGGCCTGGACAGCGGTCGATTGAGCTTGGGGGCACCGGCGGATCTTCTCATATTCGACCCCGATATGCCCTTCGTTCTGGATCGCTTTTCGCTCCGGTCCAAATCCAAAAATACCCCCTTCGATGGGCAACGCCTACAAGGTCGGGTTTTGGCAACATTCGTTGGCGGCAAGGAAGTCTACACAAGATGAGTTTTGAACTGACCAGCACAGCTGAGCTCTTGGCCCTTTGGGCCGTTGCCGGCTATCTCCTCGGCGCAATCCCCTTTGGCATCGTCACGGCCCGCCTCTTAGGACTTGGAGATTTACGAAAGATTGGCTCGGGCAATATCGGGGCCACGAATGTGCTGCGCACCGGCTCGAAACTTGGCGCGGCTTTAACTTTAATCGGTGATGCGGGCAAAGCCGGTGCCGCGGTGCTTTTGGCCCGCGCATTGGCGACCGAGGATGCGGCGCAAATTGCCGGCTTCGCCGCTTTTCTTGGTCATTGCTATCCTATTTGGCTGAAGTTCCAAGGTGGGAAAGGCGTGGCCACCTTCTTTGGCTTGCTCTTCGCCCTAGCATGGCCAATGGGTGTCGTCGCCGGTGCCACATGGCTCGCCACTGCGGCCGTTTTTCGCTATTCTAGCCTCGCAGCATTGCTGACCGCAGCACTGATGCCTCTCTGGACAATGGTGTTTGATTTCAGACATCTTTTCACACTCTCCCTCGGTCTTGCCTGTGTTATTTACTGGCGTCACAGAGAAAATATTATCCGCCTGATCCGCGGACAAGAGAGTAAAATTGGGAAGAAATAGCGTAAATTCGACGCCGTTCAAAAACTGAATCCAGCCGATCATTTAGGCCCAAACGCCCATTCACAGCCCCAGCTGAGCGCCCAGCTGCGGGCGCTCAAAGGTTTAATCAAGACCGCTGCACAATGACCGCTGCAAAGGCCATTTCAACACAGAAATGCAAGCAACGCGCGCCTGGGGGCAGCCAGGCACAGCCCGCTGCTGCCTCTGGGCAAAGTTTTATAGCTTGGTGGCTGGATTGTGCTGGATTATGCAGAGGTCTTTAATAGGAATAATCGGCATAGATCCGCGTCAAATCTCCTTGCCAGTCGCTATGATAGCGCGCCAGAAGTTCATCCGCAGGCGTTAGGCCAGTCTCAAAGCTGTCTTGCAGCGCATTTAGAAAATGAGTTTCATCGGGCACAAGCCCACCGGCCCCGCTTCGCCCACGCGCGGTGAGACCCACAGTGGAAATTGACACCGCTTGCTGGGCCAGATCAATCATTTTGATCCCGCCAACCTCGGCTTGCAGCCCATCGACCGAGGCCGCGATCCGCAATTCGTCACGGGTTTGCGCATCGATGCCTTTGACCAAGTCCCAAGCCGCATCCAGTGCCGTTTGGTCGTACAAAAGCCCGACCCAAAATGCCGGCAAAGCGCAAAGACGGCGCCAAGGCCCGCCATCCGCGCCGCGCATCTCCATGAATTGCTTGATACGCGCCTCAGGGAAGATGGTCGTCAAGTGATCTGCCCAATCGCTGAGTCGGGGCACTTCGCCAGGTAAGGCCGGCAGTTTTCCTTTAAGGAAATCCCGGAAAGATTGGCCCAAAGCATTGATATATTTTCCATCACGGTAAATAAAATACATCGGCACATCTAAGGCATAGTCCACATACCGCTGAAATCCCATACCCTCTTCAAAAACAAAAGGCAGCATCCCTGTGCGGTCCGCATCTAAATTCCGCCAGACCTGCGACCGCCAGGATTTATGACCGTTCACCTGACCTTCAAAAAAGGGAGAATTGGCGAAAAGCGCAGTTGCAACCGGCTGCAGAGCCAAAGCCACGCGAAATTTTTGCACCATATCTGCCTCAGAGGCAAAATCGAGATTAACCTGCACCGTACAGGTGCGGCGCATCATGGTGCGGCCCATTGTACCCACCTGGCCCATATAGGCATCCATCAACTGATAGCGGCCTTTGGGCATCAGGCTGACCTCTTCATGGGTCCAGATAGGTGCAACCCCAAGACCGATAAAGCCAACACCGATTTTATCGGCAATTTCTTTCACCTCGCGCAGGTGCACATTCACCTCGTCACAGGTCTCATGAATGGTTTCAAGCGGTGCTCCCGAAAGCTCCAGCGCTCCACCGGGCTCAAGGCTTACATTAGCGCCGTCTTTGGTCAATCCGATAAGATAGCCATTTTCCTCGACCGGCGCCCAATCGAACCGATCGCGCAAACCCTGCAAAATGGAAAGCACAGAGCGTTCACCTTCATAGGGCAAAGGGGCGAGCGTATCTTTGCAATAGCCGAATTTTTCATGTTCCGTGCCAATTCGCCAATCGCTTTTCGGCTTATTGCCCTGTTCAAGCAACAACGCCAATTGGTCAAAGCTTTCGATCGGGCCTCCGCCAGATTGTGGAATAGACATAGGGGGGACTCCGCTTTTCGTAATCTGTACCCTCCACAGGTGGCCTCTCGTAAAGGGCAAGTCAAGATAGGGTTAATGAAGTTTCCGACGATTGCGTTGCCAGATGAGAAATAAATCTGGGCCACGCCCCTGACTGGCGGCCTCAGCTTGCGCATAATTCACCCCCGGCAAGGCGAGCAGAGCATCAAAAAGCTTGCCGGTGCCCTCTGCATCCCCCGGCACCGACAGCATGCCCTCCGGGCCAAAAAACACCCAAGTGGTGCGTCCACGCATATTGCGATGTAACTCCACCCGCTCCAGAGTATCGAGCGAAATGGAATGGCCCGCGCCCATGGCCAGATAGCTCACTTGCCGCTCATCGAACTCCACGACTCCAGCGCCGCCATGGCCCACAGGGAATTTGAAACGGCGGTAAGCGTCATGGCCAATCAATGCCCCCGTGACTGCGATCACCGCGCCCGCAAGCCGGGTCGTGCCAAAGCTGCTGAACGCGATCATCAAACCGGTGATCAGCACCAAACCGGCAAAGATAAATCCCCGATATTTGCGCAAACTGCGGAGCGCTTCGGGGCGTATAAAGCTCATTGCCAATCCCCCAAAGCTCTCTGCCAAACAGTCAATGCCGCCACTGCAGCCGTATCGGCACGCAAAATTCGAGGGCCGAGCGCCACCCCATGCGCTTGGGGCATCTCATTTAGCCGCCTGCGCTCGGCTGGGCTAAATCCCCCCTCCGGTCCGATCAAAACCGCCCATGGGCCCGCTAGAGATGGCAAGTTTGCGCCAGATCCCAGACGGGTTTCATCACAAAACATGATCTGGCGCTGCGGATCCCAACCGTCCAACAGTTTTGAAAGTTTTTGCAGCTCATGCACAGCAGGCACATAGGTACCACCGCATTGCTCGGCAGCCTCCACCGCGTGGTTTTGCAGGCGGTCTTGGCGAATTCGCTCAGAATTTGTAAAATCACTCTGCATTGGCAGGATCTGTGCCACGCCCATCTCAGTGGCTTTTTCGACGATGAAATCCGTGCGCGCCTTCTTAATCGGCGCGAAGATCAGCCACAGGTCGGGCGGCAGCTGCATCGGCTTGGATTGGCTTTCACAGAGCAAGATGCCATTACGTTTGCCGGCCTGCACCACCCGCGCAAACCACTCGCCGTCCTGACCGTTGAACAGTTCAAGACCCTCGCCCACGCCTTTCCGCATGACACCGAAGAGGTAATGCGATTGCTCGCGGCTCAAAGGAACCGATTGCCCCGCCCCCAGCGGATGATTTACATGTAGTCGAATAACTGAAGCCATGGAGCATAGGATATGACGCAATCAGGCAAATCACCAGAGGGACAAGTTGCCGATGCGGTAAAACATAACTGGGTCGATCGCGACGCGCCAGCGGCCGCCCGCCCCTATTTGCGCCTGTCGCGAGCCGACCGCCCCATTGGTACTTGGCTGCTTTATATCCCATGCATTTGGTGCATCCTTTTAGCGGCACTCCAGGCCGGAGATTTCCGGGCCTGGGATTTGTGGCTGATCCTAGGCTGCGGTGCCGGCGCTTGGCTCATGCGCGGCGCGGGGTGCACCTGGAATGACATCACTGACCGAAGATTTGATGCCCAGGTGGCCCGCACCCGATCGCGCCCTATCCCATCGGGGCAGGTCACGGTGCGCGGCGCGCTGCTTTGGATGCTCGCCCAAGCGCTCATCGCCTTTTGCATTCTGATCAGCTTTGGCGCGCCGGCAGTTCTGATCGGCATTGCCAGTCTTGGCTTTGTTGCGATTTACCCCTTTGCCAAGCGGTTCACCTGGTGGCCGCAGGTGTTTCTAGGCCTTGCATTTAACTGGGGCGCTTTGTTGGGATGGGTGGCCCATAGTGGCCGCTTAGAGTGGCCCGCCGTACTGCTATATTTTGCAGGCATTGCTTGGACCCTGTTTTATGACACCATCTATGCGCATCAAGATACAGAGGATGACGCGCTGATTGGCGTGAAATCCACAGCGCGCCTGTTTGGGCAAAGCAGCCCGCAATGGCTGCGCGGTTTTGCCATTTTGGCCAGTGGTTTGATGGCGATAGCAATCTATGGCGCGCTCCCCGACGCCACACCGGCGCAGATGATGACCGCCCAACTGGGGACCGTGGGCTTTGCGGCCCATCTGTTTTGGCAAATGCGTCAGCTCGATATCAAAAATGTGCCCTTGCTACTGCATCTGTTTCGGACAAATCGAGACGCGGGCCTGATCCCTGTGCTGTTTTTCGCCGTCACCATTATGCTGTGATTGATCCCACGGCAGTCCCACACTAGAAGACTTCGGGAACGTAGGGAAAATTAATGCGCATCATTCCAGTTATTTTATCTGCACTTGCCTTCACAGCTGCAGGCGTAGGGGCGTATTTTGCCGCTGGCTTGACTGTCTCATGGATTGAAAACAGCTCTGCCACCGCCGTTGAAAAACGCCTGGCCGTGGAAGGCTTTGATTGGGCGAGCGTGCAAACCGATGGGTTAAAAGTTGTCTTGGAAGGCGAGGCCGCCTCTGAAGCTCTGCGATTTAAAGCCTTGGCCGCAGCGGGGCAAATCGTTGAGGCGGCGCGGGTTATTGATAATTTCACCATCACAGACAGCCGCCCACCGGTGGCACCCAAGTTTTCTGTCGAAATATTGCGCAACGGCCAAAGCATTTCTCTCATCGGTTTGGTTCCCACCAACGCCGATAATGCCAATTTCAAGGACCGGGTCGCCCGCATAGCCGGCAATTCACCGGTCGCCGATTTCCTAGAAACCGCAGATTATCCGGTGCCGGATTCTTGGTCCTCGGTTATATCCTATGGGCTTTTGGCACTCGAGCGATTGGAACGCGCGAAGATTTCAATCGAGGAAACACAGGTTGATATTGAAGCCATCGGCGAGTCGGAAGAACAAAAGTCCAAACTTTTGGAAGAGTTGACCCGCCGCACCCCAGCCGATGTCACTTCAAAGATTGACATCAGCGCGCCGCGCCCGGTGATCACCCCGTTCACATTACGATTTCGCATCACCGCCACTGGCGCCTCCTTCGACGCCTGTAGTGCAGATAGCCCGCAAGCGGCCGCGCAAATTCTTGCCGCGGCCAAGGCAGCGGGGCTGAGGGAGGAGGCCACCTGCCGGGAAGGTCTTGGCGTGCCCTCGCCTCTGTGGAGCAAGGCAGCAACACAGGCTATTGCCGCCCTGGCCAAACTGGGCGGCGGATCTGTGACGCTGAGCGATGCAGATGTCACACTCACCGCCCCTGCCGGGACTGACCCAGCCCTATTTGATAAGATCGCCAGCCGACTCGATGGTGATTTACCCGAGGTCTTCGCCCTCAACCCCATCCTATTGGTCGCACCTGAAACCCCAGCTGATGACATAGCCATCCCAGAAATGGTCGCGACCCTGTCACCGGAAGGCCAGGTGCAAATTCGCGGGCCTGTCATCAACCCCCGCGCACAACGGACATTACAGACCTTTGCCTATGCGGTGTTCGGAAGTGACGATGTTTACCTATCGACCAAACTGCAAAACAACCTGCCCGAAGGTTGGATGGTGCGCAGTCTGGCGAGCTTGGCAGGTCTGAGCCAACTCAACTCTGGACTGGTCACTGTGTCGCCCAATGCGATTGATATTACCGGGTTGACAGGCCGCCGATCCACAAGGACAGATATTGCACAAATTCTAATTGATCGTCTTGGTGATGGTGCCGAATTTGAATTGGATGTGACCTACCTCGAAGAGCTGGACCCATTAGCACGGATGCTGACCGGTGATGCATGCGTGGCGGAAATCAACGACCTGGGCCGCAAAAATAAAATCAAATTCGAACCTGGCTCTGCCACGCTAGATGCCAATAGCCGCGACACGGTACAAGCCATCGCAGAGGTGTTCGACCGCTGCCTTGAAGCGCCCATTGAGATCGCAGGCCATACGGACAGCCAAGGGCGTGAAGAAATGAACCTCAATCTCAGCAAGGGGCGCGCTGAGGCCGTACTGACAGCCCTGCGCGGTGCCCGCGTTAAACTCAAGTCGTTAACGGCGGAAGGCTATGGGGAAACCCAACCGATTGGCGATAACAGCACTGAAGAGGGCCGCGAAGCCAACCGGCGCATTGAGTTTCGCCTCCTGACGCCTGCGATGATCGAGGAGCCAGCACCGCAGTCCCAAACATCCGACACGGCCACCGCCGAGGAGACCAGCAATGAATAGAACCGAGTTTATCGTCACAATCGCAATCATCCTCTTTGTAGCATTTTGCTTGGGTTGGTTCGCAAATTGGCTGGTCCATCGCTTTAGCCGCGTCAGTCAATCCGATATTGGTGAATTGGATAAATTGGCCCAATCGGTTCATGAGGCGGAAGACCTGCGCGACAAGGCACTGGCCTATATCGACCAACGTGAAGCCGAAATGAGCAACAAATTGTCACAAACCCAAGCGGAGCTCGACGCAGCCATGGAAGGGCTGCGTGTTGCAAGAACCGAAGCTGAGGAGTTGCGCAGTTATATCGAACGGCAAAACTCTGGCCGATAGGATCCGCGTTCAGCTCTCCTTCGCGGTGCCCTCAAGGCCCCATGCCGCAAGCTCCGCTTCATCTTGAGCTTTGGCCGCTACCCAAGCTGCCGAACCTTTGGACAGTTCTTTTTTCCAAAACGGCGCACGCGATTTGAGATAATCCATAAGATAGTCAGCGCCCGCAAAGGCATCTTTGCGATGACGCGCGGCCGTGGCCACCATCATAATCGCCTCACCAGGCTGCAACTGCCCATAGCGGTGGATAACCAAAGCCTTTTCTAAGTCGAATATCTCGGTTGCTTGATCGGCGAATTTTTGGAGCGCGGCCTCTGTCATGCCGGGATAGTGTTCGATGAACATGTGATCGAGATTGCCTGTGTCATCACGCACCACACCGGTAAAGCTGACCACCGCCCCGGAGCGGGTCACCGTCGATTGAAACGCGGTCATTTCCGCCGCGAAATCAAAAGTGGCCTCTTGCACCCGTGCCGACATCTCAACCTCCCGTCATAGGCGGAAAGAACGCCACTTCGCGGCAATCGGAAAGCGGGGCCGCAAAATCACTAAGCTCTTGGTCCACCGCAACACAAATCACCGATAAATCTGCAAAGGCCGCGGCATATCCCGCATCCCGCGCCATCAGCTCGGTGATCAGATCAGCGACCGTTACCGCAGAGGTCTCATAGGCCTCTTGGCTATGGCCTATCCGTTCACGCACCCAGGCAAAATAGAGGATATTCAACTTCATGACGTTCAATCTCCCAAATGCGGCAGGGCTTTGCGGAAATAATCCACCCCGGTGATGATCGTTAGCGCCGAAGCGATCCAAAGCAGGGCCAGACCGCTGTACCAGGTGACATACATTCCGTGGTAGATCAGCCGCATATGCGACGGATCTTCCAGTTTTGCATTCAAAATTCCTGAGACAATCTCGCGATCCATGCCCGCTGTGCCCATCACCAGATAATGTTCAAAAATTCCCACGGCAAAAAGCGAAGCAATCGCCACCATCTGCACGGTGGTTTTCCACTTGGCGAGCTTTGTAACCTTCAAGGTGCCAGCTACATCGCCCAAAAACTCACGCAAACCAGACACAAAGACTTCACGGAATACGATCAATGCGGCCGGCAAAAGGATCAAAGCATCCAAGCCAAAGACACTGGCCAAAACCACCAAGGCGATCACAACCATGGCTTTATCGGCAATTGGATCCAACATCGCGCCCATCTTGCTCTCTTGTTTCCAAGCGCGCGCCAGATAGCCATCTAGCCAATCAGTCAGTGCCGCACCGACAAACAGAACCAGCGCGGCCCAATCGGCATAGGGTCGCGTGAAATATAAAAACATCACCGCCACCATAGGCGCAGCTATCAAACGGATCACTGTCAATATATTTGGCAAACTCCACATCCTTTGAAACTTAACCGGGTTCGAATCCGCGTGCCAGTGGTATCGAAAGGATTTTGCGCATTCCATTATAATTTTTTGCAAATGGAAGAGCTTCGAGACCTTTCCATCCCAGATTTCAGCGCCTCAGCCTAAGGCTGAAAATGATTAAAAATTTGGTCCGCCATCGCATCCGATACCCCATCCACAGCTTTGAGATCCACCAAGTTCGCCCGCATGACAGCCTTAGCCGACCCAAAATGCGCCAGCAGCGCTTTTTTACGTTTGGGACCGATGCCATCAATATCATCTAACGGATTTTTCAAATTGGCTCTGGCGCGTTTGGCTCTATGCGTGCCAATGGCAAAGCGATGCGCCTCGTCGCGCAAACGCTGCACGAAATACAGCACCGGATCATTGTGCCGCAGCGCCATGACAGGTTTGCCGGTGCGATAGAATTCTTCCTTCCCTGCATCGCGGTCCACGCCCTTCGCCACGCCAATCATGGCGATATTTTCCACACCCCAGTCTCGCATGATCTCGCGCACGGCGCTTACCTGCCCAGCGCCTCCGTCGATCAACAGCAAATCGGGCCAAGCTTCGGATTTACGCTCAGGATCTTCTTTCAAAAGCCGTTTGAAGCGACGGCCAATGATCTCTTTCATCATGCCAAAATCATCACCCGGCGTGAGGTCATCACCCTTGATGTTAAATTTCCGGTACTGTGACTTCAGCAGCCCCTCGGCTCCTGCCACAATCATCGCCCCGACCGCGTGGGCACCTTGAATGTGACTGTTGTCATAAACCTCGATGCGACGGGGCACATCGGGCAGCTCAAACGCCTCTGCTAACCCTTTGAGTAATTTCATCTGCGAGGCTTTCTCCGACATGCGGCGCGCCAAGCTCTCGCGGGCGTTACGCTGCGCACCGGCCACCAGATCCAGCTTTTCCCCGCGCTGTGGCACGGCGATCTGGACCCTCCGGCCCAATTTTTCACTCAGCGCCTCAGCCATCAAATCAGGATCTTCAATCGCATCGGACAGCAAGATCATCCGCGGCGGTTCGCGGTCTGAATAAAACTGCCCCACAAAGGCCTGCATCACTTCCGTGATCGACACATCTCCGCCAACTCTTGGATAGTAATCACGGTTGCCCCAGTTTTGATTGCCTCGAATAAAGAAAACCTGAACGCAGGCTTGCCCACCTTCCATATGCACCGCAATCACATCCGCCTCTGGCACGCTTTGCGGATTAATCCCTTGCGCAGTTTGCACTTGGGTCATCGCTTTGATCCGGTCGCGCAGGGCGGCAGCGCGTTCGAATTCCATATTTCCAGATGCAGTCTGCATCTCCTGGGCAAGCTCTGCCTGAATATGCGTCGATTTTCCGCCTAAAAATCGCTCCGCATCTCTGACCAAAAGCGCATAGTCTTCTGCGGTGACATACCCAACACAGGGCGCGCAGCAGCGCTTTATTTGATATTGCAAACAAGGACGGGTGCGGGTGTCAAACTGGCTATCTGAACAATCCCGCAGCAAAAAGAAGCGCTGTAGCTGATTCAACGTCCGGTTGACAGCACCCGCGCTGGCGAAAGGGCCGTAATATTTGCCTTTTTCCGTCTTTGCGCCCCGATGTTTTTTGATTTGTGGAAACCCATGTTCTCGGCTGACCAAAATATTTGGAAAAGATTTATCATCTCGCAAAAGGACATTGTACTTCGGCTTGAGCTGTTTGATCAGATTTTGTTCCAACAAGAGCGCTTCGGTTTCAGTCTTGGTGGTCAAAAACATCATACTGGCGGTCTCGCCAATCATGCGGCTGATACGAGGAGAATGTCCCTGTAGCCGCGCATAGCTCGCAACGCGATTTTTCAGACTTTTGGCCTTGCCAACGTAAAGTACCCGGCTCTCCCGATCGAGCATGCGATAGACTCCCGGCGAGCCATCAAGGCGGGTCAAATAGTCCGCAATCAGATCGTGGCCTGTCGAAGCCTGTGTGTCATCTGTCATTACGCCCTTAGCTCTATGCGATTCGCAAAGCGGCTGCATCGAAATAACGCCGGCTGCAAGAAATAACCCATCCACACTTTCTGTGGATAAGTCTGAGGGTAAATTGGAAATCTCGGCGCGAAACCTATGTTTCGAAGGCGAATCCTATATTTGCACAATTTCCATGCATATTTGTAAGGTTCTGTATTTAGATGAAAAAATAAGTATATTCAGCAAGTTTTTGTAATTACTTACTTTTTTCAACTGCTAATCATCGAGTAAGTCAAAAGTGCACAACTCTACTCAAATTTCCTCAGTCAAGGCCCAAGACATCTGGCGTTTGCCAGGCCAAATGCTGCCCACCATCAACGCAAAGCAGTTGCCCAGAAACCGCTGGTGCGTTTAAAAAATATCCCAAAGCTGCGGTGATATCACTTGGATTTGAGCCGCGCCCTAAAACCGTGGCCGCACGTTGCCGGGTAAAGTGTTCATCCGATTGCCGCGCCCCTTGCACCGTAGGGCCAGGTCCAATGGCATTGACACGCACATTCGGCGCCAAGCCGCGTGCAGCGGTTTGGGTTAAAGCCCAAAGACCCATTTTTGCGACCGTATAGCTGGCGAAATCGGGTGTCAGCTTGCGCACCCTTTGATCGAGCATATTGATCACCAGCCCAGAGGCCAGCGGCTCACCAGCGGCATCATTTTGCGCCTGCGGCACTTGTTTGGCAAATTGCTGCGTCAGTACAAAGGGCGCGCGCAGATTGCTCTCAATATGCCGATCCCAACTGGATCGGGTCGCGGTCTCAAGCGTATCCTGTTCAAAAATTGAGGCATTATTCACCAAGACAGTCAACGGACCGCCAAGGGCTTCCGCGGCGCGCGCAATCAAGGGTTGCGAACCCGCATCGCTCAATAAATCTGCCTGGAGCGCAACAGACTTACGCCCCAATGCGGCGATCTCCGCACAGGTCTGAAGCGCCGCCGTGTCAGATTGCGCATAATGAACCGCCACATCATAGCCTTGCCCCGCCAGATACAAGGCCATTTCTCGGCCCAAGCGAATGGCCCCACCTGTTACCAATGCACGCATGTGTTCCCCTTTAGAGCAGTACATTGAAGAGATATGCCATATATAGCAGGGTCAAGCCCGCCCCCCAAATCCGGTTGAAATTTAATTTGGTAAAAACGAACGGAATCAATAGAAGCGAGGCAGCAAGCATGATCCAAAGGTCAAACCGCAAAAGGGCGGCATCGACCGGGATGGGCGCGACGAAAGCTGCAATCCCTATGATTGCCAGCAAGTTAAACATATTTGATCCGATGACATTTCCCAACGCCACATCACCTTGCCGCCGCACCGCCGCGATCGTGGTGGTCGCCAATTCAGGCAAAGAAGTTCCAACGGCAATCAACGTCAAACCGATAGCGGTCTCAGGCACACCGTAATCTTTGGCAATCATTTCCGCATTGACCACCAAAACCCGCGCGCCAACGGGAAGGCCCACAAGCCCGAACAGCAAATACAGGCCAATTCTCCAACCGGGCATCGTGAGATCCACACCCTCGAGCTCATCTTCATCAACAGCAGCCAACGCTGCGGTTTTCGCCGCTTGTCTGTCTCGCTGCGCACTGCGCCCCTGGTCCCATAAAATGCCCAGTAAAACCGCCAATAAGATACTCCCGTGCCACCATGTGAACGGCCCTAAAAACGCCAGCCCGATGAACAAAACCGTGGCCAAGATCATAAGTAAAAATGATTTTCTGGGAAAAAAATCGTCTGTCTGTAACCCAGCAATCAGAGCCGGCAGGCCCAATACCAACAAGATGTTTGCAGTATTCGAGCCAATCACATTGCCCATCGCCAAGCCAGATGCGCCGTCAGCCATGGCAGATAACACAATCAAAAGCTCCGGTGCTGATGTGCCAAAAGCCACCACCGTCAAACTCACCAACAACGCCGAAATTCCCAGCCGCAGCGCCAAATTGACGGCGCCACGCACCAAAAAATCTCCAGCCAACAAGAGGGTGACCAGACCCAAAACCACAAAAAACCAAGCCAATTTTTATCCTTTGCGATGAACAATTTGGTCGCAGGAACAGGGGCCTTTTCCGATATTAAAGCGCCCGCATTTGGCACATTTCGCGGCCTTCAACCGCGCTTGACCGGGAAAGCGTAAGCGCCCGAACATCGCCAAAACGGCAATGGCTATCAAAAAGAAGGTCACAGCTTTCACCAACATTTCCTACATCCCAAAACGGGCGAAGGCAGCGCGTTCCTCAATGCTATGGGCGACATCGCCCATTAGGGACATGCCAACTCGTGACAGCAGAGGTTTCTTTTGACCCAAAACCCGAAAACGGGTTTTTTCACCAAATTTTTCCTTCATCGTCGGAACCAAATGGCCAATGGCATCGGCCAGACCATCATCAATGGCCTTTTGTCCAACCCAGATCTCGCCGGTGAACAAATCGCGCTTCGCCAATTTTGCGCCGCGCCGGTCATTGATATGATCCTTAAACGTCTGATGGATCCCATCAAGTATGGATTTTAGCCGTGTCACATCCGCTTTCTTCTGCGGTTGAAACGGATCCAGCATTGATTTCGAACTGCCCGCCGTATGGACCCGGCGTTCAATTCCATGTCTTTCGATAAATTGGTTCAAGCCAAATCCGGATGAAATCACACCGATGGAGCCGACCACTGAGGAAGCGTCAATATAAATTTCATCGGCACTTGCCGCCAGCCAATAGCCACCGGAAGCGGCCACATCTTCGACAAAAGCATATACCGGCGTTTCAAACTCTTCGGCCAATCGCCGAATTCGCGCGCCAATCAACGACGATTGCACCGGGCTTCCGCCTGGTGAATTGATCACCAAGGCCACTGCGGCAGGTTTCTTTGCGAAGGCTTTTTGCAACACCGGAGCCAGGCCAGCATCATTTAATCCGCGGCCCATGGCGATCATACCGTTCAAACGCACAACACAGACAGTGTTGACGTGACGGCGAAAGGGAATTTTCAGTTTCATACGAGTTAGATAAGACACCTCTATCTTTTGGACAAGGCTGGCGACAAAATTTAGCTGCGAATGCGCCATCCAGTTTTGAAAATCCACCAAATAAAGCCCATACAGGCGAGCGTAAACAGGCCAATTGCTCCTAGGCTGATGCCAATCGCCACATCCGCCGTTCCAAAAAATGCCCACCGAAACCCTGAGATGAGATAGACGACCGGGTTAAACAGGGTGACGGCTTGCCAAAATTCTGGAAGCATCGAGATTGAGTAAAATGACCCGCCCAAAAACACCAAAGGCGTCACCACGAGCATTGGCACGAGATTGAGCTGCTCAAAATTTCCCGCCCAAATTCCGATGATGAAACCCAAGAGCGAGAAACACAGGCAGGTTAGGAGCAAGAAACTCATCATAGCGATGGGGTGCTGGATCTCCAAATCAACAAACAGATAGGCCGTTGCAAGGATAACCAAGCCGATAAATAGGCTCTTTGTTGCGGCAGCCCCCACATAGCCGATTACAATCTCAAGGAAATTCACCGGCGCTGATAGCAGCTCATAAATCGTCCCGATGAATTTTGGAAAATATATTCCAAAACTGGCATTAGAGATTGATTGTGTCATGACCGACAGCATGATTAAGCCCGGCACAATAAACGCGCCATACTCGACCCCATCTACTGCCTCCATTCGGCTACCAATGGCTGTGCCGAAGACGACGAAGTAAAGGCTGGTCGACAGCACAGGAGAGATAAAGGATTGCTTAAGTGTGCGGAAAAAACGCGCCATCTCAAATGTGTAAATCGCCGCGATTGCTTGAAAATTCATACCCCATCCTCCTGAACCAAATCGACGAAAATATCTTCGAGGCTCGATTGCTGGGTTTGCACATCCCGCATTTGCAGACCGGAAGCCTGCAAATCATTGAGCAGGCCGGTAATGCCAGTGCGCTCGGCATTGATATGGTAGGTATAGGTAAGGCCAGAGCCATCTTGCGCCAGCTCCAACCCATAAGAGGCCAGCTTTGCCGGGATCTCTTGCACAGGCTCAAGAAGTTCAATGCGAAGTTGTTTCTTGCCCATACGCGCCATCAATGCAGATGTATCTTCAACCAAAAGAATTTCGCCACCATTGATCACTGCGATACGGTCGGCAATCGCCTCAGCCTCTTCGATGTAATGGGTGGTCAAAATAATGGTGACGCCCTGCCCTTTGAGCTTGGCGACCGTGTTCCACATATCTTTGCGCAGCTCTACATCCACGCCAGCGGTTGGCTCATCCAAAAACAAGACCTTTGGTTCATGGGCCAAGGCCTTAGCGATCAAAACCCGGCGCTTCATCCCACCGGATAGCGCCATAACTTTGGAGTCTTTCTTGTCAAATAAAGACAGAGTTTTGAGAATGACGTTAAGATAGGCTTCGTTTCTCGCCTTTCCAAATAGCCCTCGCGAAAAGCGCACCGAATTGATCACCGTCTCAAACGGTTCAAGTGCGATTTCTTGCGGGACCAAGCCAATCATCGCGCGCACCTCGCGATAGTCGTGACCAATGTCCATGCCGGCGACTGTGATCGCGCCTGAAGTCAGGCTAGAAATTCCGCAAATCGTAGAAATCAGAGTCGTCTTGCCGGCACCATTCGGGCCCAATAGTGCGATGATTTCTCCCTCCTGGATGTCCAAGCTCGCGCCTTTCAAGGCCTCGAACCCACCATCGTAGGTTTTGCGAACATTTTGAACTGAGACTATGGCAGTCATGTTTGATCCCTTATCACTTCGGCAGGTCTACGCCTCATTTACCCAATGAGACTGAATGACAACCCCTCGCAGGCGCGACACAGGTGGCGGTCGCGAGAGTTCTAACGGCTGCGGCTGCGTGGATCCAGCGCATCCCTCAGGCCATCTCCGAGATAATTCACGCTTAGAACTGTCAATGAAATCAATGCCCCCGGCCATATGACACGTTCTGGATA
>MDTG01178514.1_pt1 | contig 17777 bp, 12 predicted proteins | sample 811421 | NCBI WGS metagenome assembly MDTG01 (sample SAMN05326645, study PRJNA326480) | marine metagenome | isolation source: seawater | place: Pacific Ocean: South East | collected 2011 | reverse complement strand
GCTGAACATCGCCTCGTTCACCCAGCCGGGCAACGGCACGGTGACGCAGGCGGGGAATCTGCTGCGCTACCAGCCCGATGAACAGTTCGTCGGCAGCGACAATTTCACCTTCACGGTCGCCGACGGCCGCGGCGGCGAAGCCAGCGCCAGCGTAACCGTCACGGTGCAGTCGGACAACGGGGCGCCGGTGGTCGGCGACCTGAGCGCCGAGACGCTTCGCAATCAGCCCGTGGAGATCGATGTACTCGCAGGCGCCAGCGATCCCGACGGCGACGAATTGAGCATCGCCTCGTTCACCCAGCCGGGCAACGGCACGGTGACGCAGACCGGCAACGCCTTGCGTTATCAACCCTCCAACGAGTTCGTCGGCAGCGACAGCTTCACATTCACGATCAGTGACGGGCGCGGCGGCGAAGCGACCGGCTCCGTCGTGGTCGATGTCGAATTCGTGAACCGTTCGCCGGTGGCCAACCCCGACGGCGCCACGACCGCCGCCGGCGAACCCGTGACCGTCGACGTGCTGGCCAACGACTTCGATCCCGACGGGGATCCGATCGAAATCGTGGATGTTGTCCAGTGGTACGGCAGGCCTGCACAGGCAACGGTGAACGGCGATGGAACCATCACTTTCGAGGTCAGCGGATGGTGCCACGGGCGAAACGACTTCCGGTACACCATTTCGGACCCGTTCGGCGCGACCGCACAGGCCAACGTCACGATCTTTCGGCCCGGGGAATCGGTGGACGCGGAATCTCCGGACGCGTCCACCGAGTGTGTCGTCGATCCTTCGTAGCGGGCCGATGATTCTCGATGGCCTTGTCCCGGGCATGAGTTCGATCGCGCCGGTCGGCCTGCAGCGCCGGCCAGGCCTTCGGATCGAGCAGGCCGGATGAATTTCCTGCTCGAGCACGAGGCGTCCATCCGGCTGGGAGGCTTCGGCGCCGCGCTGGTCCTGCTGGGCATGCTGCAGTGGCGCTTCGGCCTGCGCGGTGACGGCCGCCCCGCCCGGCGCCAACTGACCAACATCGCAATGGTGATCATCGATACGCTGGTCCTGCGCCTCGCCTTCCCGGTACTGGCGGTGGCCTTCGCGGCCTCCGTGCATGGGTCGGGCACGGGACTGCTCGGTGCCGCCGACGCGCCGTTCTGGCTCGAGTTCACGCTTGCGGTGCTGGTCCTTGACCTGGCGATCTACTGGCAGCACCGGCTGTTCCACAAGATCCCGTTGTTCTGGCGGTTCCACCGCGTGCACCACGCAGACCGGGCTTTCGACCTGACCACGGGGGTTCGCTTCCACCCGGTCGAGATCGCGCTTTCGATGCTGATCAAGTTCGGCGTCATCTGGCTGATCGGCGCCCACCCGGCCGCAGTCCTGGTGTTCGAAATCGTGCTCAACCTGGGCTCGCTCTGGACGCACACCGACCTTGCACTGCCGTCAAGAATCGACCGGCGCCTTCGCTGGCTGGTCGTCACGCCGTCGATGCACCGGATTCACCATTCGACCTTGAGGCATGAAACCGATTCCAACTACGGCTTCCACCTTTCGCTCTGGGACCGGCTGTTCGCCAGCTATACAGAGAATCCGGAGCGCCCGGAAAAGACCATGCCGATCGGCCTGGACCAGTATCGCAGCGACAACGACCAAACCCTCACGGCGCTGTTGCTCAATCCTTTCAAAAGCAAAAGCTGAGGTTTACGGTTTGACGCTTTACGGTTGACGCAAGCGCGGCGTCCGGGGCCACCGCAGTAGCGCCAGCCCCCGATCGCCACCTTCCTGATCGGCCGCCCGCTCGTCGCGAGGCGTTTCAATAGAAAACGCATGCACGACAGTCGTCGTCCATAGTCCAGGGAAGACCAAGCGCTCCGATCGGGGGCTGGCGCGTCGCGAGGCGGTTCCGGATGGCGTGATTTCGGCGATTTGGGACCGAGCGACCCGCAGGCGTAGCCAAAGCTACGTCGAGGATTCGCGACAGAGCAAAGCGCCGAAAGCGCGGCGTCCGGGGCCGCCGCAGTAGCGCCAGCCCATGATCGCTACCTTCCTGATCGGCCGCCCCCTCGTCGCGAGGCGTTTCCAGGTGCCGTGAATGCGGCGTTTTGCGACCGAGCGCACCGCAGGCGTAGCCAAAGCTACGTCGAGGATGCGCGACCGAGCAAAACGCCGCAGTAGAGCGGGTGACCGATCAGGAAGGTCCTATAAAAACTGCTCGTTGAGGATACGTTCGTCCAGCGAATGCTCGGGATCGAACAGAAGCTTGTGTCGCACGCTGCGAGCCTGGCGAACGACCACCCGGCACACGTCCCTGACCTCGTCGTAGTCGGCCGTGGCACTGACCGGCCGGCGCTCGGCATTGAGTACCTGGAATTCGACCTCGACCGCCGCCGGCAGCACCGCACCGTTCCAGCGGCGCGGACGAAACGGGCTGATCGGGGTCAGCACGACGGCTTCGGTCCCCAGCGGCAGGATGGGGCCGTGCGCCGATAGGTTGTAGGCGGTCGAGCCGGCCGCGGTCGCCAGCAGCACACCGTCGGCCACCAGCCGCTCCACCCGCTCGGTACCGTTGACCAGGATCCTGATATGCGCGGCCTGGTTGGTCTGACGCAGAAGCGCGACCTCGTTGATCGCGAGTCCTTTGCGCGTTTCGCCGTGGATGGTTTCGGCGTGCATCCTGAGCGGGGCCAGGCTGAAACTCGACGCGTCGGCGATTCGCTGCTGCAGCTCGTCCTCGCTGTAACGGTTCATCAAAAAGCCCACTTCGCCCAGGTGCATGCCGAACACCGGCAGGTTCCGGTCGCTGTTCTCGTGCAGCGTATGCAGCATGAAGCCGTCTCCGCCCAGCGGTACCAGGACGTCGGCCTCGTTGCGCGATACGTCGCCATAGCGTTCGGTGAGCCGGGCCAGCGCTTCGCGCGCCCGCGGATGCTGGCTGGCGGTGAAGGCGATGCGCGGCGACTCGGGCATCCGCGGCTACCCGGTCGCGCTCATGAGCTGGCCCAGCCCGTGAATCGCGACCTGCATGGTGGCGAAATCCACCGTGGACGTCGCGCGCATCTCCTCGAGCATCGCCCGGGTGCGGGAAACCGCACCGGCGTGCTTGTCGAACCAGGCCTCAACGGGGTCCTCGCGGTCCCGGTGCTCGGTAAGAATCCGGCGCACCAGTATCCGGTGATGACTGAACAGCTCATCGCGAAGGTTGCCCCTGGCGTGCGCGTGCCATTGCTTTTCGACAGACAGGCTTTCGACGGTCTCGCGCAGCCAGCGAAGGCAGAGGCGATCCAGGAGTCCGAAATACACGCGGCCGACTTCGACCACTTCCAGGTCCAGCCCGCGCGCCTCGTCCACGATGTCCAGTGCCGAATACATCCAGCCGAGCGCCGCAAGGCGCCTGGCAAAATCCGAATCGAATCCGGCCTCTTCGAGTTCGCGGCGTCGTTCCTGAAGCGCCTCGCGCTCGACATCGGTAAGAATATTCGGCAAGGCCTCGCGAAAATCCTTCATGCCCGGCCCGAACCGGTTGACCTTGCTGGAAATATCGATGGAGAAACCACCCGGAAGCGTGATCAGGCGCCGGGTACTCTGGCGCATCAGGTTCCAGATTTCCAGGTACATACGGTTCTGCAGGTCGGCCGGAACGGTGGCGTCGTAACGCTCCAGTTCATGCCAGTAGCAGCGCGCCTCGAAGATCTCCCTGGCCACCGTGTAGGCCTTGGCCACGGTGGCCGAGCTGGCGCCGGTGTCTTCCTTGATGCGCATGGCGAAGTACGCGCCCATGCGATTGACCAGGTTGTTGGTCACCCGGGTCGCGATGATCTCGCGCTTGAGCTTGTGCTCCGGCATCAGGTCGGCGAACTCTTCGCGCAGCGGCTTGGGGAAATAGTCCTCCAGCTCGCGCGACAGGTAGGGATCCTCGGGCACTTCGGAGGCCACCAGGTCCTGGTATAGCGTGATCTTGCTGAACGAGAACAGCACGGCGAGCTCCGGCCGCATGAGCCCGAGCCCGCGCGCCACCCGATCCCGCAGTTGTTCTTCGTCCGGCAGATCCTCTAGGTCGCGGTCGATGAGACCCTGGTGCTCGAGCATGGTAATGAAATGCGCCTCGGCCCCCAGCCGGGTGGAAGTGAGCGATTCCATCATGCTCAGCGCCTGGGTCTGAAGGTAGTTGCTGCGCAGCACGAGGTGCTCGACCTCGTCGCTCATTTCGCCGAGCAGCCGGTTGCGGTGGGCCCGGTCTATACGCCCGGAATCCACGGCCTGGTCCAGCAGGATCTTGATGTTGACCTCATGGTCGGAGCAGTCGACCCCGGCCGAGTTGTCGATGAAATCGGTGTTGATCCGGCCGCCGTTCATCGCATACTCGATCCTGCCCTTCTGGGTCAGACCGAGGTTGCCGCCCTCGCCCACGACGCGACACTGCAATTCGCGCCCGTCGACCCTGACCGGGTTGTTGGCCAGGTCGCCGACGTCGGAATGGGTCTCGCCGGAGGCCTTGACGTAAGTGCCGATACCGCCGTTCCAGAGCAGATCGTACTCGGCCCGGAGAATGGCCCTGATCAGCGCCTGCGGCGAAAGCTCATCTTCTTCCGTCCCCAGCCATTCGCGTACATTCGGCTGGATCTTGATCGACTTGGATTGGCGCGAGAATACGCCGCCACCTTCTGAAATGAGGCTCTGATCGTAATCCGACCAGCTTGATCGACCGAGCCCGAACAAGCGCTGGCGCTCGGCAAAGCCGGCCTCCGGATCCGGCTCCGGGTCGATGAAGATGTGCATGTGGTTGAACGCGGCCTTCAGGCGAATATGGCGCGACAGAAGCATGCCGTTGCCGAACACGTCCCCGGACATGTCGCCTATGCCGACGACGTCGAAAGTCTCGCTCTGGGTATCCAGCCCCAGTTCGCGGAAGTGACGCTTGACCGATTCCCAGGCGCCCTTGGCGGTAATGCCCATCTTTTTGTGGTCATAGCCGTTGGACCCGCCGGAAGCGAAAGCGTCGCCGAGCCAGAAACCGTGCTCTACCGAGATCGCGTTGGCGATATCGGAGAACGTTGCCGTCCCCTTGTCCGCCGCGACCACGAGGTAGGGATCGTCGTCGTCGTGCCGGACGACGTCCTTCGGGACTCGAATCGAGTCGCCGTCGAGGTTGTCGGTGATGTCGAGAAGCCCGTTGATGAACGAGCGATAGCAGTAGACCACCTCCGCCATGATCTCGTCGCGGTCTTCGGTTTCGGGCAGGTTCTTGACGAAGAACCCGCCCTTGGCGCCGACCGGCACGATCATGGTGTTCTTGACGGTCTGGGCTTTCATCAGCCCGAGCACCTCGGTGCGGAAATCCTCCCGACGATCCGACCAGCGAAGACCGCCGCGGGCGACTTTGCCGCCCCTGAGATGGACGCCCTCGACCCGCGGCGAATAGACCCAGACCTCGCGGAAAGGCCGAGGCTTGGGCAGATCCGGCAGAGCCCTTGAATCGAATTTGAAGCTCATGTACTCGTGATGCTGGCCGCGCGCATCACGCTGGAAGAAACTGGTTCTCAGCATCGCCCGGATCGTGTCGCTGAAGGCCCTGAGAATCCGGTCCTGGTCGGCGCTGGCCACCGAGTCGAGAATGCGCAACAAGGCCTTGCGCACCGCAGTCGCGTCGTCGTCCCGGCCCTCGGTCTCGCGCGCGAGGTAGACGTCCTCGAGAAACTCGTGCAGCACGGCATCGTTGATGCCCTCGGCAAGCTCAACGCACTGGTGGCGCAGGTGCTTGCGCGCCGCGACGCGTCGGGCGCGCTTTTCTTCGCTTCGCTCGGGATCGAAACGCGCTTCGAAATACTCGACCAGCAGGCGCGCCGCCAGCGGCCAGGCCGCCAGGGTCTGCTCCATGTAATTCTGCGAGAAAGGCGACCCGGTCTGCTGCAGGAACTTGGCACAGGCGCGCAACATGCATGCCTGGCGCCAATCCAGCCGGGCCAGGAGTATCAATCGATTGAAACCGTCGTTTTCGTTGTGGCCGCGCCAGGTCTGCTCGAAGGCTTCCTGGAAATGGCTGCGAATGAGGTCCAGGTCGAGCCCGTCGGAGACCGGCGGCTGCATGTCGAAATCCTGGATCCAGATGCAGTTGCCGTCGGAAAGCTTCAACTCGTAGGGACGCTCGGAAACGATCCGCATGCCGAGGTTTTCGAGCATGGGGAGCACGTCGGAAAGCGGAATCGGCTCGTTGTACTTGAACAGCTTGAAGCGGAGAATGCCCTGTACCCGGCGCTTGGGCTTGTAGAGGCTCATCTGCAGGTCTTCGACGTTGCGAAGGCTTGCCGCGGTCAATACGTCGAAGCTGGCCACGTGCGGCGCCACGTCGCCCTGGTAGCTCAGGGGGAAGGCATTGCCAAAACGCCTGAGCAGTTCCAGCCCCTTTTCTTCCCCGCACTTGCGAATCAGGATCTCGCCGAGTTCATCATCCCAGCTCCGGATCGCTTCCTTGATGCGCGACTCGATGTCGGAGACGTTGAAATCGATCTCTCGATCGGCCCGCGGACGAATGATGAGATGCATGCGGGCCAGTTTGGACTCGCCGACCTGAACCGAAAAATCGAGCCTTTCACCCTTGAGCGCCCGCTTGAGTATCGCCTGAACCTTCTGCCGGTTCTCGGTGTTGAAGCGGTCCCTGGGAATGAACACCATGCACGAGTAGAACCGGCCGAAGCGCTCGCGGCGAATGAACAGGCGGGTCTGGGCGCGCTCCTGCAGGTCGAGAATGCCGACGCTGAGTTCCAGCAGGTCGTCTATGCCGGCCTGGAAGAGTTCGTCGCGCGGCAGCGTCTCGAGTATGTGCATCAGCGCCTTGCCGGCGTGCGATCCAGGTCGCAGGCCGGATTGCGCGAGCACCCGGTCGACCTTGATTCTCACAAGCGGGGTGTCGTGGCAACGGCGGATATAGGCCCCGGAGGTGAACAGGCCGATGATGCGCTTCTCCCCGCTCACCCGTCCGGAATCGTCGAACCGGAGGACCGAGATGTAATCCATGTAGCCGTCGCGGTGAACGGTGGCCCGACCATTCGTCTTGGTGATGATGATGGGATGGATTTCGCCGCTGATGCCGCGCGAGTCACCCGAAAGATCGCTTATGAGGCGCGACGGCGACTTGCGGTGGCTGTCGCGCATCAGGCCCAGACCGCTCTCGTCGACGGGCTCCAGCACGCGTCCCTCGCCGCTCTCCGAGATCAGGTATTCGCGGTAGCCCAGAAAGGTGAAATGGTCATCGGCCAGCCACTTGAAGAACTCACGCGCTTCGGCCAGTTCATCGGCATCCAGTCCCGACTTGCTCTCGGCGAGTTCGTCGGCGATTTCCAGCGCCTTGCGGGTCATTTTCTGCCAGTCGCGGACGGCAACGCGCACGTCGGCCAGCGCCGAGCGGATGCGGCGCTCGATTCGCGCCAGCGCATCCGGCGACGTCTGGCGATCGATGCGAATATGGATCAACGACTCTGCGGCTGCCTGTTCGGCCTCGTCGTCTCCCGCCATTGCGAGGAAATGCCCGCCCTGGTCGCGCTTCAGCCGAACCACGGGGTGGATGATCAGGTGTACGCCGATGTCGAGACGGGACAACGCGAGAACGACCGAATCGACCAGGAACGGCATATCGTCGTTGACCATCTCGACGACGGTGTGGCTCGACGACCAGCCGTTGGCTTGCGCGGTCGGGTTGTAAACCCTGATCAGCAGCTCACCGGGGCGACGCTGTCGAAGGAAATCGAAAAACCCGGAAATCATGCGTGCCTGCTGCACCGCCGAATCCTCGTCTTCCTCGATCGCCGGATAATGGCGCAGGAACTGGCGTGCAAATGCCTTTTCCGGTTCGGGCGTCTGGGGCCCGAATCCTTCGAGCACTTCGTCGATCTTCTTCTTGTTGTTCATACAGCTACCCCGAGCAGTCGCCTGTTACTCCCGTCGGCACCGAGCCTCGACGCCCGGTGCCGACGGGACCGTTCGTCAGCGCAGTCCCGTTTCCAGCCGGCCAATCACCATCCGCTGAATTTCGCTGGTGCCTTCGTAGATTTCGGTGATCTTGGCGTCGCGAAAATACCGTTCCACCGGCAATTCCTTGCTGTAGCCCATGCCGCCGTGAATCTGGACGGCCTGGTGTGTGATCCACATTGCCGACTCGGAAGCCACCAGCTTGGCCATGGAGCCGTCGACGGTGAAGCGCGCCCCGCTGGCCTGGGACTGTTGCTTGACCCAGGCCGCTCGCAGCGTGAGCAGTCGGGCGGCCTCGAGACGCGACTTCATGTCGGCGATCTTGGCCTGGATCATCTGGAAGCTTCCGATCTCCCGACCGAATGCCTTGCGCTCGCGCGCGTAGGCGACGCTGGCCTCGTAGGCCGCCTGGGCGATGCCCACGGCCTGCGCGGCGATGCCGATGCGTCCCGCGTCGAGCACACCCATCGCGATCTTGAAGCCCTCGCCTTCGGCACCGAGCAGGCAGTCCGCGGGGCACTTGTAGTCGTCGAGTTCGATCTCGCAGGTGGCCGAGGCGCGGATGCCGAGCTTGGGCTCGGTCTTGCCGCGGCTGAAGCCTTCGACTTCGGTATCGATGATGAAGGCCGATACGCCCTTCGCGCCGGCATCCGGATCGGTCATCGCGAACAACACGATATAGCGCGCGTAAGGCCCGGAAGTGATCCAGGACTTGCGGGCGTTGATGACGTAGTGACTCCCGTCGTCGGACTTCACGGCACGCGACTTCATGTTGGAAGCATCTGACCCGGACTGTGGTTCGGTCAGCGCGTAGGCGCCGATTTCGGCCCCCGTGGCGATGGCACGGACGTACTTTTCCTTCTGTGCTTCCGTACCGTGCTTGAGGATGCCGTTGCAGAACAGCGAATTATTGACACTCATGATGGTGCCGTGGGCGGCATCCGCGGCGCAAATCTCGATCATCGCCAGCACGTAGCCGATGGTGTCCAGGCCGGCGCCGCCATAGGCTTCGGGCACCTCGATGCCCATCAGGCCCAGTTCGCCCATGGCCCGAATATTCTCGAGCGGAAACTCACCGGACTGGTCGAAATCCGCCGCTACCGGCGCGATCCGCTCCCGGGCGAAATCGCGGGCGGCTGCCTGGATCATCTGCTGCTCTTCGGTCAAATTGAAATTCATGAAGAAACGTTTCCTCAAAAAAAGGTTTGAAAAACGGCCACGACGGCCGGGCCGAAGTGAGTCCCGGCAGTGACGAAAGCGCAAGAATCAATGAACGGCGAGTATATCACCCGGGCGCGAATTTTCATTTGGCCGGCGCTGGAAGAACAGCCATTTCAGCAGTTTGTGAACCGGTTCTCTTGACACGGGCCCACAGTACGCTAAACTTGCATTTCCGGTCTGGGGTTCCCCCCTTCCCCGTTCCGGATTGTGGCCGAGGTTCCCCCCTTGCCTCGGCCACTTCTTTTATGCCGAGGTGGCGGAATTGGTAGACGCGCTGGCTTCAGGTGCCAGTGTCCGTTAGGACGTGGAGGTTCGAGTCCTCTCCTCGGCACCATCTTAAAGTTCGATCAGGCAACCTGGCCGAAACCACCGGAATAGCTGAATCGTTCCGGGCCAAGTACTGCAAGAAACCGCAAGAACATCAAAACCTGCGCGAACAGGCGCGCAGGTTAGAATGTGAACGCATGCCGAGGTGGCGGAACTGGTAGACGCGCCAGGTTTAGGTCCTGGTGGGAATTCCCGTGGAGGTTCGAGTCCTCTCCTCGGCACCATCGCACCATCGCAGAAGCTCGCCGACCATATCCTTAGAAGTTCCGCACGGCAAGCGCCGCGCAGGACCGCCCGTCGTCAGAACGCGTTGATTCCGGTCAGTTCGCGGCCGACCACCAGCTGGTGGATGGTTTCCGTGCCCTCGTAGGTAATCACCGATTCCAGGTTGAGCATGTGCCGGATCGGCACGTACTCCAGGGTGATACCGGATCCGCCCAGCACGTCGCGGCACTCGCGCGCGATGTCCAGCGCCATGCGCACGTTGTTCCACTTGGCCAGGCTGACCTGGGTGGGATGCATCTTGCCGGCATCCTTGAGCCGGCCGAGGTGCAACGCCATCAGCTGGGCCAGCGTGATCCGCCGACCCATGTCGGCCAGCTTGAGCTGCACCGCCTGGTTGGCCGCCAGCGGGCGCTTGAACAGCTCCCGGTCGGCCGTATAGTCCAGCGTCTCCGACAGGCAGGCGATCGCCGCCCCTATCGGCCCCCAGGTGATCCCGTAGCGGGCCTGGGTCAGGCACGAAAGCGGACCCTTGAGACCCTTGGCGCCCGGCAGGCGGTTGGCATCGGGCACCCTGACGTTGTCGAAGTAGAGTTCCGAGGTCACCGACGCCCTGAGCGACATCTTGGCCTTGATGTCGCGCGCCTCGAATCCCTTCGAGTCTGTTTCGACGATGAATCCCTGGATGCCGTCTTCGGTTCTCGCCCAGACGATAGCGATCTTCGCGATAGTGCCGTTGGTGATCCACATCTTGGCACCGTTGAGAATCCAGTCGTCACCGTCGCGCCTGGCGTGGGTCTTCATGTTGGCCGGATCCGACCCGCCGTGCGGCTCGGTCAGGCCGAAACAGCCGATGATCTCGCCGGCGGCCATCCCGGGAAGCCAGGCCTCGCGCTGGGCCTCCGAGCCGAAGGCGTGAATCGGGTACATGCAAAGCGAAGACTGCACCGAGACGAAGCTTCGGAGGCCGGAATCGGCGCGCTCCAGTTCCTGGCAGATCAGACCGTAGCTGACCGAATTCAGGCCGGCGCAGCCATAGCCCTCGAGGCTGGAGCCCAGCAACCCGAGATCCGCGATCTCCGGAATGAGTTCTTCGGGAAAACGACCGGCGTCGAAGCACTCCGGAATGAGCGGCAGCGCGCGTTCGTCGACGAAGCGGGCGACCGATTCGCGAATCATGCGCTCTTCGTCGCTGAGCTCGTCGGAAATGTTGTAAAGATCAAGCGGATCGAGTTTTGACATGGAATCCTGAGTCTCGACTGTGAAAAGAATATTGGCTGCAGGCTAACCCGGCGCAGTGCGCATCGCGAGAAGGCAACTCGACGCTCCCGGACCCCTGGCCGGCCGGGCATTCCGGGCGCGGTCCCAACGGCATGGGACGATTGCGCCGGATTGTACCAGCGCGGGCTCATCGAGGGCTCAAGGATCGCTATAATACCGGGCTGGATTTACCTGGATCGTATATTTATGCGTCATACATGGATTGTGGCCGTAATGATCGCCCTGGCGCCGCTCGCTTCGTCGGCTCAGGGAGATCCCGAGCGCGGCAAGGTCATCGCCTATACCTGCACCGGATGTCACGGCATTCCGTTCTACAAGAACGTCTACCCGACCTACAGCGTGCCCAAGCTCGGCGGCCAGAACCAGGAATACCTGGTTTCGGCACTCAAGGCCTATCGGGAGGGCACGCGTCGCCACGCCACAATGCAGGCGCAGGCCGCGACGCTTTCCGACCAGGACATCCTCGACGTGACAGCCTATTTCGTGAGCATTGGGGAGAACGGGTCATGAATCGCCTTGCATTTTCGATTCTCGTAATCCTGACGGCCATCATGGCCACGAGCAGCCTTGCGCATGCTGCCGGCGGCGACTACCGCCGTGGCCTGGAAAAATCGCAGGTTTGCCAGTCGTGCCACGGGCGGACCGGCAACGAAAGCCTGCAGCCCAGCTATCCCAGGCTGGCCGGCCAGCACGAGGACTACCTGGTGCACGCGCTCAAAAGCTATCGCGACGGCAGTCGGCAGAACGCGGTGATGGCCGGCTTCGCCGGCAATCTCAGCGACCAGGACATCGCCGACCTCGCCGCCTGGTATTCGCGTCAGGAAGGATTGCAGGACCTGGACGTCGAATAAGCGATTGCCCTGGCCGCTCGGCCCCGCCGTGCGGCCTTCGCTGACGATCGCTCTCTACTCGTAGTAAGGATTCTTGCCGGTATCGTGATTGGTACCGTCGGTGACGTTGCGGATTTCGGGCACCAGTTCGCGCAACTGCGTCTCGATACCCTGGCGCAGCGTCACGTCGACCATGCCACAGCCGTGGCAACCGCCGCCGAAGCGGAGAATGACGTCGTTTTCATCGGTCACGTCGACCAGCGATACCACGCCGCCGTGCGAGGCGACCATCGGATTGATGCGTGATTCGAGTACCCAGGAGACGCGCTCGTGCATCGAGGCGTCCTCGCCCGGCGCCTGCCCCCTCAATCCCGGCGCCCTGATGCTCAGCTCGCCGCCGGTGGCAGAGGTCTCGAAATCGATCATCGCGCCGTCGAGGGCGTCCTTGCTGTCCCGCGAGACGAACAGCGTGAAGACCCCGCAGTCCACCGCCTGGTCGTCGGCCTGGTCCTCGCCGGGCGGGCAGAAGTTCAGGCTTACGTCGGCGGCCGGCGTCCCCGCCTGGCGCGTGGACAAGCGAAGCTGCGTGCCTTCAGGCTGGTCTTCGAGGAGTTTTGCGAAATAGTCGCGTGCGGTCGGCGTAACTGTGAGCATGCCCATTACCATCGGTGGAATCAGTTACGAAAGTATATCGCACTGAATCGGTCCTGTTTCAAGTCGCGACCGCCAGGAGCGACTCTGCGCCTACACCCGCGGACCTGACCGCGATCAGCCGGTCTCAAGTCGCGCAAGCAACCACGGCAGCGAATGATCCAGGCGCCAGTCCATGCCGCTGTGGTTGCCGTCGAACTCGACGTAATGATGGTCCACGCCGGCAGCCGACAGGCGAGCGGCAAACTCGCGGGTTCCGTAGTGAATGAAGTACTGGTCGCGGTTGCCCGCGTCCACCCAGAGCCCGCGCAGCTGCTTCAGCGCATCGAACGCCTCGCTCGAGTATTGAACGGGGTCGAAATCCAGCCAGCGCTGCCATACCGCATCGTCGACCCTCGCAGTAAACGGATCGAACGGCAATTCGAGATTCAGCGGCCGACCCGGTGCCGGCGAATAGCTGGCCGCCAGGCAAAGCACCATCAACGCATGAAATGCGCGGCCCGACGGCTTGCGGGCGCGCCAGAATGCCGAGACGAATGCCTCGCAGTCGCCGTCCCATGCCGCCAATTCGTCGCAACAGGCCACGAAATCGCGCTGGTATACACGGTCGAATCCACAGTCGCCCGCATGGCTGGCCACGCCACCGAACACGCCCGGGAACCGAACCGCCAGGTGCAGCCCGCCGAAGCCGCCCGACGACTTGCCGAAAGCCCCGCGCGCTTCCGGACGCGCGATGGTTCGAAATCGGCGATCGACTTCCGGGACAAGTTCCTCGACGATATGCCGGGCGTAGTAGCCCAGCGCCGGAGAATCGACGAACTGGTTGCCGCCCAGCGAGGTAAAACTGTCGGGCATCACCACGATTGACGGGGCCATCGATTCGGAAGAAATCAAGCGATCCAGCCGCTGCGGGAGATTCTCGCCGTGGTTGCGCCATGCCACCTGCGCCGGGCCGGAACTGGTGTAGGCCGGCAGGCTCCAGAGCACCGGGTAGCTGCGCTCGCGTTCGCGCTCATAGCCGGGTGGCAGGTATACCAGTACGTCACGGCAGGTCTGGTCGCCGAGCGGATTGGCTTGCGCCAGTAATGCGGAGTCGAACGCGAACGACTCGACGACGCCGCGCGCCTCGGGCCGGGGTGGGCGCAAGGGACCGGTGCCTGGATAATCTCTCATGCCTGCTTGAGGGGAACGACCTTGCGCTCCTTCGGCGGCACGCGGCCCATTTCGGGCACCAGGCGCGTCAGGATCTCGCGCAGCTCGGCGGAGTCGTATCGCTGAACGGCACGTTCTGCGCGCTGAATGGTGGCCTCCAGGTCCTTGACGACGCCGACACCGTTGCGTGCCAGCAGGATTTTCTGGTGGCCGGTGCTGGCATAGGACTCGTGCGCGTGGAACAGCTCCTCGAACAGCTTTTCACCCGGTCGAAGACCCGTGTAGACGATCTCGATGTCGCGACCCGGCTCCTTGCCGGCCAGCCGGATCAACTGTTCGGCCAGGTAGCTGATCCGCACCGGCTGACCCATGTCGAGTACGAAAACCTCGCCGCCCCGGCCAAGCACCGCTGCCTGCAGGATCAATTGTCCCGCCTCTGCAATGGTCATGAAATAGCGCGAAATCTCGGGATGCGTGACGGTGACCGGCCCGCCCTTGCGAATCTGCTCGTTGAACAGCGGCACCACAGAACCGGTGGAATTCAGGACGTTGCCGAAGCGCACGGTAATGAACCGCGTATCGGCGCGCGAATCGACCTGCTGGCAATAGAGTTCGGCGATTCGCTTGGTCGCCCCCATGACGTTGCATGGATTGACCGCCTTGTCGGTGGAGATCAGCACAAAGGTGCTGACCGCATGGCGCGCCGCGGCTTCGGCCATCCGCATGGTGCCGACGACGTTGTTCCGGAACGCTTCGCGAACCTGGTTCTGCAACATCGGCAGGTGCTTGTAGGCGGCCGCGTGGAAGATGACGTCCGGGCGATGACGTGCAACCACGGTCTCCACTGTCGCCGGGTCGCAGACATCGCCGAGCACCGAATCCATGATCAGGTCGTGGAACTCTCCGCGAAGGTCGTAATCGATGCGGTAGAGGTTGTACTCCGAGCTGTCCAGGACCACCAGCCCGGCCGGATCCAGGCGCGCAATCTGGCGGCAGAGTTCGGCGCCTATGGAACCGCCCCCGCCGGTGACCAGCACTCGCTTCCCGGTCAGTCCGGAGCGAATCGCATTCCAGTCCAGCGAAACCGGATCCCGTCCCAGCAGGTCGTCGATCGCCACCGGCTTCAGGTCCTCGAACCTTGTGATGCTGGCCCCGAGTTCCTTCAGCGTCGGCAGGGTCTTGAACTCCACGCCGGATTCCTCGCACAGCGCCACGACGCGCTGCATCTGGTTGTTGGTCGCCGAAGGAATCGCGATGACCGCCAGGTCGATCGCCGCCTCGCGCACGATCCTGGGAAGTCTCTGAATATTCCCCAGCACCGGCACGCCGTCGATCTCGGTGCCCTTGAGCCTGGTGCTGTCGTCCAGGAATCCGACCAGTTCGAATCCGCCGCGGCGGCGCAGCTCGGGCAACAGCAGGCGTCCGGAGCGGCCGGCCCCGATGATCAGGGTTCGCTGGCTGGTGCGCCGCCACCGCACCTCGGTGCGCATGTCCCTGAACGTGCGAAATGCGAGCCGCGGAAGCCCCAGCGACAACAACAGGATCAAGGGATACAGCCAGAGCATGGGGGCGACGATCTCGACGCCATGCTCCATGATCAGCAGCACCGCGCCTATGGCCACGGAGCCGAGCAGCGAAGCACGAACGAGATTGCCAAGGTCGGGCAAGCTGGCAAAGCGCCACAAGCCCCGATAGAGACCTATGCGCCAGTAGACGAAGCCCTGGATGGCCATCAGCAGCAGGCCCTCGATGAACAGGCTCAGCGGCGGCGGCCACGACGCGCCGAACAGGGCCTGCGCGCACCAGCGCGCCAGCAGCCATGCAATCCCGGCGACGAGCAGGTCGTGAATCACGACGAGAGTGCGGATGTTCTGGTATCGCGGCGCGCGCTTCAGGACACGGAAATTCATGTCGTCACGCGCTCCTTGGCAACAACGAAATGAACAAGGTACCAGGCTCCCGCAAGGATGACTGTCAACACCGCGGCCACCCCCAGATCCGCCTGCGGTTTCCAAAGCGCCACGGCCGTGGCCGGCACGACCAGCAGGCCGTTGAGCGCAATCCAGGCCAGGAGCACTCTGCCATGGCCCCAGCCAAGCCGGATCAGGTACTGGTATGCATGATCCGCGTGGGGAGTATACCACCGCTCCCCCCGGATCAACCTCCAGCAAAGCGTGAGCGTCGCATCGGTCACGAATGGCGAAACGATGATGAACGAAACCCAAACGGAAAAACTGTCGGCCAGCGTACCGGCCAGCGCGAGCCCTCCCGCGCACCATCCAAGAAGCAATGAACCCGAATCGCCGAGGAAGATGCTGGCGGTCGGGCGATTCCACAAAAGGAACCCCAACGACGCGCCCGCCGCCACCGCGGCGAGCCAGGCGCCCGTAGCATCCCCGGCCAGCCCGAATGCTGCCGCGAACAAGGCAAAGCTGATGGCCGCCTGCGACGAAGCCAGGCCGTCCGATCCATCCATGAAATTGAACAGATTGATCAGCCAGATGATCGCCACGACCGCCATGGGGGTCCACAGCCACCCGGCCGAAACCTCGCGGTCGCCGATGCTTATCGATTCGACCGGGCCAAGCCAGGCAACGATTCCGACGGCAGCGAGAAGCTGGATGCCCAGGCGCCAGCCAACGCTCAACGGCGCGTGATCATCGACCCAGCCCAGCAGCGACACGACGGCGGCACCGCCGACCAAGGGCGCTACCAGTGCGCCGTTCGGTGCGAACGCGACCGCGGTCGCCACCAGCGAAATGCCGATCGCCAGTCCACCGCCACGGGCGACAGGCGACGCATGACTGCGTCGGGCGCCCGGTTGGTCGATCAGGCCGCGAGCATGCGAATAGCGGCGCATCACGGGGGTCAGGGCGCATGCCAGGATCAGCGCGATTCCGGCGGCTTGCCAGGCATCGGGGCTCATTCGCCGAGTACGCCGATGACCGGCCGGGTCGTCTCCCATTCACGGCAGCTGGGGCATTGCCAATGCCAGGTCTGGCCGCTGAAGCCGCACTGTCGGCACCTGAAGCGCGGCTGGTCGTCGAGCAGCCGGTGCATGAGGTTACGCAGCAGCGCCGGATCGATCTCGTCGATCCGGTGACCGTGCCGGTGCATCAGCTCCAGCAACTGGTAAAGCCCACGCGCGGTCGGTCGCCGCTGCAGCTGTTCGAGCAGGAAATCGATGGCACTGCCCGGGTCGCTTTCGGCCCGGATCGCGGCAAACGCCAGTACCGGGGCAAGCGTTGCGCCACGATTGACCAGCTGCTCCAGCCAGTCAAGCAATTCGGGCTCCCGCCCGAGTTCAGAAAAGCAGCGCGACAGGCTTTCGACCACCAGCACGGAGATGTCGGGATCCAGTTGGCAGGCCTGCTGGTATTTCCCGGCCGCGTCCGCCCACTTGCCCTGCGCGACGTCCAGGTCAGCTTCAAGCAGATACGCGCGGGTGCACTCGGGATGATGGTTGCGCGCCGTCGCCAGGTGACGGCGCGCGTTTTCGCGGTCCCCGCCCTGTTCGGCTTCGGCGGCAAGTTCGCAGTGGAACTGAGCGATCAGCGACGAGGAATCGCCATCGCTGACATGCTCGAGTTGGCGGGCCTGGATGATCGCGTTCTTCCAGTCCTTTTCCTGCTGATAGATGGAAAGAAGGCTGCGGATCGCGACCTCAGAATACCGCCCGTCCTCGGCGAGCTCGCTGAACAGCTTCTCGGCCCGGTCCAGCAGACCCGCGCGCATGTAATCCTCGCCGAGTTCCAGCAGCGCCTGCGTGCGGTGCTGCTCGCTCAGGTTCGAGCGGCTGATGATATGGCGGTGAAAGCGGATGGCCTTGTCGACTTCGCCCCTGCGGCGAAACAGGTTGCCGAGCGCCAGGTGGGTCTCCGCCGTCTCGGTATTGATCTCGGCAAGTTTAAGAAATACCTCGATGGCCTTGTCGGGCTGCTCGTTGAGGAGGTAATTGAGGCCCTTGAAGTAGTTCGACGAGATGGCATGCTGCTGACGTCGCTCATCGCGGCGATAGGCGCGCGACGCCGCCCACCATCCCGACCATGCGGCTACCGGCAGAAGTACCAGCACAAGCCATGAAGGCTCAGGCATCGGTCAGGCTCTTGCTTGCCTCCGGCGTTCTGGCGGGCGCCGTC
>MDTG01369157.1_pt1 | contig 17778 bp, 19 predicted proteins | sample 811421 | NCBI WGS metagenome assembly MDTG01 (sample SAMN05326645, study PRJNA326480) | marine metagenome | isolation source: seawater | place: Pacific Ocean: South East | collected 2011 | reverse complement strand
GAGGTAAATGACTTGTTAGTGCAAGTATATGATCATGCTCATCGATACTCATTAATTTTACTTTGCTTCCTAAAAATTCCCAAAATTTTTTTAATTTTTCAACTTTATCTCTGTTTGAATTTTTACTTCCACAAATAATCGTCCATCTATTTTTGAACAAATCTTTGAAACCTGCAGATGGACCACTTTCCTCAGTTCCTGCTATTGGATGAGAAGCTATCCAAAAAATGTTAGCTAAATTAAAATTTTCAAATATTTTATTTACCTCTTTTTTTACCGAACCAGTATCCGTAATTATTGCATCCTTTTTAAATGCATCTTTTGCAGATAATAAAACTTCTTTGTAGGAGCTTAGAGGAACAGCAAGAATTATCAGATCTGAATCTTTGACTGCAGATTGAATATCTTTTGAGACATTACCACATAGATTTTCTTTCTTTAAAGTTTCAACCACATTCTTTGATTTATCAAATACTGTAACAGACTTACTAATTTCATTATTATTTATATTTCTCAAAATTGATGAACCTATTAAACCACAACCAATTATAGTTATTTTTTCAAACATTAAATTATCTTTCTTAAAGTATTAATAAATTTTTTATTTTCTGCATTATTTCCAATTGTTATTCTTAAAGAATTTTTAATCTTATATACATCCATTTTTCTTACCAATATTCCCCTTTTAGCTAATTTAAAGAATATCTTTTTTGCATTTCCTCTAGTTTTGTTAAAGTTTACCAGTAAAAAATTTCCATAACTAGAATTTGTTTCTATTCCAAGACCTTTAAATTTGTTATAAAAAATTTTAGCCCATCTATTAACGTGTTTTATTTCTTTATTTAACCACTTAACATCTCTGATTGACTCCACTGCAGCAAATAAAGCAGCTCTATTAATATTGAAAGGAGGTTTAACTTTATTCAGTGCATCTATCAAATTTTTAGGACCATATCCCCATCCAACTCTTAATCCTGCAAGCCCGTAAATTTTTGAAAAGGTTCTTGTAATTATAACATTTCTGGAATTTGAGAATAACTTAATTCCTGGTAAATAATTTTTGTTTTTTACATATTCAAAGTAAGCATCATCAACAACTAATAATATATTGCTTCTTAACTTTTTTCTTAATCTTAATAAGTCTTTTTTACTAATAATTGTTCCAGTAGGATTGTTGGGATTAGCTAAAAAAACAATTTTGGTTTTTTTTGTTACCTTAGCAAGAATATTATTAATAGATATTGTAAAATTTTTTTCTTTAGCATATTTAATCTTCGCTCCATAAATTTTACTGTAAATTCTATAAATTATAAAGCTAAACTCTGGAACAATAACCTCATCATGTTTTTTGAGAAATGACTTACATATTAATTCAAATATTTGATCAGAGCCTGATCCTAGTATAATTTTTTTAGGATCAAGTTTAAATTTATTAGCTAACACACTTCTGAGGAAAATACCTTCTGAGTCTGGGTATCTTTTTAAATTTTTTGATACTTTATTGAATTCTTTTATTGCCCTTGGACTTGGGCCCAATGCAGACTCATTAGCTGACAGTTTGATTTTTACTGTTTTTTGCTTAAATAAACTTAATCCAGCAACATATTTTTCTGCATTAATTTTTTTTGGCTTCGGTAAATTCATTTCTATAAGTTAATATATAAAAAGCTATAGTAATGCTAGTTTCATTGCATATGAATTTGACAAGTTTGCGACTATTTAGTATTAATCTTGCCAAGGCGCTGATTTAACCAAATTGCTGGCGCTTTATAAATATAGCTAAATAGGAGATAGCCCGGTTTAGCTGGGCTTTTTTTTTGGATGAATAAAAAACTTGAAAATATTAAAAAATATAGTGTCTCAAAACCACTTAGATTAGATTGCGGTAAAACTATAAACAATTTTCCACTTGCTTACGAAACATATGGAAAGTTGAATGATAATAAAGATAACGCAATTCTTGTTTTTCACGCATTAACGGGAGATCAATTTGTTACTGAAACAAACCCAATTACAAGTAAAGAGGGCTGGTGGGTCACAGCCGTAGGTCCAAACAAAGCTATAGATACAAATAAATATTTTGTAATTTGTGCGAATGTAATTGGTGGTTGCATGGGGTCATTGGGTCCAAGAAATATCAATCCAGAAACTAAACAACCTTATGGATTAGATTTTCCAGTGATTACAATTAAAGATATGGTTAGAGCACAAGAGTCTTTACTTGAATATCTCGGAATAGAAAAACTTTTATGTGCAACTGGAGGATCTATGGGTGGAATGCAACTATTACAATTTTGTGCAACATTTCCTGATAAAACTTTTTCTGCTGTCCCAATAGCATGCAGTTCAAGCCATAGTGCACAAAATATCGCTTTAAATGAATTAGCGCGTCAAGCTATTATGGCTGACCCAGTTTGGGATAATGGTAAATATGTTTTAAAAAATGATCAACCTAAAAATGGTTTAGCTGTAGCTAGAATGGTGGGACATATAAGTTATTTATCTGAAAAAGGAATGCAGGAAAAATTTGGGAGAAAATTGCAAGAAAAAGCTGATTATAAATTTAGTTTTGATGCAGATTTTCAAGTAGAAAGCTACTTAAGACATCAGGGTTTTGCGTTTGTAGAAAGATTTGATGCTAATTCTATACTTTATATAACGAGAGCGATGGATTATTTTGATCTATCAAAACAATTTAAAGGAGGTCTTGTTGAAGCATTTAAAAACCAAAAAACCAAATTTTTGGTTATATCCTTTTCGTCTGATTGGCTTTACACAACAAAAGAGAATAAAGATATTGTAATAGCATTAAATGCCTCTGGAGCAGATGTTTCTTATTCAGAAATAATTTCAGATAAAGGACACGATTCTTTCTTACTTAAGGAACCTAAATTTTTGAAAACTTTAAAAAGTTTTATAGACTCAATGTACGAAAAATTTAAAAATGAAAAAAGAATTTAAAGTTATCGCAGAATTGCTGCCTAAAAATACGAGGGTGCTTGATGTAGGTTGTGGGGATGGATCTCTTATGAGTTTTTTAGAAAAAGAAAAAAATATTGAAGTTAGAGGATTAGAATTGAGTCAAGATAAAGTACAACAGTGTATTCAAAAAGGTTTACCAGTAATCCAAGGCAATGCAGAAACCGAACTACATCAATTTCCTAATCAATCTTTTGATTATGTAATCCTAAGTCAGACACTCCAAGCTTTTTACAATCCAGATAAAGTTTTAAGAGAACTTTTGAGAATTGGAAGTTCGGTGGTCATTTCTATTCCAAATTTTGGTTATTGGAAAGTGAGAATAAAACTTTTAATCTCTGGAAAGATGCCAGTTACAAAAACATTACCAAATACTTGGTACAATACTCCAAATTTGCATATGTGCACAATCAAAGATCTATTTAATTTTTGTGATGAAAAAAATATTATCATAAAAAAAGTTATTGGAGTTAATCAAGATAAAACATCGTTAATAAAAAGAAGTAATTTGGAAATAAAAAATCTCTTTTCAAAACTAGGAATTTTTTTAATAGGATAGGATGAAAATAGAAATTATACCCTGTTTAAATGATAATTATAGTTATTTAATTTACGAGAAAGAAACAAACATTGTATCAATTGTTGATCCTTCAGAATTTAATGCTTGTGATAAAATAATTAAAAAATATAAAAAATTAGATTTTATTTTAAATACACATCACCATGCTGATCATGTAGGTGGCAACTTACAATTACAGAAAAAGTATAAGGCGAAAATTTTAGGATTTGTTTTAGACAAAGACCGTATTCCAGGAATAGACATTCTACTGGAAGAAAATCAAACACGCAAAGTAGGAAATCTTCAATTTAAAGTAATTTTTATTCCAGGTCACACTAAGGGTCATGTGGCTTTTTATTTTCAAAAGCAGAAAGTCATTTTTTCAGGTGATACACTATTTTCACTGGGATGTGGCAGAGTATTTGAGGGCACTCATAAAGATATGCTTAATTCTTTAGTAAAATTTAAAAATTTAGATCCTGATACAAAAGTGTATTGTGGTCATGAGTATACTAAAACAAATTTAGCCTTTTGTTTAAAATATGACACAAAAAACACCTTATTAAAAAAGAAATCTTTAATAATTAATTCAAAAATAAAAAATAACCTTCCAACTATTCCAACTACCATTAAAGAAGAGACTGAAATGAATATTTTTTTAAGGTGTCATGTTGACAGTATAAAACAAGAACTAAACCTAAAAGACTCTTCAGATCAGGAAATATTTAGCAAATTACGTGATTTAAAAGACGATTTTTAGTCTCAATAATCTTGACTTGATATTTTTGGCAGCTATATTGCGTTGAAACTAATAAAAAAATATTTATGTCATTTGCTATAATTGAAACAGGCGGAAAACAATACAAAGTTTCTACTAGTAAAATATTAGAAGTAGAAAAACTTAATGCCAAAAAAGGTGAAATTATTAAGTTTAAGAATGTTTTGCTTTTAAATGATAAAACAAATACTGAAATTGGCAATCCCAATATTGACGGAGCTACTGTAGAAGCTAAACTTTTAGATAATGTGAAAGATAGAACAGTTCTAGTATTTCATAAAAGAAGAAGGAAACACTCAAGAAAAAAAAACGGACATAGACAAAGACATGCTAAAATCCAAATTACAAAAATATTAGCTAAAGGTGGAAAAGTTATAGATGAAGCCAAAATAGTTGAAAAAAAGAAGACTATTAAAGAAGATAAAAAAAAGTTAGTAAAAAAAAAATAGGAAATTAAATGGCAACAAAAAAAGCAGGTGGATCATCAAAGAACGGCAGAGATAGTAAGGGTAGACGTCTAGGTGTCAAAAAATACGGTGATCAGTCTGTAATACCTGGCAATATTATCGTAAGACAAAGAGGAACAAAAATCCATCCTGGTGAAAATGTGAGTATGGGTAAAGATCACTCAATTTTTTCTTTAATCACAGGTAAAGTAAAATTTAAAAAGTCTAAATTAAACAGAACTTTTGTTTCTGTAATCCCCAATTAAATCTATATAAATAACCTCAGTTATTTATATTATACCTAAAATGAAATTTTTAGATCAAGCTAAAATATACATCAAAGCAGGAAACGGTGGGTCTGGATCAGCCAGTTTTCGAAGGGAAAAATTTATTGAGTACGGTGGTCCTGATGGAGGAGATGGAGGCAATGGAGGTTCAATTGTTGTAGAGTCTGATAGGAACTTGAATACTCTTATTGACTTTAGATTTGCTCAACATTTTAAAGCACAACATGGAAAATCTGGAAGTAAAAGAAATAAAACTGGGGCAAATGGAGAAGATTTAATTTTAAAAGTTCCATTAGGCACTCAAATTTATGAAGAAGACAATAATACTTTGATTTATGATTTCACTAAAAATAAAGAAAAATATCTGGTAGCATCTGGGGGGAAAGGTGGGCTAGGAAATGTCAGGTTTAAAAGTTCAACAAATAGAGCCCCAAGAAAAAAGACCAATGGAAAAATTGGAGAAGAATTTTGGATTTGGTTGCAACTAAAAGTAATTGCAGATATCGGAATAATTGGAAAACCTAATGCGGGAAAATCTAGCTTGCTTGCTGCTTTGACTCGAGCAAAGCCAAAAATAGCAAATTATCCATTCACTACAATTAATCCAAATCTTGGGGTAACATATTACAATGGTAATGAAATTACTTTAGCTGACATACCTGGATTAGTTGAAGGGGCTCACAAAGGAGTGGGATTGGGAGATAAGTTTTTACGTCACATTGAAAGATGTAAAGTTTTATTACATTTGATCGATTTAACAGAAAATAATTTAGAAGATGCTTATAAAAAAATTAAAAAAGAGCTATCTTCATATGATAAAAAATTAAGTGAAAAAAAAGAAATTATATTTTTTAATAAGTCTGATTTATTAAAAAGTGAAGAAATAAAAAAGAAATTAGTAAAATTTAAAAAAAAAATTAAAAACAAATATGAAATTATTTCAATATTTTCTCATAATGACATAAATAAAGTCAAAAAAATTTTGGTAAGATATGTTAATTAATAATTCAAAAAAAATTGTAATAAAACTAGGCTCATCAACAGTTGTTGATAATAAAGGGAATTTTAAAAAAAAATGGGTAACTTCTTTGATAAAAGATATAAAAAAATACGGTGGTGAAAAAAATTTTGTTATTGTTTCTTCAGGAGCTATAGCCTTAGGTCAAAAATATTTGAAAATAAAAAAAAAGAAAATTAAGCTAGAGATGAGTCAAGCAATTGCGGCGATTGGCCAAATTCATTTAGCTGGTGAATTTCAAAAGATTTTTGATAAGTTTAAAATTAAATCTGGTCAAATTTTAATAAGTCCCGACGATACTGAGCAAAGAAAACGTGCTTTAAATATAAGAAACACCTTTGAAAATCTTTTTAAATTAAAAGCTGTTCCAATTGTAAACGAAAATGATACTACTGCTACAACAGAAATAAAATATGGAGATAATGATAGACTTGCTGCCAGAGTAGCACAAATTATAGGCGCAGATACTCTTATTATATTATCGGATGTTGATGGTCTTTATGATAAATCAAAAAAAATAGTTAAAACTGTTAGTAAAATTAATGAAAATATTTACTCATTAATTGACAATAGTAAAAATATATATGGATCTGGAGGAATTTCTACTAAATTGGATGCTGCAAAAATTTGTATGAATTCAGGTTGTCATATGTTCATTGCAAATGGTAGAAATGAAAATCCACTTCAAAAATTATTGAAATACAAAATTTATACTCATTTTCTGCCTAAAATTTCAAGTTTAGATGCAAGAAAAAAATGGATTATTGGATCTTTAAGTTCGACTGGTAAAATTTTTATTGATGAGGGTGCTGTAAAAGCTTTATTAAATGGAAAAAGTTTATTGGCCGCAGGAATTGTAAGAATAACAGGTTCTTTTGATAAAGGAGAGAATGTCTTAATTTTGGATCAAAAAGAAAATCAGTTAGCGAGGGGATTGGCATCATTTAATTCAACAGAAATTGAAAAGATCAAAGGTAAACAAAGTAATGAAATAGAAAAAATTTTAGGGTATTTAAGTAAATCTGAGATTATTCATAAAGACAACATGGTAAAGCTATAAATGCAATATTTAGAAAAAATTGGAAGGAATTCTAGAAAAGCTTTTGAAGATCTAAAAGCTATAAAACATGATAAGATTAAAAAAGTTTTAAATGATTATAATAATGCATTATTAAGGAATAAACGAAAAATTATAATTGAAAATCAAAAAGATATAAGGAACGCAAAACGTAAAAACCTTATAGATAGGCTTATATTAAATGACAAAAGAATCGAAGGGATGAGAGCGTCTATAAACGAAATTTCAAAATTTAAAAATCCTATAGGTAGAGTTATTGAAAGTTGGAGAAGGCCAAATAAATTACAAATTAAAAAAGTTACAACCCCTATTGGAGTAATTGGAGTAATTTATGAAAGTAGACCAAATGTAACTGCTGATGTTGCAGCCTTAAGTTTAAAATCAGGAAATTGTTGCATTTTAAGAGGGGGATCTGAAGCATTTAATTCAAACAAAATTTTAGCTTATATTTTTAAAGATATGTTGCAAAAGAACAAAATAAATAAAAATTGTGTTCAGTTTATAGAAAAGAAAAATAGAAGTATTGTAGACGGTATGCTTGCAAGAATGAGCAAGTACATTGACGTCATTGTGCCAAGAGGTGGAAAGGGATTAGTTGCTAAAGTACAAAAATTATCAAACGTACATGTTATTGGTCATCTTGAGGGACTATGCCATATTTTAGTAGATAAAAGTGCCAACCTAAAGATGGCCAAAAAAATAATTGTAAATGCTAAAATGAGAAGAACTAGTATTTGTGGCGCTGTTGAGACTCTTTTAATAGATAAAAAAGCATTAAAATCACACGGAATAGAAATTATAAAATCACTTATAAAATCAGGATGCGAAGTAAGAGTTGATAGTAAGCTTAATAAATTATTTAATAATAAATTAAGGCCAGCTAGTGAAAAAGATTGGCAAACTGAATATTTGGACGCAATAATCTCTGTAAAAACTATTCAAAATATTCAAGAGGGAATTAATCATATTTTAAAATATGGAACAATGCATACAGACAGTATAATTACAAATAATTCAAAAAATGCTAAATTATTTTTAGAACAAGTTAACAGTTCAATTGCTATGCACAATGTTTCAACTCAATTCGCTGACGGTGGAGAGTTTGGTTTTGGAGGGGAAATTGGAATTTCTACAAATAAACTTCCGCCTAGAGGTCCCGTAGGAATAAATCAATTAACATCCTATAAATATTATGTTTTGGGTAAAGGAATTGTTAGACAATAATCCATGTTAATGTCTAGAAAAATGTCTATTGGTATTTTTGGAGGAAGTTTTGACCCACCTCACAAAGGACATGTTAAGATATCTAAAATCTGCTTGAAAAAAATGAATCTTGAAAAAATTTATTGGGTTGTTACAAAAAAAAATCCATTTAAAAAAAAACCTACTTTTTCATTAAATGAAAGAATGGCAAAATCTCGAAATGCAGTTAAAAAAATTAAAAAGATAAAAGTTTTATTCTTAGACGACAAAGTCAAATCATCACGAACAATAAATATAGTAAATTATCTGAAAAAAATAAATAAGAAAAAAAAATTATACTTAATATTAGGCTCAGACAATTTAACAAGTTTTCATAAGTGGACAAGTTGGAAAAAAATAGTTAAATTAACAAAATTAGTTGTTTTTTCTAGAAAGGGATATGGTAAAAATACTGAAGGTTCTACTGTGGTGAAATTTTTAAAAAAAGAAAATATTATTTATATGAATAATAAGTTTATTAATGTTTCTTCCTCAAATATTAGAAAAAAAATATCAAAAAAAATATAAATGAAGATAAAAGATATTAAAAGAAATATAGAAAAAATCTTAGATGACAATAAAGCTACCAATATTGTTTGTATAAATTTAAAAAATAAATCTTACATAGCTGATTATATGATAATTGCATCCGGGACTTCATCTAGACATTTGCAGGCCTTATCTGAAATTCTAGTTGCTAAACTTAAAAAAATAGGTTTAAGTGATTGTAAGATTGAAGGTCGTGAAAGCACTGATTGGAAGTTAGTGGACACAAATGATATTATAATTCATATATTTCATCCCGAAAAAAGAGAATTTTATGACTTAGAAAAAATGTGGTCAGAGGAGATACCTAAACAAAAGGCAATGATATGAAAAAGTGTATATATTTAATTATATTTTTTTTAAATTTTAACCTGATGCACTCTAAAGCAAGTAATGAATTATATAATAAGATAGATCTATTTGGTGAAGTTTTTGAAAAAATAAAAGAAGATTATGTAGATGAGGTTGACCAAACTGAGATGATGGATTCTGCTATTAATGGCGTTCTTCAGTCATTGGATCCTTATTCTGCATATATGAGTCCTGAATTATTTAAAGAAATGCAAACAGATACAAGGGGAGAATTTGGAGGTTTAGGAATTGAAATTGGAATGGAAGCTGGAGTAGTAAAAGTTATATCACCAATTGATGACACCCCTGCAGCAAAAGCAGGGATAAAAGCTGGAGATTACATAGTTAAAATTGGAAATGAACAAGTGCAGGGAAAATCTTTAATGGAGGCAGTTAAGATAATGAGGGGCCCAGTCGGCACAGATATAAGACTAACCATTAGAAGAAAAAACGTAAAAAAACCCCTTGAATTTAAAATAACAAGAAAAATAATTGAAATAAAGTCAGTAAACTCAGAGATTTTAGGTAAAAAAGAAAATTTAGGCTACATAAGACTGAAATCGTTTAATGAAAATAGTGACAAACAATTTTTAAAAGCTGTCAAAAAATTTGAAAAAAACCTAAAACTAAAAGGTTATATTATAGATTTAAGAAATAATCCCGGAGGACTATTAACACAGGCAATAAATATAACTGATTTTTTTTTAGAAGAAGGCGAGATAGTTTCAACTAAAGGCCGAAAATTAATTGAGTCTCGTAAATTTTTTGCCAGAAAAGGAGATGAAATAAAAGGCAAACCAATTATTGTATTGATCAACAACGGTTCAGCATCTGCATCTGAGATTTTTGCTGGAGCTTTAAAAGATCATAAAAGAGCAATAATCTTAGGAGAAAGCTCTTATGGTAAAGGATCTGTGCAATCTGTAATTCCATTAAGAAATGGAGGAGGCATGAGATTAACCATATCAAAATATTATCTGCCTTCAGGAAAATCTATTTCCGAGGTAGGAGTTACACCAGATATTCTAGTTGAAGAAAAAGGTGAGGATTTCCAAATTAAATCAGAAAAAGATAATCAACTCAATTACGCAGTAAAACTTTTTAATTCTTAATTTATGTCTAAACAAAAACTCCCTATGCGAATTGGAGTTGGTATTATTTTATTAAATAATGAAAATAAAGTTTTTGTGGGTAAACGTAAGGATAATCCCTTGGATAAATGGCAGATGCCTCAGGGAGGAGTTGATAAAGAAGAGGATTATCTTGCTGCAATGAAAAGAGAATTATTTGAGGAAACAAGTATTAAAAGTATTCAAATTTTAAAAGAAATAGATGGAATATTTGAGTACGAATTACCAAAAAATCTAGTAGGGGTTATTTGGAAAGGTAAATATAGAGGACAAAAACAGAAATGGTTTATCGTTAGATTCCAAGGACCCGAAAATGAAATTAATTTAAATACTAAAAACCCAGAATTCATAGACTGGAAATGGATCTCAGCTCATTTATTGCCAGAAGTAATAGTAAGTTTTAAAAAGAAATTATATATAAATCTATTAAAGGAAATTGATAAATTTATTGGTTAATTTCTCTAAGTGTGTCTATTTTATAAGATAATAAATATTTTTTTTTGTCATTAATTTTGTCAGACTTTAATTGTTTTTCAGCTTCATTTAGGAGATTTGTTATTAAATTTTTATTTAGCTCCGACAACAATCTAGCAGTTGAAGTTAAAATTAATAAAATGTTATTTGCAAACTCAACTATACCATCTTCAACAAAATATTTTTTTTCCTCATTTCCCTTGATTACAATTATTCCAGGTCTTAAAAAAGTTATTAATGGTATATGATCTTTTAATATACCCATCTGCCCCTCATTGGAAGGAATAGCTACTTCTTGGGTTTCAGATTTTAAGATTGTCTTATCTGGGGAAATGATTTCAACTAAAAATTTTTCTGACATTGCTATACTATTTATTATCTTTTGACAATTTTTCAGCTTTTTCTACTACTTCTTCAATTCCGCCAACCATATAGAAAGCTGCTTCAGGCAAATGATCGTATTCTCCTTTGCAAATTGCATCAAAACCTTTGATAGTAGAATCTAAATCGACTAATTTACCTGGTGAGCCAGTAAAGACCTCTGCAACAAAAAAAGGTTGAGATAAAAATCTTTGTATTTTTCTTGCCCTTGCTACAGTCAATTTATCTTCTTCTGAAAGTTCATCCATACCGAGAATAGCAATTATGTCTTGTAAAGACTTATATGCTTGTAAAATTCTTTGGACATCTCTCGCTACTCTATAATGTTCTTCTCCTACCACTCTTGGGTCAAGAATTCTTGAGGTTGAGTCTAGTGGGTCAACTGCAGGATAAATTCCTATCTCCGCTATTTGTCTTGATAAAACAGTTGTTGCGTCTAAGTGTGAAAATGATGTTGCAGGGGCTGGATCCGTTAAATCATCTGCGGGTACATATATAGCTTGAACTGAAGTAATTGATCCTTTGTCTGTAGAAGTAATTCTTTCTTGAAGATTGCCCATATCAGTCGCAAGTGTCGGTTGATAGCCGACTGCGGATGGTATTCTCCCTAATAAAGCTGATACTTCAGAACCTGCTTGTGTAAATCTGAAAATATTATCTACAAAAAAAAGAACATCTTGTCCCTCTTTATCTCTAAAGTATTCTGCAACGGTTAATCCTGTTAAAGCTACTCTAGCTCTAGCTCCGGGAGGTTCGTTCATTTGGCCATAAACTAAAGCTGCTTTAGAACCTTTTCCATTTGTTTTAATTACACCTGATTCTATCATTTCGTGATATAAATCATTTCCCTCTCTTGTTCTTTCGCCTACTCCAGCAAAAACTGAAAATCCTCCATGAGCTTTTGCAATGTTATTAATTAATTCCATAATCGTGACTGTTTTTCCAACTCCTGCTCCTCCAAATAGACCAATCTTTCCTCCTTTAGCGTATGGAGCTAATAAATCAATTACTTTAATTCCAGTTACAAGCTGTTCAGTTTCTGTAGCTTGATCGGTAAACTTAGGGGCTGATCTATGAATAGGCCATTTCTCTTTTGTTTTGACTTCACCTTTTTCATCAATTGACTCACCAATAACATTGATAATTCTGCCTAAAGTTTCAGGTCCTACCGGAACACTTATCGGAGCTCCAGTGTTGATAACCTCATCACCTCTTTTTAATCCCTCAGTCGCATCCATGGCAATAGTTCTAACATCGTTTTCTCCAAGATGTTGAGCTACTTCTAAAATTAATCTGTTGCCTGAATTATTAGACTCAAGGGCAGTGTAAATTTCAGGTAGATCTGTTTCAAAATTTACGTCTACGACTGCTCCAATTATTTGGGTTATTTTACCTTTATTGTTCATAATATTTATAAACTTTCCGCTCCTGATATTATTTCTATTAGTTCCTTGGTAATTGAAGCTTGTCTGCTTCTATTGTAGTTAATTGTTAGTTTATCTACTAAATCACCTGCATTTCTAGTTGCATTATCCATTGCGGTCATTCTAGAACCTTGCTCACTAGCGGCATTTTCTAAAAAAGCTTTAAATATTTGAGTAGATATATTTTTTGGTAGTAGGTCCTCAAGTATCTCATCCTCATCTGGCTCAAATTCATAAAAATGTAAATTTTCATTTTTTTTCCCATTATCTTGATTAGTTTTAGAAGGTATTATTTGTTGTGCCTGTGGTATTTGAGTTATAACATTTTTAAAGTTATTATAAAATAATATACATTTATCAAATTCATTCCGATTAAATAAAGTTATTATTTCTTCACCTATTATTTCAGCCTCTTTAAAAGTTATTTGTTTTTTTTCCTTAAAACTAAATTTTTTAATAATATATTTTTCATATTCTCTTTTAATTTGATCTAAACCTTTAGAGCCTACGGTAATAATCTTTAATTTTTTTCCTTTATGTAGTATCTTTTTAAAATTTGATTTTGCTAATTTACATATATTAGAGTTGAAACCTCCACATAAACCTCGATCAGCTGTAAGAACAACGCATAAATAGGTTTTGTCTTCTCCAGATCCCACAAGAAGTTTAGGAGCATTTTGAGGATCACTAATTGACTTTGATAGGTTTAAAATTATATTTTGCATTTTTTGACTGTAGGGTCTTCCTTTTTCAGCGTTTTCTTGAGCTTTTCTTAATTTTGCTGCGGCGACCATTTTCATTGCCTTTGTAATTTTTTGAGTAGATTTGACACTTTTTATTCTTTTTTTTAGGTCATCTAAACTAGGCATTATATATTTTCCTTTTTATGTTTTTCAATTATTTCTTTAAGCAACTTTTCTGCATTTTCATCTAATTTTCCTGTTGATTGAATTTCATCAATAATCTCTTGCCTTTCAGCTTTTATTTTTTCAATTATTTCTTTTTCAAATTTTTTAATCTTATTTAATTCGATGTCATCTAAATAGCCCTTTACTCCAGTGAATACAGAAATCACTTGTTCAGCAACAGTCATTGGCGAATATTGATCTTGCTTTAATAATTCAGTTAATTTCGACCCACGATTTAATAATTGTTGAGTAGATGCATCTAAATCTGATCCAAACTGAGCAAATGCTGCCATTTCTCTGTATTGCGCTAACTCTAATTTTATTGAACCAGCTACTTTTTTCATAGCTTTAGTTTGAGCAGCAGAACCCACTCTCGAAACTGATAATCCAACGTTAACAGCTGGACGGATACCTTGATTAAATAATTCTGTTTCTAAAAATATTTGTCCGTCTGTAATTGAAATAACATTTGTTGGAATATATGCTGAAACATCTCCAGCTTGAGTTTCAATAATAGGTAAAGCCGTTAATGATCCTCCGCCATTAGCGTCGCTTAATTTTGCAGCTCTTTCCAATAACCTGCTATGTAAATAAAATACATCTCCTGGATATGCTTCTCGTCCTGGAGGTCTTCTTAGCAATAAAGACATTTGTCTATAAGCTACAGCTTGTTTAGATAAATCATCATAAACTATTAATGCATGCATGCCGTTGTCTCTAAAAAATTCTCCTATTGTACACCCGGTATAAGGAGCTAAAAATTGTAATGGAGCTGAGTCTGATGCGGTAGCAGCTACTATTGTCGTATATTTCAATGCGCCAGCCTCTTCTAGCGTTTTTGTTATTTGGGCAACAGTTGAACGTTTTTGTCCAATAGCTACATAAACACAATATAATTTTTTCTTTTCATCAGATGACTCATTGATTTTTTTCTGATTTATTATTGCATCGATTGCCACTGCTGTTTTTCCAGTTTGCCTATCTCCAATTATCAACTCTCTTTGTCCTCTTCCAATTGGAATTAAGGTGTCAATGGATTTAAGACCCGTTTGCATTGGCTCATTAACAGATTGTCTTGGAATTATCCCTGGAGCTTTTACTTCAACTCGTTTTCTTGTTTTGTTTGATAGGGAGCCTTTGCCATCAATTGGATTTCCTAATCCATCAACAACTCTTCCAAGAAGTTCTTTTCCAACTGGCACATCTACAATAGCGCTAGTTCTTTTAATAGTATCCCCTTCTTTAATTTTTCTATCATCTCCAAAAATAACCACGCCTACATTATCGTTTTCTAAATTTAGTGCCATTCCTTTTGAGCCATCTTCGAACTCCACCATTTCACCTGCTTGCACATTATCAAGCCCATACACTCGTGCTATTCCGTCTCCCACAGATAATACTGTTCCGATTTCTGAGACTTCAGCTTTCTCTCCAAAGTTTTTAATCTGATCTTTTAATAGTTTTGTTATTTCAGAAGGATTAATTGTCATTTTAGTTCTCTAACATTAATTGTTTGTATTTTTTTAATTTATTTTTAATTGAAGTATCAATCATAAAACTCCCTAATTGTAATTTCAAACCACCTATTAGGTCTTTATTAACTTTAAAGTCAAATTTTATTGTTGATCCAATTGATGAGGATAATTCTTTACTTATGTGTTCTAATTCAGACTCAGATAATTGTTTTGGTGTAGTTAAAGATGCTTTAATTTCACCTCTTTTTTTTGAACAAAATCTTAGAAAAGTTTCAATGATTTTTTTTATGAAAAATAATCTTCTTTTTTCAATTAGTAGTAAAAAAAAATTTTTTAAATTTTTAGAAAAATCCAGTTTGTCTGATAAAAAATCCACTACTTGTTTTTGAGTGTTTAAATTTTGAGTAGGGTTTTGAATAAAGTTTTGTAATTCTACTGTGTTATCATAAATTGAAAGAAAATTTTTCAAATCTAACTCTGTTTTTTCAGACTCTCTTGCTTCTTTAGAGACCTCGAAAAGTGCACGTGAATATCTTTCTGAAGTTTCTGATGAGAAAGATTTATTAGTAGTCATTTTTTTGTTTAGAAATTTTAGTGAAAATAACAGCGTTTCGTATCATAAGAAAATAAGTTGATCAAGTTACCAAATGTATTATTAAGTAAAATTTACCGGATCAACATCAACCGTAAGTTTAATTTTTGATGATATTTTAAGGGAATTAAGAAGATTAGTAATTTTTTTTTGTATCAACTGTTTATTATCGAATCTTATTAAAAGCCTGGACCTAAATTTCTTTTTTATTTTTAGAAAAGGTGAGTCTATCGGTCCCATCACTTCAAGATTATCGATTTTTTTTAATTGTAATTTAATTTCTTTTGCTCCCTGAATGCTCAAACTATATTTATTTGATGAAACTATAATTGCAATTAATCGAGAAAATGGAGGTAATTTATTTTTTTTTCTAATTGTTAGTTCATTTTGTAGTAATTTTTCTGAATCATTCTTGATTAATTCATTAAGCATCACATCCTTGGGTGTTAATGTTTGATAGATTATTAATGAGTTCGAACTAAAACGCCCAGCTCTTCCACTTAATTGATGATATAATTGAATATTCTTTTCTGTACTTCGCAAATCATAGCCTCTTCCGGAAAAATCAGCATCAATAACTACTACACAATTTAACTTTGGAAAATTAAAGCCTTTCGATATCATCTGAGTTCCAATTAAAATATCTACCTGATTATTGTTAATTTTATTAAATAAGGAAATTGTTTGATTTTTTCGTTTCATATAATCACTTGAAAAAATTTCAACCTTTTTTTCTTTAAATTTTTTTTTTACTTCATCAAATATTTTTTCTACTCCCGGACCGTACATGATGAAATCACATTGATTTTCTATTTTACATTTATTAATTATTTCTCTCTCAAACGAGCAGTGATGACAAATAGCCTTATTCTTCGTTTTATGAAATGTTAGATACATCGAGCAATTTAAACAAGTCTGTTTGTAACCACATTTTTTACAAATCAAATAAGGGGCATACCCTCTTCTATTAATGAAAAATAATACTTGCTCCTTTCTATCTAAATATTCTTGAACATAATTTTTAGTTTCTTCTGAAATAAAATTATCTTTAATTTTATTTAAGTTAAGATTAATAATTTTAGTTTTAGGTAAAGGAAAATTATTAAATCTTTTTAATATTTTTATATGTCTAAATTTTCTATTTTGAATATTATTATAAGTTTCTAAAGAGGGAATAGAGCTAACTAAATGTATTGGAATATTCTCAAATGAAGCTCTAGCGATAGCCATATCTCTGGCATTATAGATCACACCTTCGTCTTGCTTGTAAGAAGCGTCGTGTTCTTCGTCTATTACAATAACACCTAAATTTTTAAATGGTAAAAATAAAGCAGACCTTGCTCCTATAATTAGTTTTATTTTGTTGGTTATAATACCTTTCCAAATTAATCTTTTTTTTTTTTGAGATATTTTTGAGTGCCAAATTGCTGGCTCGAAACCAAAAAAATTTTCAAATCTTGATTTAAATTCATTTGTTAAAAAAATCTCAGGCATTAAAACTAAAGCCTGTTTTTTTTTATCTATAATTTTTTTAAGTCTTTCAAAATAAACTAATGTTTTGCCTGAACCCGTTGTTCCTTCAAGAACTGATACATCAAATTTATTATTAATTTTATTTAAAAATTTTAATGCGTTTTTTTGTTCTTTATTTAAAATATACTTTATTACAGCCTTGCTATTTTGTTGAAAACTGGAGTCATCTTTTTTTGTAAATTTGTCTCCAATTCCAATTGTCATTTTTAAAACTAGACCAATGGGAACCATGTTATAAACAGAAAACCATTCTATAAAATTTACTAACTTATGATCTATAGAATAATTTTTAATTTTTTTAATTACATTTTTAATTTTGATGTCCTTCGTTAAAGTATTTTTACTTCTCCAAACGATGCCAATTTCTCTCTTGCTTCCAAATGGTACTTCGACAAAATCTCCGATTTTTAGTGAAATCTGTCCTGAATTATATGTGAAGGGAAAATTAAAAATCTTTGGCAACAAAACTTGTGCTTTCATAAATCAATAGTAGTTTAGTTTTTAAAATTTAAAAATGAATTGGTCTTTTATCAACAGCTAATGCGGCCTCTTTAATAGCTTCTGTATGTGTTGGATG
>MDTG01120265.1_pt1 | contig 17779 bp, 18 predicted proteins | sample 811421 | NCBI WGS metagenome assembly MDTG01 (sample SAMN05326645, study PRJNA326480) | marine metagenome | isolation source: seawater | place: Pacific Ocean: South East | collected 2011 | reverse complement strand
ATCATCACTTTTTTCATAGGCTTCTCTTTTATTCAATCGTAAATCATGCCCCTCCCAGAATTCAAAATAGTAAGGGGTGAATGAATAACCTCCCCAAAATTCTGGACATTTTTTTAAGTCATCATTTTTTAAAGATTTATTATAATTTTCTTTAACTTGGTTATAAGAATCTATTGGCTTTGATTGGTTAGATGAAATAGCCAATGCATTTTTTTCTTCCGATCTATCAAAAAAATAGTTTTGATTGTATTCATAAGAAGTTTGTCTTACTTTAGCCTTCATTCGAATCTGAACATTGATGCTAGGCCAATATACTAATGCAGCTATTTGGTTGTGAGAATTAAAAGAAAATGCTTTTGGAGAGTTGTAATTACTAAAAAAAATAAACTCATCATTTGTAATAAATTTAAGATTTACGTATCTAGAATCAACCTCACTTATCTCCTTGTTGTAAGAAGAAATTGAGATAGCTTCGATACCTCGTTGACCTGCATTTAATGCCTCATCATATTTCTCCTTAAAAAGCAGATAAGGTATATCTTGATTTAAGTTATTAAATTGGATCATTGTATTAAAATTTTAAATTAATTATATATGCCTTATTATTAATCAAGAACCTTAAAAACCAAATCCATAAACAAAAAAAGCTGCATAATGCAGCTTCTTATATCTATTTAATTTTTTAAAAGTTAATAAACCTATTTATCGCACGTCAAAGACATTGGCTTTGTTTTGATACTTTTTTAGTCTAGCCCTGCCCAACGGCCTTCGATAATCTGCAATACCGTTGCGCTAGTAGCGTGATAGCTTGTCGGTGTCTAAGAGCGATAGGATTTCTGCCCGCTCTTGCGTCGCTCCTGCCTTTGCATACTGGCGATCAAAGCCAAAGCCCTATATTGTTTTTCCTAAATAGTGTTTTTCTTTCCCAGAACACTAAAGTGTTCATATCAAAATCAGGCTTATCGATATAGTTTTATTATTTAGATCTCATCCTCTAATTCTATTGTTGCCAAAAATACTGGAAATTTCTTTAAAGCCAATGTAAGCCAATATAAAAATTGCAGGAAGCACAAAATTACCTACTAAGCTTGAACTTTTTAGTGAAACTAGAAATAATGCAAGTAAAGGTGAAAGCAGAGTTATAAAGCGCCTACTGCTTATAACACGTACAACGCCTATCGCTGCCATAAACCATAAAAATAAACCTAAAATACCAAAGGTTATCCAGATCTCAATCAAAGAATTATGAGGATATAATCCCCAGTCATAGTGCTGTTCATACTGAAAAAAATTAAAACCGCAACCTAATATCATACAATGAATATTTTCATCTAAGACATTGCCACTTGCCATAAGAAGACTAAAACGAATATTGCTTTCACCTAATTGCATCATTCTTTCTAAAAGCAATAAATCAATTGTGAGTATTTGTGCGATATAAATAGGGCTTAATAAAATTACCGATATAATAAAAATTCTCACTGACCACTGGCTTCTTATAAAAATCAAGTAAAGACAGATTATAAATATTATAAGAAAGTCTCCTCGGCCGCCTCCAAGTGCTGAAAAAAATATTGCTAAAGATATTAATATGAAACTGGCTAACCAATTTTTATGATTTGCTTCATTTATAAAAGTAATCGCAGCTAAACCGCATCCAAGAGTGAACTGCTGTTTATAATAAGCATTCTCACCATCTGCTGTTTCAAAATTTAAAAGAAAGCCCGCACTTTCAGAAAAAAAATAATGTGCAGCAACAAAAAAGATAGCCAATAAATAAAATATATAAACAAAGTTACGTTCAGCTGCTAGTGATTCTCCAGCTAAGATGCTGTTAGTAACTCTTAAAAATATTATTGCAATAAAAAAAGATAAAGCTAATGATAGAAGCATTGATGGATTTTTTACGAAGAATGCAATGCCTCCATTCATAATACTTAATAGGAGTCCAACTGCAATTAAAAAAATATAGGAACTGCTGAATATAAAATTTTTTATAACAATTTGAGATTTTGAAAATATTGATAGGGTAAAGAAAGCTAAACCAAAAAAAAGCAGTGTTAAAGATATGCTTCTAAAAATTTGGATATGGATGGCAGTAATTGCAAAAAGTTCTAAAAAAATGGCTCCATAGATGCATGCAAAAGATAATTTATTTAATTGTCTGTAAAGCATTATTTTTTAATGTTAAAGTTTGTCAAAAAAGCTATGGAATTTAATATTGGGAAATAAAGAACATAACTTGGTGTTATCCATATACATGCCGGGCTCAAGAAAAGATTCTTGTTCAGACTTAGATTTCTCATAAAATGCTGAATCAATTATATAATTTGGTGATATATTTTCACCGGAACATAGATTTAAAATGTCAATTTTTCTTCTATTTTTTACTATTTGTAAAATAATAGATACTACATCATTAATATGTATTACAGACCGTCCAAATGATTTTTCATTAATCTTAAGATTTTGCAATTCACTAGGATTATCACGTAATACTTGCAAATAACCCTTTGATCCTGGGCCGTAAACATGCCCCAGCCTAAATATATTTAAACTAGCATCATTATCTCTAGCTAATTTCTCAAATAATTTTTCTCTTAGAAGCATACTTGCTCCATATATTGATAACTTATTTCTAAGGTCATCAGTTTCTTTAGCTATATGATTAGCGTCAGTTCCATAAACTGCAACACTGGAAATAAGGTGTATTGTTTTTCTATTTTTTTTGATTGTTTCCTTAGAAAAATATTTAGCTAATTTCTCTACAAAGTTTACATTTCCATCAATAATTTGTGATGTGTTTCCAGATGCAGACCCGGCTGCAATAATAATGTCCGAAATCTTTGGATCAGCTAAATAATCTAGCTTATTTCTATCAATCTTTAAAAAGGACTCATTATTCTCAATAAGACGGGCTGTAATATTTGATCCTATAAACCCTGAACTGCCTAATACACAAACAAAACCCATATTAAAAATCCATGCAAATCAAAGTCCCAGTTCTAATATTCTTGAATCTAGCTCTTCTGAGGTCATCCTTTCAGTATTGAAAGAAGAGTACTCTTCAAACTCTAAACCTGTTTTATCTATATATTTTTTAGAAACTGATGATGATGCCAGGGAACTTACAATTGAATAAAAATCATCATCAAGTTTATAACAATAAGGCTGTTCGTTTTTAGATACCAAGACCTCATGAATTTTTTCTCCAGGGCGATGGCCAATATTTATTATTTTTGAATTTTTGTTACCATACAATCTCAACATAGCTTCACCCATATCTTCAACCGTGGCAGAGCGCATCTTAGTCACAAGTATCTCGCCACTGTCGGCAACAGCAGAAGCCTTAAGGACTAAGCCAATAGCTTCTGCTTTTGACATAAGATATCTAGTCATTGTTGGGTCAGTTAGTGTGATTTCATTATTTTCGTCAAGCTGGCGTTTAAATAAAGGGAATACGCTGCCATTTGTCCCAACAACATTACCTGCTCTTATGCATGAAAACTTGCACTCAGTGTCATAGTTGAATGCTGCATTACAAACTATCTTTTCACCACATGCTTTTGTCATACCATAAAAGTTAAAAGGATCTACTGCTTTATCAGTACTAATATCGACCATTTGCTCTACTCCAAGCTCAATAGATGCCTCAACAATATTATTAGTGCCTAGGATATTAGTTGAGAGTGCTTGCCAAGTATTAAATTCACAAACTGGGACATGTTTGAGAGCAGCAAGATGAAATACAACATCAACATTAGCCATAATTAGTTTCAATGCACTCTTATCTCTAATATCACAGACTCTGTACTCTACTTCACTTGCCCATTTTTTTGAACTTAACTCGACCTGCTTGTGTTCATTTCGAGATATTCCAACAATACTGCCTGCGCTACCTTCATTAATTAGTTGACGTGATATTTCTTCTCCCCAACTACCTGTGACTCCAGTTATCAAAATTCTTTTTCCACTATACATCAGTAATATCTCCAATAAAATTCGTTATCATATATCTTAACTTGTTAAGTTGTAATTTAAGTCTTTTGCTACTTTTTCTATCATTTCTGAGCATATAGATTCTCGACTAAATTTAGTAATCTCAAAGTTATTATAATCTTTAATAGCTAATTCATATTTATCTTTATTTTTTACGAGCTTTACAATTTCATTAGCTACTATGTTTTTATTATTATTAAAGATGCCTATTCCCAATTTATTTTCGATTATAAACTCACTTGCATCATTTTTAGGAACAGAAATAACCTTTAAACCCAGCCCTATGTATTCCCAAACTTTAACTGGAAATGCATCCATGCTTATAATGCTATCATCTCTAAGAGATAAACCAATATGGCAATTCGAAACAATTTTAATGACTTCATTATATGGCATTCTGCTATAAACTTTGCACCTTGGTGATGTCAGAGCTTCTACTTTAAAAAATTCTGGACCGTATCCAATTACAATAAATTTAAATCTTGCAAGATTTGGATGATTTATAAGATCGCACAATAAATCAACGTTTTGAAATCTTCCTAAAATTCCATGCGTTATGATAGTGGTATCTTTAAATCTTTGGTTGTTAGGTTTTCTTTTATCAAGCAACGAAACTGGAAATCCATTTAAAGCTAAAACAGTATCAACAAAATATTGCTCTGAAATGAGTCTGGAAATTCCTTTAGTTGCAACAAATATTATACTTGCCTCACGATACCAGAATGAAACTAGTTTATTTAAAGCTTTATACGTTATGCTTTTTCGAGAAATTAATCCAGATTCAAAGTACACCTCCGGATAAACGTCTCTTATATCTAAATAGTATTTAATTTTAAAAAATTTACAAAATAATCCTGCGCATAAAGCAGGTATAAATGCAGGACTTGAAATTATCATACATCTTAATGAATATCTTTTTTTAAAAATCCAAAATAAAAGTTTAAAACTTAGAACAAGCTCTAGGAAAAGACGTTTAAGAATACTATTTTCATTGCTAATAGGTGATGACAAACGAACCCAACTTTCATCTGATTGCCTGTCAGTATTTTCTAGTGTAAGAAACCTTACTGTTCCAATCTTGGCAGCATTTAATGCTTTTAGTAAGTATTTAGCTCTTATGCCTCCAGCACCAGGGTATCTTGGGGACTGCGAGCTAAAAAATGCAACCGTCATTTAGTAATCAAAAAAATCTTTGTGGTAAATTTAGTGCTAATTGTATATTCAATATTTTTTTTGTCTAAAAATTCCTTAATAAGGCGCCAATCAAAACCATAATGAGGACCATAGAATTCAGCAGGATGCCTTAGCGACTCAATTCTCTTGTTTAAAAAAAGTTTTTTTGCATACTCATATCTACCACATTCAAGCGAGAAATCTTCCTTATAAATTAACAATTTTATGAATAGCTTCATTAACCCTGAAATACCTGTCTCAATTGGAACAGAAATTAAAAGAGTCCCGCCTTCTTTCGTCAAATTTATTAAGGTTTGAGTAGCAATTTTAGGATTACCAACATGCTCTAAAGTTTCAAAGCAAGTTACAAAATCAAAGCTTCTAAAATTATCTTTAGGGTTGCAGAGGTCAAAATACTCAAAGATGCCATTTGGTATTAATTTTTTTGCACTGTATATGTTATCTGTAACATCGCCTCCATAAACATCAACCTCCCCTAAAATACCTAGAACTTCTTTTGTTATATAGCCATTGGAACAACCAAAGTCAGCATAGCTATTTATTTTTCTGGATTGAGCTACTGTTTTTATATATTTGATTAACGATTTTAGCCTCAAGATATGAGGTATATTCCTAAAAGAAAATCTTGTGTAAGTTTTGGAATGATCAACAGCTTCTTTTTTCATAAGTTTGGTTATTTTTTTAATGCTATATTCACAATAGACTTAAGATTATCTAACTGAAGGCGCATTTTAATTTCATCATTAGACATAACTTTTTCTGGTTTTTCAAGATTATTTAAAACTGTAATAAATTGTTCAATAAACATATTATCGTATTCTTTTTGTTCATTGTATTTTGAGCAATTGGCCATAAATTTTAATGGAGGTATGTTCTTGGTTGCAATTCCATTCTCATCATAATAATTAAACTTAAGGCTTCTTTTAATAACAATACTATTTGTACACAATTCAGACAACTCTTTGATAGCAAAAACATCTGCTGCAACAAATGGCACTCCTCTTGATATTGCCTCAACTAAAAGTAAAGGGCAAGAGTCCATAAAAGTTGGAGATAAGACATAGTCAACTTTATCAAAAAAATCGGAACATATATCAATTTCTCCCCAAGTTTTTATTGTTAATTGAATATCATGTTTTTTAAGTGGATCAAAAATATTGTGGAACTTTTTTGGCACTACTACAACTAAATGTGCAGTTTTATTAATTTTCTTCATGGCCTCTATTAGCTCTAAAGCACCTTTACCAATTGGATCGATAGAACAGAATCCAAAAACGATATCATTTTGTTTAGAATGCAATGTATTATAATTATCATTATCCTTTGGAAGGCCAGTGGGATAAACAATACCAAGATCATATCTATTTATAATTTGACTTCCAAAAATATTTATTGCGGCGAGTCGTGAAGTTTTCGACATAAAAATAAAGCCCCGAAACCTAGAAAATTTCATTCTAAGGCTTAAAATTGCAATATTAAACTTGTTTATTTCTTTTGGTTGCCATCCAAAAAGCCCAAGAGGATCTTCCAGATAAATAATAGTAGGTTGAATAAAAGAAAAAAATGGTGCGCTGCCACATTCAAGTATTAAGACTCTTCCTTTTATACGTTTTGAAATTGAATAAATTTCACAAATTACAATAGAAAGAATTGGATGTCTAAAAATAAATTTTAAAAATTTTAGTAAATAATTTGAAAAGTGGAAGCTGAACAAAGAAAATGTATTCTCCTCAGCAATAAAATTACTAAACGATTTGTTATCAATATTAATAACGCCTGATCTAGCAATCCAGTTGCGTTGACTTCTAACCACTAGCTTGCGTTTATATATCACTCCAGCACCTTATTATGTTATCAGGACTAAACATATCATGGATTACTTTTATATTCGGACTAAATTCAGGTACTTTTTTTAAGGCTTCTAATAAATCTTTGGGTTCTTGTGATTTTGAAAATATTATCTGCTTAGAAATAGGATAAGTACCATACAAACCCTCCCCTTTTACACCTATCACAGCTCTTCCAGTAGCTAAAGCTTCAACATATACCATTCCAAATGTTTCGTTAATAGACGGAAGCATTACAACATCCGCATTTTGTATCTTATCTCTGATATCTTTAGATCTAAATTTTTTAGAGTTATGAAAAAATTGAAAATATTTGCTTTCTAATAGACTGCATTTTTCAAGTATCTTCTCTTTACGATCAACTCCGATATGCTCAACCTTAACAAACGAGCTAGTAACTTTGGAGTACATTAACCCTGCGATACAAGATTCATAAATTCCTTTCCTTTCATGCTCTTCAGCAATTATTAAAATCTTAAATTTACTTTTTTCTTTATCTTTAACTGTGCTTATATATGGCTCAAAAAAAACTTCTCTCAATGGATTAAGCAATAGACTTGTATTTGAAAAACTTAATCCTAGTGACTTTTCAAGTTTCCTCTTAGATGAAACACTCTTAAATTTAATCTTAATACCTAATTTTACTGCAACATAAAGCAATAACCTTGGAAAAGTTTTACGTAAGGAATGGTAATCCGAGGCACGATGAATATAGATTCCATTTTTACCGACTATTGGAATTAAAAATATAAATGGAAAAATACTATGAAAACAAAATTTTGTTCTATTAAATCTATGTTTTAAAAGAAAAAAAACAAGAGTTAATAAGAGTTTTGGTCTTGAGCTTGCTTCAAGGGATTTAATATCATTATTTGCAGATAGCCTATTATCATTTATAAGTCTTAAATGATAAAAAATATGATTATTTTTATAAAGCAACTTTTGTAATTGTGAGTAAAACTCAGATGACATATCTGTTGCAAAATGAAACGTGGTCATACTAGTCAGCTCCCGATAAACCTAGTGCTAAAGACAATCTCCTTATCGGAGAATAGATATAGTTAAGATTTGGGAAATCATGGTGAGTTTTTGGTTTAGAGTTTGCAATGCTTTCCCATTCTTTGTCTGAAAATCTTAATTTTCTTAGAAAGTATTCAAATTCATAATCATCCATAATTGCATCGTTTAAAAATCTTTTAGTCTTTTCCAAGCCATCAGTCTTGGTAATTTCGCCATTCCTTATTAATGCATTGATATGCTCTATATCTTTTCTGTAGTTAAATTTTTTGGGAAGCAATGTACGTTGATAAATCTTTGTAAAAAGAGATTCCTCATGCTTGAATTCATAATCTCTAAAATCTACTGCGTTTTTTAAGAAATTAAGGGCAGCAGTTCGGCTATAATTTACTTGATTTAGAGGTATATCGACTCTTGAGCCTGATCTGGATAACCTAGCCCTAATCCATTCATTTAATGAGACCCTTGGATACATATCAAGTTTAATACATTCATATCTATCATTTACAGCAGAAATATTTTTAAAATCAAGCTTATTCCAAAAATATTTCTTATTTATTCCATGTTCTGTTTGAAAGTTTGATCCAGACAAAGTAACGCTACCATTATTTGACTTCATATTTCTTACCATTAAGGCAAAAATTGCATGATCAGTTACTAATTCAACATCGGGGACCCCTGCAAAAAGGAATGATCTTTGTAAAGATCGAAATGTCGGCCAATGCATAACTTCTGTTCTTAATTCAAATTTATATTTATTAACTATTTTAAATATGTTTTCATTGGCTGTTGCTGTATTCCATCCGTTGTCGAAATGGAAAATTTTAGGTTTAAGTCCTGCTTCTCCACACATAGCTAATATATACGAACTATCAACGCCTCCACTCAATCCTATTACAAGTGAATCATCCTTATAATTATCATGAAGCATACGAGGTAAATTATCATTTGCTGAGGGAAGCGACTGCGATATTCTTATTCTGTCAGCTACAGAAATACAAACATTACATAAATCTAAATGATTATCAGAAACTAAATTTAGGCATCTAATACACTGTTTTTGCATATACTAAAACTCCACTTGATGGGTCCTCGAATGGGAATATTAAAGGTGAGGAAATTGACTGTGCTGAAAAAAATTTACGAATAGTATTTGGTAAAATTTTGTCAGATCCATTATAGACAATATTTGCATGAACATCTTTTAGCTCTTCTATTAAGTCTTCGTGAAATTCTTTCCTTGTTCCAACAATATTTCTAAAAGATAGAATAATCTCTGAGATATAAAGATTGTTAGTGATATTTTTAAGTCTTTGCATATCGTAGGATAAGGTTTCTGTTTCTAGTTCATGATGAATAAAAACGCTGCTTGCACCAATTGTATGTATTACTTCTTCTAAAAAACTTTTATCATGCTTTGAATTAAATCCAACTCTATCATAACCTTCAGAAATTAGATTTTGTGCAAAGTTAATATCACTAAATCCTCCGCAAATTGAAATAGGAGAAACTATAAATTTTGGGAGATCAGAAACTACATCAAAATCGATATTACCTTTTACGTAAATACATATTTCATCTACGCCCATATCTGAAAGCAATTTAACAATATTTAAAGGGTCTCCGAGATAATCTGAACGGGAATACATTGGATAATGCCATGCTTCTCCATCTTCAATTAATATGTTATGAATCAATCGGAACATAGAAAGTCTCCAACAAGCTTGATACCTGCACTTCTAGACTTTTCTGGATGAAATTGGCAGGCTAATAGTTTTTTTGAAATTATCATGGCTACATGATCATGATTATCTTTTGATACAGTGTACACCTTGAACTCACTAGATAAATTTATTGGTGATCGAAGACTATAGCCATGGTTAAAATATTGTAATGTTTCATTAACTTTTGAGTAGCCGATATTATGGCTGGGCATGGACAAAACAGGCGCATCAAAAATATTTAACCCTGCACTACCCTCATCATGAAAACCAAATAAAAACTGCATTCCAAGACAGATTGCTATGTTTTTATGTGCAGATTGGTATGAGTAAACTAATTTTTTTCGATGATCTTCGTTTATAAGAGTAAACTGTGTAGCCGATCCAACACCAGGCCATACAAGAACAGATTTATTATTTTTTTTATGAGGTAATTCTTTATAATCTACTATTCTTACATCCCTATCAAAACGTTTAAAAAACTGTGACAGCGCTCCAAGATTACCCCAACCTAAATCTATGATCACGATCATGATAAGCTCCTAAGAAAAATAAGTATAAAAAGATATGCGCTAAGGGTATTAGTATCAAAATAACCTCTAAACTCAGTTTAGAAAGAAGTAAAAATATACAAAGGCAAGTTACTGCTTTACCAATAGATGCAAAAAATAGTACTTTTCCATTTTGTGAGAAGGATTGGAAATATCTTAAGGCAAGCCATTGATAGCATATAAACAAAAGTATAATTGCAATCAAAAACGAATTCATTTTGAGGGGAGTGTATTGGCTTAGATCTGCAGCATAAGATATGAAAACTAAATGAAATAAAGTTACACAACTAATACCAATAAATATAGACAAGAACATTGTTCCAATAGACAAGCTTTTATATTCAAGTGCTAATCTAGGAATTATGTAAGACTGTATTGCGATTAATGGAAATATTGCAATCTTTACATATATGTCATAAATCAAAAAGTTTTCTTGAAAGAATTTATATAACATTATAAATATAATAAGTTCCAAACTCGAATTAGTGATTACTGTAATAAATCTTAAAGAAAATATAGGTCTTAGGCTTTCTTTAATTCTAGTAAAGTTAATTTTTACTTGACTGAATTCAATCTGAAAATAATAAATAAGCCATACTATAAAAAATAAACATGTTAACGAATATTCAAGGGGTAGAAATGAGCTAAATAAAAAAATGCTAATCAATAGGATGGACTCTTCAAACTTGCGGAAATTTCTTGCCAAAGAAAACCAAGTTTTTGTAGGATCAGCTTCAAGGTAAAGCATTCCGCAAATCAGAGCTGATAAAAAAGCAACTAGTGAAAGCGCAGATATATCTATAAAAAAGCCTATTAAAATAATAATTATAGATAAGCATAAAGCTCTAACAAACAACTCATTTACCCACCAACTTTTGCTTCGAATAATATCTGCATCTAGATCACGCCTTGCAACAAGGAATAAGCAAAAAATTATACTAAGCTGTCTAAATATTTCTAAATCAGCGTAAGCACCAGGTGCTATTATTGGTCTAAGAAAAACGCCTAAAATAGCTGCAATTGCAGAAATTATAATTGTAATTCTCATTTTGTTGCGACATATAAGGATTCCGGCCTGTCAGTTGATCCAAAAATATTTTTATCTTGCCATGGTGTAACATCAGAAAATATTTCATTTATATCCTTGATTAACGCATTCTTAGAAAATAATATTGTATGTTCGTGATGCATAAGAATATGGAATCTTGCATTGGTATTTTCCTCATTAATGAGCTGAATATGTGATTTTAAAATTGGAGAAACTGGAGTTGTAATTATTAGCTTACCATCAGGCTTCAAAAAAGAATTTAAGACCTTCAAAGATTCTACATGATTATTAATATGTTCAAGTACATGATTGAGCACAATAAAATCAAACGAATTATTTAGCTCTGGATATCCTTCAAATTTATTAAGGTCAATTAGAGCCAAGTTATCGAAATTCTCATAACGATCAATATCTATATCTGCAACAGTAACATTAGCTCCTTGAGTATTAAAAAAATTAAATATTTTCTCCTCAGGTGCAAAGTGTAAAATCTTTTGATTGTTTAGATCGATAGGTGAAAAAAAAGCTATTATCTGTCTCATTCGTTCATCGGAACCGCATCTAAAGCAGATAATTCTTCTTCGACCTGCCCCCTCAACTTTTAAGTGATCAGCTGCGGCCAGTTTGAAGCCAGTCATGACAAAGCGACTATTTCTATTACAACAATTACAGTAACCTTTGCCAGATGGAAATATGAATCCTTTCGCTAAATAATATAATGGTCTAAGTATATCTTTTAATTTATCCTTCATAAGCATTTAGAGCCTCGCATACATAATTAATTTCATTTTCTTTTATTAAAGAAAAAATTGGAAGGGACAGAATTCTTTTTGATTGATTTGAGGCTTGGGAAAACTCCTTGTCATTGCATCCATATGCTTGCAGTGCAGGAAGGCAGTTAGGATATTGTATTGCTGTTGAAATATGATTATTTTCTAAATATATTTTTAGAGTATCACGAGAATCAGTTTGTACTACAAACAAATGCCAAACAGGATTTGAATTATCCCTTATTTTTGGTATCTCAATTAAAGGATTGCTTATAGAAGCAATATAATGATTTGCAGCCTGACGGCGGTTGTAGGTCCAAGATTTTAAAAAATCCATTTTACATGATAGGACTAATGCTTGAATCGGATCCATGCGACTGTTGTAGGCAGGAAATCGATGATCACCTTTTTTGGGGCCACCATGTCTTGCAAAATATAGAAGTTTTTCAGCCAGATCAGGATTATTAGTACACATGCAACCAGCATCGCCAAAGGCACCAAGATTTTTTGATGGATAAAAAGAAAAAGTAGCAATATCACCAAATGTACCAACAAGCTTTTCATCAAAAGTAGCAAGATGAGCCTGAGCACAGTCTTCAATAAGAAATAAGCCATTAAGTTTACAAAAATCTAAAATCTTTTGAATATTTGCGGGCATGCCATAAAGGTGAACAGCAATAACAGCCTTTGTTTTTTTTGTTAAAGCCTTGTCAAGCTCCTTACAATCTATGCAATTATATTCGTCAATATCACAAAAAATTGGTATTGCTCCAATTGCATTTACAGCAGATGCTGTAGATATCCAAGTTTGTGCTGGAACAATCACTTCATCTCCAGGTTTGATGCCAAGAGAACGAAGAGCAATCATAATGGCATCTGTTCCATTTGCGCAACTTACCACCCTATTGAACTCTTGCATAACTGAAAAACGTTCTTCGAATTCCTTTACATAGTTGCCACCTACAAAACTTGAATTATCTAAAATATTTTCAAGCCCTTTTTGGAAACTATCTTTAATAATTAACGTCTCTCTTTTTAAATCTACAAACGGTATTTTCATTTTATTGCCCTAGCAGGATTGCCTGCATATATTCCTGGTTCCGAAATATTATGAGTAACAACAGATCCTGCTCCAATTACAACATTATCACATATTTTTACTGGGAGGATAGTTGCATTACTTCCAATAGACACATTGTTGCCAACTGTAGTTTTTTCCCACTTTGATTTATCACCTCTTGCAGGAGCACCCCCAGAAAATTTATCATTTACAAACATGACTCCATGTCCAATAAAACAATCATGACCAATTGTAACCAATGAACAAATAAAGGAATGTGATTGAACTTTTGAACGATGGCCAACAATAACTTTAGATTGGATTTCAACAAAAGGTCCAACAAATACATCATCACCCAAGATACACCCGTAGAGATTAGTAGGCTGCACAATTTTTACCCTACTCCCAAACTGCACATCGATTACTCCAATATTAGAGATCTTCTTAGTAGTCATATGGCACCTAACCTCGAATATTTAGGAGTAAATCTAAGAGTAACCTCTTTACCTGTCTCAATTGACTCGTAAATCGCATTGATTAACTCAAGACTTTTTCTCCCTTGCAATCCATCAACAAGCTGTGCGGTATCATTTTTAAGGCAATCAACCACATGTTCGTAATATGCTTGATGCCCGAAACCATATACATTTGGAGGATTAACCGAATATTTTTCAATTACGTCACTGTCTCCATCAAGGGTAGTTGAAAAATTCCAAGTCTTCATTTCATTAACTGCAAAACCGCCAACCTCTACGCTGCCAGTTTCTCCCAAAATTGAGATTGATCCCTCAAGATCTTTCGGCCTAATTGCAGTGGTAGCCTCAATAACACCCAAAGCGCCGTTTTTGAATTTTAAAATTACTACTGCAGTGTCTTCAGCCTCAATATTCGCTAAAGCATGCTTGCTCTTGGCAAAGACAGACTCAACGTCTCCCATTATCCACTCTAACAAGTCGACATGATGGCTCGCCTGATTTGTAAGAACACCTCCATCATAAGCCCATGTTCCTCTCCAAGAATCTTGATCATAATATGTTTGCGGCCTACACCATCTAACTCTTATCGTGCCCATAATTAGCTTTCCAAACCTCCCCTGATCAAGCGCCTTTCTGAGCTGAACAATAGGAACATTAAATCGATTTTGTTTAACTACAAACAGTTTTACACCGTGATTATCACATGCCTCAATCATAGCGTCTGCATCATCTAAAGTTAATGCCATAGGTTTTTCTACGACCACATGAGCGCCATAAGGTGCGAGCTCAATAGTATGCTGCGCATGTAATCCGCTCTCGGTCAGCACCACCACCACATCAATTTTTTCTGTCTTCATCATGTCGTGAAGACAGGAATATGCTGGAATACTATATTTCTCAGCTATCACTTGTGCCTTGCTGACAATTTTGTCGCAAACGGCAACAAGCTGAGCGCCTTCAATCTGATTCTCACCTAAAAGCTCACTATGCCGCTTTGAGATTCGTCCACATCCAACCAGTGCAAAATTAATCATAAATCCTCCTTAGTTTTAATTTTTCTTACAACTTTATTTGACAAAGATGGCGCTGAGGTCCACTTGCCTCCATAAACAGTTATTAATTTGTCAACAACCTCCACCTTTGCCTCTCTGCTTGCAAAGCTAAAATATGACTCTTTTTGTCTAAAGTGTGACGCTACAATTGGCCGCAGACCACTAAACTCAGAGTGAATATTAGAATGGTTTATTTGATGTCGAAAGTTACTGTTATAAATATTTAGAAGGTATTCGCGTTCTTCTTCTGAGCATGTTGTTTTTTCTGCCAAAGACTGAGAAACCTCAGTGGTACCTACTAGCGTCTTACCTAAATAGGGCAGTATAAATACAATACGTCCATCTTGTGACTCTTGAAAGAGATAGTAACTGGATACTTCATGGTCAAGAATTAAATGACTGCCACGGATTAGACGTAAATAATATTTCGTATCAATTTTGTTTACTTCATTCATCTGGGCGGCCCATGGGCCAGCGGTATTTACGATAAAGTCATATTGCATACGACCAAATTTTAAAGATTCTATTTCCCCATCAGACGAAAACCGTTCCACCTTTTCTTCCTCAAATATCTTCGTACCAGCAGCTATAGATTTCTCACGAACCCAATTACCCAAGCTCTGTTCATCCATCTGGGCATCATAAAAAGTTACGGAACCATTAAGTCCAGTATCTTTAATCTCAGACCGAAGTTCTAGGGTTTTTTTCTTTCCTAGCCATCTCGTTGGACCCAAAGAATGATTTCCGGCAAGCATCCTATAAAGAAGTGCCCCAATAAAAAGCTTAAATATTGAGCGTGGGCTATCATCGTAAACCGGCATGCAGATTTCTATTGGTTTAGTATGCTGAGGGGCATTTTTTAACCACCATGATCTATCTAAAAGAGACTGTCTTACAAGCCCCAAATGCCCTTGCTCTAAATATCTAATGCCTCCATGTAGTAGCTTAGATGAGGCAGAGCTCGTTTGCTGAAGCACCTTACCAGCCTCATAGAGCTCAACCTGGTGGCCCAAGCTACTGAGTCGCCAAGAAACAAACAAACCATTTATTCCTCCCCCGATAATACCAACTCTCATTCTCAATCCTTATTAAAAATATCCCTTGTGAAAACTTTAGAGTTACTGCCACTTAATTCAGTAGATTGTCGATTTGCAATAATAATCTCAGATCTTAATATGAAAGCATTAAGATCTTTCACGACTTCCGATCCAAAAAATTCTAATTCTTGTAAAGCCGGCTCATAAACAAGAACCTCAACTCCTTTGGCTTTAATTCTTTTCATAATACCTTGAACAGCTGAAGACCTAAAGTTATCGCTACCCTCTTTCATAACAAGGCGATGAAAACCAACAGTCTTTGGTTTTTCCTTTAAAATTTCTGAGGCCATGAAATCTTTGCGCGTGGAGTTCGATGACACAATAGCCTCAACTAATGTCTGAGGCACCTGTTCATAATTAGCGAGTAACTGTTTAGTATCTTTAGGAAGGCAATACCCACCATAGCCAAAGGATGGGTTGTTATATCCATTCCCTATTCGCTTATCCAAACAGACTCCGTCGATAATACTTTTAGCGTCTAATTCATGAGCTAGGGCGTAAGAATCCAACTCATTAAAAAATGAGACTCTCATAGCAAGGAAGGTATTAGCAAATAACTTGACTGCCTCGGCCTCGGTAGATCTTATAAAGAGCGTCTTCGTATCTACTTTTTTTGCGCCCTGCTTTAACAGATCCGCAAATTCCGCACCGGCTTTACACTGACTACCCACAATAATTCTAGATGGATAGAGGTTGTCTTTAAGGGCTTGACCCTCTCTCAAAAACTCAGGCGAGAAGATTACTCGATCAGTCTTGAATTTTTCTTGAAGCGATTCTGTGTGACCCACTGGAATAGTAGATTTAATTACTACTATAGCATCAAGATTTAATTTAAGAACATTTTCAACCACAACATCAACAGAGCTGGTATCAAAACGATTTGTATCGGTGTCATAGTTCGTGGGTGTTGCCACCACGACAAACTTGGCACCCTTGTAGGCAAGATGTTTATCAAGTGTTGCTGAAAGGCTTAGCTTTTTTTCAGCTAAAAATGTCTCAATCTCAGCATCGGCAACCGTGGATTGCTTGTCGTTAATCTTTGCTACTCTTTCTGCATCGATATCAAGGACCGTTACATCGTTGTGCTGCGCCAAAAGAACAGAGAGTGACATTCCTACATACCCTGATCCGACTACTGTTATTTTTATTTTCTTAGCCAAAATGATAAAACTATTATGTTATTTAAGTTTATGTTGATTGATTTTTCATTTATAGACTCCACTAACACCAGAAAACTAGCTATCATAAAATACTATAAGCCTTTATCGGAAGTGAGGTCATTTTTATTTAATTTTTAAAGTTACCAAAAAGATTATGAGGTTTTTTTCTGACAGTATAGTGTCTTATAAGCACAAATAAAACACTTAGCATCCCACCTAAAAGTGCACTTAAGATACATATTAAAGCTCGTTTGGGTCCTGATTTTCTCTCCATTACTGCAGGTGGATCAATATAATCAAAAACGTAAAATTGATTAGCCTCTATTAGGGTCAACTTTTTAGTTTCTTCTTGTAATAGCTGGGCTAAAACTTGCTTGATTTCAGACAAACCAGTCGTTGAAATTTGTTGATTAAGATAGCTGAGAGCCTTTTCTGACTCTGATTTATCTTTTTGTCTATAAAATGCATTAATTTCATTAACTACCAGCTCAGCCCATTGCTTGGCAACAAATGGTGATTGATGTTTAATTGACAGACTGATAAAGCCAGATGTTTTATCTACACTTACACTTAGGTGTTTGTCTTTAAATTCTTTAAAGCTTTCTTGAGCGCTTGGTATTTGTTGCTGAGGATAAGAAAAGTTTCTAATCCAAGCATTACTGTTCGTGTCGTAAATACTATCATCATAAGTCAGTGTATTTATTTTAGAGTTCCAAGATTTGAGGGCCATAAGATCTGGCAGGTAAATTTTTGTCAGTATTCTGTTTTCAAAGAAACTCAGAGAAGT
>MDTG01392164.1_pt1 | contig 17780 bp, 17 predicted proteins | sample 811421 | NCBI WGS metagenome assembly MDTG01 (sample SAMN05326645, study PRJNA326480) | marine metagenome | isolation source: seawater | place: Pacific Ocean: South East | collected 2011 | reverse complement strand
TTAACAAATGTCAAGGGTGTTATTGATAAAAAAGGTAATTTACTTACTCAAATTTCTTCAAAGGATGTAAAAAAATTAATTTCTAATGGAACTATTTCTGCTGGAATGATACCTAAGGTTGAAACATGTGTTCGTGCTGTAAAGAAAGGCGTTAAAGCTGCTGTAATATTAGATGGTACTTTGCCGCATGCAATTTTATTAGAGATTTTTACTGAACATGGGGCAGGCACACTTATTACTGATTAGGTTATAAAAAATAAATGAAAATGTTTAGAGACAAAAATGAATGGATATTTGATTTAGACAATACATTATACTGTGCTTCAACTAAAATATTTAATCTCATTGACCAGAGAATGAAAAAATATATATCAAAAAAGTTTAATTTAGAGCTCAACGAGGCTTTTAAATTGCAAAAAAAGCTGTACTATGAAAATGGAACAACACTTTCTGGACTGATGCAGCAATTCCAGATTGACCCTATTGAATTTCTTGACTATGTGCACGATGTAAATTTAACAAAGATTCAAAAAAGTTCAGAACTCCAGCATTTTATTGATTGTCTTCCTGGTAGAAAAATTGTTTTTACAAACGGTGATTATAAGTGGGCAAAAAAAATACTAAGCGCTTTAGGAATTTTAAACTCTTTCAACCACATTTTTGATATAATAGAAGCTGATTTTATTCCTAAACCAAATTTAGATACTTATAAAAAATTTGTAAAGAAATATGATATTAATCCCAAAAAATCAGTATTTTTTGAAGATACAGAAAAAAATCTTATTCCCGCACACGAACTGGGAATGACAACAATTCACATTGATGTAAAAAAAATCGAGACAAAAAAAAAATATAAATATTTTGTTGATTTTAAATTTAGTTGTATAAAATCAGCTTTAAAAACAATTAGAAAAGAAAAATAAATATAATATGAATAATTCGCAAATAAAAATATTAGAAAATAATATTAATAATTATTGGAGTAACAGCAAAAACATCGACTTTCTTTTAGATGCTGAAGTAAAAAAAGACATTAAAAAAACTTTAGATCTATTGGATTCCGGTTTTTTAAGAATATGCAATTTAAATAACAATACATGGACTGTAAATGAGTGGTTAAAAAAAGCAATTTTAATGTCTTTCAAAACAAATAAGAATAAAGTATTTAGCAGTAATATATCAAATTCTATCCAAGGACAGTATTCATGGTTTGATAAAGTGGACTTAAAATCTTCTGGATGGAGCGAGGATGAATGGACAAAAAAAAACTATAGAGCTGTTCCAGGTTGTTTCGTAAGACATTCGGCATTCATTGCAAAAGATGTTGTTTTAATGCCAAGCTTTATAAATCTAGGAGCTTATGTGGATTCTGGAACAATGATAGATACATGGGCTACTGTTGGGTCATGCGCTCAAATCGGCAAAAATGTTCACATATCGGGCGGTGCTGGAATAGGAGGCGTGTTAGAACCTTTACAAGCAAAACCTGTGATAATTGAGGATAACTGTTTTGTCGGCGCAAGATCAGAAATTGCTGAAGGTGTAATTGTAAAAAACGGAAGTGTAATTTCAATGGGAGTATACATAGGAGCATCAACAAAAGTTATTGATAGAGAAACTGGAGAAGTATTTTTAGGAGAGATTCCACCTTTTTCTGTTGTTGTTCCTGGAAATATTTCGGGAAAAAAAATGAAAGATGGTTCTGATGGACCAAGTCTATATTGCGCGGTAATTGTAAAGACAGTAGATGAAAAAACAAGATCAAAGACTTCTATCAATGAGCTCTTAAGGTCATAAGATGGAAGCTCTAGAAATTACATCAAAATTAATTTCATTCAAAAGTATTACACCTAATGATAATGGTGCTATGGAATATTTAGTTAAAATTCTTAATAATATGGGCTTTAAATCTAAAATCATGACATTTGGTTACAAAAACAAAAAAATCAAAAATCTTTTTTCTTATCTAAAAGTTGGAAGTGGTCCACACATATGTTTTGCTGGGCATACTGATGTTGTTCCGCCTGGTGATCTTAGCTTGTGGACGAGTGAACCGTTTAGAGCAACAATTGTGAAAAATAAAATTTACGGACGAGGTGTTGTTGATATGAAAGGTGCCATTGCTGCTTTTTTGTCCTCAGTTTCACGACTTGTATCAAAATTCAAAGAATTTAATGGAACTATTAGCCTTTTAATCACAGGTGATGAAGAAGGTGAAGCAGAATTTGGAACCAAGAAGGTAATAGAGTGGATAAAGAAAAAAAAGATAAAAATTGACTTTTGCATTGTTGGTGAACCAACCAACCCAAAAAAACTAGGTGAGATGATAAAAATTGGTAGAAGAGGTAGTTTAAATGGAACTCTTAATGTGTTTGGTAAACAAGGACATGTTGCCTATCCTGAATCTGCTCAGAATCCAATACCATTAATGATTAAATACTGCGAAAGTTTGACAAAACCTCTGGATAAGGGAAATAAAAGTTTTCAACCATCGAATCTTGAAATTACATCAATTGACTCAGCAAATCCAATTGAAAATCTTATTCCTAGAAAAATCTCCGTAAATTTTAATGTAAGATTTAACAATGAGTTTTCTGAAAAAACTTTGATCAAAAAAATAAAATCCAGACTAAATTCTGTGGGAAAAAATTATACACTTGAAACCAGATGTTCAGGTGAGTCTTTCTTAAATTTTTCAAAATTTCTTACGAAAAATTTGAGTCATGCTATCTTTAAAATTATGAAAATTACTCCAAAACTTAGTACTAACGGAGGAACCTCAGATGCTAGGTTCATTTCAAAGTTATGTCCTGTCATTGAATTTGGACTAGTTGGACAGACTATGCATCAAATCGATGAAAGCTGTAAAATTAATGATATTCAAAATCTAAGCAAAATATATTTTGAATTTCTAAAGAACGCTTTTAATCTTAATACTTAATGTTTTGTAAATAAAGTCCCTCTGGCGGTGCGGTGGGTCCGGCGGCAGTTCTATTTTTTTTTTTCAAAATCTCTAAAATCTTATGTTCTTTCCAAAATCCTCTTCCCACATTTATTAAACTACCTACTATGATTCTTACTTGGCTATGAAGAAACGATTTTGCTGTAAATGAGAAATGTATTTCCTGATTTTTTTTTGTGATATTTATAGTATCAATTTTTCTAATTGAATTCTTCGCTTGGCATTGACTTGATCGAAAAGAATTAAAGTCGTGTTTACCTTCCAAAAATGTCTTTGCATTTCGCAAGGATTTAATATTTAAAGGATAAGGTACAAACCAACTTCTTCTTTTTAAAATTGGAGAGGGACTTTTTCTATTTAGAACTTTATACAAATATGTTCTAGACTTTGCAGAAAATCTCGAATGAAAACTCGAACTCACTTTGCATGAACCAATTATTGAAATAGCATTTTTAGATTTATTTAAAAAAAAATTTAGTGAAGAGGTAAACTTTTCTAGATTAAGTTCGTCATCTATATCAAAATGAGCAACTTGGCTTAAAGCATGAACGCCCGAGTCTGTTCTTCCAGCAACAAATATATCAATTTTCTTTTTTAAAATTTGCTCAATGCATTGCTCAATTTCTTCTTGAATGGACCTTCCATTCCTTTGCTTCTGCCATCCGACATAGTTTGTTCCGTCATATTCAATAATTAATTTTACTCGCATTTTACTCCAAATAAGACTCTTCTATTTTAAAACCATTTATAAAATCTTTAGCGTTCATTATTTTTTTTCCTTGTTTTTGAAGCTTTTTAATTTTAAGTAATCCATCTTTACATTTTATAATCAAAGATTTTGAACAAAATCCAATTTTTTTATCATCAAATGATGAATCTTTTGAAGAAACTATTTCTGCTTCATGAATTTTAATTCTAAATTTTTCTTTTAATTTCATTTCAGTCCACGCTCCTGGCCATGGGTTATATGCTCGAATTGATCTTTCAATGTATTCAATTCTCTTAGACCAATCAATTTTTGTTTCTTCCTTTTTAATTTTTTTTGCATAGGTTACTTCATTTTCATTCTGGATCTGAAGTTTATATTCATTTTTTAAAATCATCTTCATAGATTTAAATAAAAGTTTTGAACCCAAAATAGATAATTTTTGAGTTAAAGAACCCGAATTATCAGTATTTTCTATTGCAATTTTTTTATTTAAAATAATAGGACCTGCATCTAATTTTTTTTCAACCTTCATAATTGTTATACCCGTTGACTTGTCACCCTCCAGTATTGACCTTTGTATAGGTGCAGCTCCTCTCCATCTTGGTAGGATAGATGCGTGTACATTTAAACAAAAGTATTTTGGAATATTTATAATGTGTTCGTTAATAATCTTTCCGTAAGCGACAACAATTAAAAAATCAACCTTGATAGAATCTAAAATTTTTAAAAACTTTTCATCATTTGAATTTTTAGGCGTAAATATCTTGACATCATTTTTGATACCCCACAAATTAACATCTGAAAGATTCTCTTTTTTTCCTCTGCCAGCTGGTTTAGGTGGTTGAGAGACTACATACTCTATTTTTATTTTATTTTTTTTTAAGCTTTCTAATATTTGAACTGCAAATTTAGGTGTTCCAAAGAATCCAACTTTTAAAATATCAAGATTATTCATTTTAAATCTAATTATCTTTTTTTTTAAATTTTAAAACCTTTTCTAATGCAAACTTTTTTTTAATTGATGATAAATAGTCAATAAATAAGATTCCATCTAAGTGGTCAATTTCGTGTTGAATACAAATAGACAAAAGTCCACTTGCCTTGGATTTTTTTTTTTTACCTTGTTCATCGGACCACTCATATTCTATATGAGTATACCTTTCTACTTCTGAAAAATACCCAGGTATCGACAAACATCCTTCCTGATTAATATTTTTTTCTTTTGAACTATTTATTATTTTAGGATTAATGAGTGTTAAAGGATGAGATTTTCCATCCTCATCTTTAATATCAATAACAACAATTCTTTTTTGAATATTCACCTGAGGAGCAGCTAATCCTATTCCATTATCAGATGCGTATAATGTATCGTACATATTGGATATATTAGTTTTTAACTCATCATCAAATTTATCAACACTTAAGGATTTGTACTTCAGTCTTTTGTCAGGTATTGTTAAAATTTTTAATATACTCATAATAGTAAAATATAAGAAATAAAAAGTTTTTCAATGATAGAGAGCACAGATTACATAATAATTTTAGGACTAATTTTGATTTTGGTAGTTTTAGTAGCATCAAGTTACTACTTTTCTAGCAACCCTGAGGATAAAGAAAGAATAAAGATTCTTTTAGAGAGACAAGATAATCTTCAGAAAAATATTATAGATATTTTAGAAAATAATATCAGCAAAATTGATTCTAAATTCGAAAAAACAAATCTTGAACAGAGTAATAATCTAAACTTTATTAGAGAGAAAATAGGTGTTATTGACAAGGCTCAAGAAAATATTTCTAGTTTATCAGAAAATGTTTTAAACCTAAAAAATATATTATCAAATACTGCAAAAAGAGGAAGATTTGGAGAAATGTTACTTGAGAATATAATTAAAGATCAATTACCAAAGGAAAATTATGAATTTCAAAAAACATTGTCAAACAATACTAGAGTTGATTGTATGATTACTTCTCCTGGACCAGTAGGAAAGATTTGCATAGATGCCAAATTTCCCAGAGAGGGCTACGATAAACTGATGAATTCAAAAAATAAATTTGAAAAAAATTCCTCAATGAAAAGTTTTAAAAGTGATATTTTAAAACATATTGATGATGTAAGTAATAAATACATAATTCCCGGAGAAACAGCTGAACTTGCTCTTGTTTTTATACCTAGTGAATCAATATATTTAGAGATTTTTAATTGTTTCCCAGAAATTTCTAAAGACTTTTACAACAAAAAATCTTATCTTATATCTCCTACAACCCTTTGGGTCATCTTGAACTCTATCGAAAGTTTTTTAAGGGATAAAAGGATTAAAGACAATGCTAGTGTGATTCAGAACCAATTAAAATTGTTATCTGAAGAAATACGAAGACTTGATAATAGAGTTAATAGATTAAATTCACATTTTTCAAATGCCCAGAAAGATATTGACGATATTTCAACTACAACTAAGAAAATTAACAATAAAACCAAAAATATTCTTGGATTAAATGTCAAAGACTAGTATTAAACTTATTTCTAGATTTTATTGCTGTCGATAATGTGCCTTGATCAATATAATCTAATTCTCCACCCTGTGGCATTCCCTGCGCGAGCCGTGTAATTAATATTTTAGCGTCTAAAAATTGCTCCGCTATAAACTGGGCTGTAATTTGACCTTCTACAGTTGAATTTGTTGCTAAGATAATTTCCTCAATACTACCAGATATCACTTTTTTAATTAATTTATTAATCTTTAAATCTTCAGGACCCACGCCGTCGATTGCTGACAAAACTCCACCAAGAACAAAATATTTTCCTTTAAAAGCAGAGCTATTCTCTATAGCGATTAGATCAGAAGCATCCTCAACAATGCAAATTTTTTTGTTATCTCTATTTTGATCTCTGCAAATACTGCATGGGTTTAAGGTATCAATATTTCCGCACTCATCACAATTCAATAATTCATTTTTAATTTTTAGAAGATGATTTGATAATTCAGGTATTAAAGTTTCTTTATTTTTAATAAGAAAAAAGATAAGTCTTTTTGCTGACCTCGGACCAAGACCAGGAAGTTTTGATATTATTTTTGTAATTTCATCAAGAGATGAAGACATAATAATTAAAATGGTAGTTTCATTCCAGGTGGAAGATTAAGACCACCAGACATAGAACCGAGTTCGCTATTCATATTTTCAGCAATTTTTTTTGAAGCATCATTAATTGCTGCTACAATTAAATCTTCTAAAACATCTAACTCATTTTCATTCAATAAGGATTTATCTATTTCTACTTTTTTTGCTTGATGCTTGCCATTCAATGTAACCTTGACCATGCCACCGCCCGAAGAACCTTCTATTTCTTGTTTTTCAACTTTTTCTTGTAGTTCATTCATTTTTTCCTGCATTGCTTTTGCTTGTTTCATAATTTGAGAAATATCCTTCATAGTTTTCCTTATTTTATTTTTTATTTGTAACTTCTTCTATTGAGACTATTTCAGAATCAGGAATAATTTCAAGTAATTTTTTTATTGTTTGTTCTTCAGATAATTTACTGATCAAATTATATTTTTTCTCTTCATTAATATCATTTAAACTTTTATGCACATCTTTATCAGAAATCGTAACCATCCACTTATCAGTCGTGTAATTTTCAAGAGTCTTTTTAACTTTCCATAAAATTTCTTTAACATCTTTTTCAGTATTTATTTGCTTTAATTCGAGAATACCCATTTCATTGGTGTCTTGAGGCGTTTTGATACTTACTAGTTTAAAATTGTTCTCTAAATGATGAACAATGACATGTTCTGATTTTGATTCTAAAAGTTTTACTAAATTTATAAAATCTTTTAATTGATTATTATGATTTACTATAGTGTTCGAAAAATTATTGCTTTCATTTTGTTTGTTGACATTGACCTTTTTAAAAATTTCACTAGAAGAAATCGATTCTTTTTTTTTACTATTAATTTCATTTTCATTTGTATTGTCTCTTAATTTCTCGAATGGAGTAGGTATTAGAGAAACATAACATAATCTCATTAATGTCATCTCAAAACATTGAATTTGATCAAAGGATTTTGAAATTTCATTTAGATACTTTTGTAAAAGTTCCCAATATCTTATAATTACATCCATATCAATATTTTTTGAGTAATCATTCATAATGGTGAATTGCTCATTACTTAATGCTAAATTATTGTTATCAGCTTTTGCTTTTATTCTTGCTAAGTAATATAAGATTCTCATTAATTCTTTAGTTAATTGTTCTACAGATGCCCCACTATCAAATAATAGTTTGAAGTTGTTAAGCGCATTTTTAATTTCACCATTACAAATTTCATTAAATAATTTAAAAATATTACTAAAGTTTGGAATTCCTAATAATTTTCTAGTATTTTTGATTCTGATAGCTTCACCTTTTGAACATGCACCATCCAGAATTGATAATGCATCTCTTACAGACCCCTCAGCGCATTTAGATATCAAATCAGCAGATTCATTGTCAATTTCGTAATTTTCTAGTGAAGCTATTTTTTTTATATATTTTGATAATTCACAGTTATCTATTCTTTGTAACTCTAATCTTTGGCATCTTGATAATATGGTTACAGGTATCTTTTCAGTTTCAGTTGTCGCCAATAAAAAAAGAACATTGTCAGGTGGTTCCTCAAGAGTTTTTAAAAGTGCATTAAAAGCCGCTTTGGACAACATATGAACTTCGTCTATGATATAAATTTTTTTTAATGCAGCTACAGGCTTGTAATTTATATTTTCAATTATTTCTCTCATATCATTAACACCAGTTTTACTTGCAGCATCAATTTCTATTACATCAATATTATTTTCAGCATCTATTGACATACAATTTTTACATTTATTGCATGGTTCCCCTATTGCAAAGGAATTTTCATCAAGACAGTTAACAACTTTTGCTAAAATTCTCGCTAAAGTCGTCTTTCCAACACCACGAGTACCTGACAACAAGTAAGCATGTGAAAGACGATTCAACATGAAAGCGCCTTTCAAAATTGATAAAATTTCTGATTGACCAATTAAATGTTCAAGTTTCTTTGGTCTATACTTTCTGGCCAAAACAACGTAGTTACTTCTATGTTCATTCATATTGTTTACTTATGTTGAGGTGGGAGTTGAGTCTAACCCAAATATCATCGTTACGGCTGCTACTTTTCAGTCCTGACCGGGTTGGCGAAATAGTTGCCTAAAAACAACTCCCTTCTTAATTTAACATTAATTTAGAAAGTTTAAAATTATTTTCTTTCTGTTCTAAAGTCTGAGGCAGGATAAGAACCAAGAATTTTAATTTTAGTGGAAAAATACTTTAGTTCATCTAATGCTGCTTTAAACGAGGAATCTTCTGGATGGGATTCAATGTCTATTAAAAAAGAGGATTGATCAAAACTATTGTCAGTAAAATAACTCTCTAATTTTGTCAAATTAATGCCATTAGTAGCGAAACCACCTAAAGATTTGTATAGAGATGCTGGAATATTTCTAGTATTAAAAATAAGAGAGGTTATAATTTTAGAATTTTTTTTTAAATTCACACTTGTTTTTGAAAAAACTAAAAAACGTGTGAAATTTTCGTTTTCGTCCTCTATATTTCTTTTTAAAATTTGTAATCCATAAATTTTTGCAGAAAGTTCAGAAGCGATTGCCGCAGAGCTTTTATCGTTTAATTTCAAAATAAATTTTGCTGCCCCAGCTGTATCTGAAAAATTTACGGATTTCAGTTTTAAACGTTTAATTGTTTTTTTACACTGTGATAGTGCATGCACATGACTGTAAACATTTTTTGCATCACTAATTTTAGAATCTTTTAATCCAAGTAAATGATGTTCAATTTTCATGTAATGTTCAGCAATAATTTTTAAATTAGTTTTTTTAATCAAAAAGTGGATATCAGCGACTCTTCCTGCTATAGAATTGTCGACTGGAATCATGGCTAATATACTTTTACTTTTTGCTACCGATTCAAATGTTTCTTCAAATGTATCACAAGGTAATACATTATAATTTTTGTAAAATTTTCTACAGGCTAAATCAGAGTAAGCTCCAAAAGTTCCTTGAAATGAAATCATAAATTCTACCTTTTTTTATATTTTTTAAAAAAGTTTCTTGCTACTTTTAGATCATCTAAAGTATCAACACTCAATGGAGTTTCCAAAACTTTAATAACTTTCAAATTCATTTTATTATCTAAAGCTCTCATTTGTTCTAAATTTCTTTTTTTTTCTGATGCACTTGAATCTAATTTTACAAACATTTCCAAACTTTCAGGTTTAAAAGCATAAACCCCGATATGATGATGATTATTTTTTAAAGAGTCAACAGTTCTATTAAAATCTTTGGCTTTACCAATTCCTAATTTATTAAGAACAGCATGAGCCTTAACTATATTTAAGTTTTTCAAATCATTTTTTTTTAATTCAGTAACAGCCGTACCTATATCAATAGTTTTGTCTTTCATTAAAAAAATTAATCTGGATATAAGTTCTTTACTAAAATAAGGTATATCTCCTTGAAGATTAATAATTAGATTGATTTTTTTTATTTTTATTTTTTTAAAAGCTTCAAAAATTCTATCAGTGCCGCTAATGTGGGAATTTTCAGTTAAAACAGAATCGATATTAAATTTATTTAAAATAGCAGAAATTTTTTCATTACCTGATGCCACTAAAACTTCACCTAGTTTTAAACTTTTTGCTAGGTTAGCAACTCTAACAATCATTGGTAGACCGTTAATAAGTCTAATCGCTTTATTTGGTAATCTTCTTGATTCAAGTCTAGCTGGAATTATTATTAGTAAATTTGATTTTTTTTTATTTCTATTGATAAAAAAACTCCTAATTGTAATGTATTATAGTCACTTGAAATCGCTTCTTACAATAGATAAAAAGATATGATTTTTAAAGGTAAATGTTTTAATAAACTCAAATTTTAAAATTAATTTTTTTAGCCTGTCAAATGATTAAAAATGAATTTTTAAAATATCATAATTTTTCTAATAATTTTGTTAACAAAAGTGGTCAAATTCTAAAAAAAGAATTTCATTCCGTCCAAAGTATTAATATTAAAAATGATAAATCATTCGTTACTGAAATAGATATAAAAATAGAAAAACTCTTTCGAGATATGATTTCTAAAGAATTTCCAGACCATGGTGTGCTAGGAGAAGAATTTGGAGATACAAATCCCAAGTCTGAGATAAAGTGGATAATTGATCCATTGGATGGAACTAATAATTTTATTGCAGGAAAGCCTCTTTTCGGTACATTATTATCATTGACCAAAAATGGAACAAATGTTTTGGGCATGATTGATATCCCAGTTTTAAATGAAAGGTGGTCGGGTACAGTTGGGGTAGATATAAAAAAAAATAACACTGTGATTGAAAAAAAAGTAGAGAACAAAGAACTATCTGAGTGTATTGTTTCCTCAACTTCTATGTTAATGTTTGAAAAAAAACATTTAAACAAAATAAAAAAAATTTATGAATTGTCGAAAATGTGTATTTTTGGAATGGACTGTTATGGCTATGGACTTCTTATTTCAGGAAAAATTGATATGATAATTGAAGAAAATTTGCAACCTTGGGACTTTATGTCCCACGCGTATCTAATTCAGGAAATTGGAGGAATTATTACTGATTGGTCAGGAAAAAAATTAGATATAAATTCTGACGGAAAAGTTTTAGCTGCTCGGTCCAAGAAATCTCACGACCAAGTTTTAAAATTACTTTCTTATTAATGAACGGAATAATATGAAATTATTAATTAAAAGACAAAAAATTATTTTCTACTTTATATTTTTTATTTTCTTTGGAAATTATATTCTCGCACAAGAATATAGGCACGGCATCGCAATGCACGGCGATTTAAAATATCAGAAAGATTTTAAAAGTTTCGATTATGCAAATTCGAAAGCTCCAAAGGGGGGAAAAATTAAATTAGCTTCGATAGGTACTTTTGACAACTTAAATCCATATATTTTAAAAGGTGTTGGTGCTTGGCAAATGACCTATTTATTTGAGACTTTAATGAAATCTTCAGGAGATGAACCATTCAGTCAATATGGACTTATTGCAGAAGGCATTAAGGTGCCTGAAGATCGCTCGTGGGTAATGTTTAAAATAAGAGAAGAAGCAAGTTTTTCTGATGGAACTAAAATTACACCAGAAGATGTTATTTTTTCATTTAATATTTTAATCTCTAAAGGTCACCCTGTTTATAAAACATATTATAGTCAAGTTGATAATGTAAAAAAAATAAGCCAAAATGAAGTAAAATTTTTATTTAAAGGAGAACCAAACCCTGAACTTCCATTAATTATTGGTTATCAGTTACCAATCTTTTCCAAAAATTACTGGTTAAACAAAGATTTCAGTAAAACAACTTTAGTCCCACCACTTGGAAGTGGACCATATTTGGTCGAAGAAATTAAAGCTGGGAGGAGTATAACTTTAAAAAAAAATCCTAATTACTGGGGTAAAAATCTCAATGTCAACATAGGAAAATTTAACTTTGATATTATTCATACAGATTTTTATAGAGACGAAACAGTGTCTCTAGAAGCTTTTAAATCAAATGCTTATGATTTTAAACTAGAAAATTCTTCTAAAAATTGGGCTACAGCATATAACTTTAAAGCAGTAAAGAATAATCAAGTTAAAGTCGAAGAAATAAAATATTACAGGCCAAGTGGAATGCAAGGATTTGCATTTAATATGAGAAAATCAATTTTCATGAATCGTAATGTAAGAAAGGCGCTCACATACGCATTCGATTTTGAATGGTCAAATAGAAACCTTTTTTATAACGCTTATACAAGAACAAAAAGTTATTTTGATAATTCTGAATTATCATCGCAAAAACTACCTGATGAAAAAGAGAAAAAAATTCTTCAAAAATATAAAGGAAAAATTCCTGATGAAGTTTTTAATACAATTTTTCAACCGCCAAGAACAGACCTAAATGATAATGGTTTAAGAAATAACCTCAGAATTGCAAGAAGAATTTTAAAACAAGAGGGATGGGTAATTGTTGATGATAAATTGGTTAATAAAAAAACAAATGAATTATTTAAATTTGAAATATTATTAAGGTCACCTCTTTTTGAAAGAATTGTATTACCAATGAAACGAAATCTTAATAAGTTAGGTATTGATGTGAGCATAAGAACAGTCCAAGACGATTCTCAATATCAAAAGAGACTAGAAGAATTTGATTTCGATATGGTTGTAACAAATTTTGGTTCAATAATTTCTCCGGGGAATGAACAAAAAAATTATTGGGGGTCAAAGTCAGCTGATCAACCAGGAAGTCCAAATATAATTGGTGTTAAAAATCCAGTTCTAGATGATATTATTGATAAAATAATAAGTTCAAAAACGCGGGATGAATTAATCTTGTACACCCGTGCTCTTGATAGAATACTTTTATTCAACTATTATCTTATTCCTCAATTTCATATAGGGCATTACAGAGTTGCATATTGGAATAAATTTTCTAAGCCAGAAGTTGCTCCAAAATATGATTTAGGCTTTGATTTTTGGTGGCATGACATGGAAAAATTTAAAAAAATTGGTAGAATTGAAAATGAAGAATCTAAAGAAAAGCCAAATTTTGGACTGATTTACTATTTTTTATTATTAATTCCTTTTTTAATTTTCTGGAGGATGAGAAGAAAATAATGTTAATTTATGTACTCAAAAGATTATTTTTGATAATACCAACACTTTTGGGCATTCTTGCTGTAAATTTCATAATTATTCAGGCTGCTCCGGGTGGTCCTGTAGAAAAAGCAATTGCTCAGATTAAAGGGAATGATGTTTCTTTAACAGAAAGATTTACAACTTCTGGTGGTGAACAAAGTCAATCAGCTCAAAATAATCAGGTAAACCTGAGTTTCAAAGAGTCTAAATACAGAGGCTCGCAAGGAATTGATCCTGACCTGATTAAAGAACTTGAAATTCAATATGGATTTGACAAACCTCCTTTGGAACGTTTTTTTAGTATGTTAAAAAATTATTTAATGTTTGATTTTGGAGAAAGTTTTTATAAGGATAGTTCAGTCATTTCTTTAATTTTAGAAAAACTTCCAGTATCAATTTCCCTAGGGTTGTGGACTACTTTATTCGTATATTTAATTTCCATCCCTTTAGGGATAAAAAAAGCAACAAGAGATGGAACAAAGTTTGATATATTTACATCTTCAGTGATCATTATTGGATATGCTATTCCTGGATTTTTGTTTGCGATCTTTTTAATAGTCATATTTGCTGGTGGAAGTTATCTTGATATTTTTCCTTTAAGAGGTTTAGTTTCGGATAATTGGGATGAACTTAATTTTTTTAACAAAATAACTGACTATTTTTGGCATTTAGCTCTACCCGTTTTGGCAATGGTCATAGGGGGATTTGCAAGCTTAACAATGCTAACAAAAAATTCATTTCTTGATGAAATAAACAAACAATATGTAGTTACCGCTAGAGCTAAAGGAGTAAATGAAAATAGGATTTTGTATGGGCATATTTTTAGAAATGCTATGCTTATCGTAATTTCTGGTTTTCCATCTGCTTTCATTAATATCCTGTTCACATCGTCACTGCTAATTGAAGTAATTTTTTCTTTAGACGGATTAGGATTATTGGGTTTTGAAGCAGCTTTAGGAAGAGATTACCCAGTGGTTTTTGGGAGCTTGTATATTTTTACGCTGATCGGTTTATTATTGAAACTAATAAGCGACCTTACATATGTTTTAATTGATCCAAGAATTGATTTTGAAAGCAGAGGAAATTAATGAATTTTTCTCCTTTAACAGCTAGAAGATTTAAAAATTTTAAGAGTAATAAAAGAGGAATGATTTCTTCAATTCTGTTTTTTATTTTATTTTTTTTTACACTTTTTGCAGAGATAATTGCTAACGATAAACCTATATTTTTATATTTTAATGAAAAGGTATATTTTCCATTCATAGAAAAATTACCGGAAACTTTTTTTGGTGGTGAATTTGAAACTGAAGCCGATTATAAAGACCCTTTTGTAAGAAATTTAATAAAAAATAATGGAGGTTACTTTATAATGCCATTTATTGAATATTCATATGATACTATAAATTATGATCTAATGGTTCCCTCGCCGTCACCTCCAAGTTTTGAAAATTTGCTTGGAACTGATGACCAAGGAAGAGATGTATTAGCACGTCTAATTTATGGTTTCAGAATATCTGTTTTTTTTGGACTCATACTTACAATTTTATCAAGTATAATAGGAATTATTATTGGTGGAATTCAAGGATTTTATGGAGGTAAAATTGATTTATTTGGTCAAAGATTTATCGAAGTGTGGTCTGGGTTACCTGTTTTATATTTATTAATAATTATTTCAAGTTTTATTGAACCTAGTTTTTGGATTTTATTATTTATTATGCTTTTATTTAGCTGGATGTCTCTTGAAGGAGTAGTCAGAGCAGAGTTTCTTAGGGCAAGAAATTTTGAATATGTTAAGGCTGCAAAAGCATTAGGAATAACAAACATAATAATAATGTATAGACATGTTTTACCAAATGCCATGGTTGCAACTTTAACTTTTTTACCTTTTATTTTGTCAGGTTCAATAGCAACACTAACCTCTTTAGATTTTTTAGGGTTTGGTCTACCTCCTGGCTCTCCATCTTTAGGTGAGATGGTTGCGCAGGGAAAAGCGAATTTACAAGCGCCATGGTTAGGACTATCTGCTTTCGTTACTCTCTCATTGCAGCTAAGCTTACTAGTTTTTATCGGAGAGGCGGTTAGGGATGCATTTGATCCTAGAAAGGTTGTTTAGTGAAAAAAAAAATCATTGAAATAAAAAATTTAAAAATAAATTTTAAACAAAACAATGAGAACATTTCTGCCGTAAAAAATAGTTCTTTTGGTATTTTTGAAGGTGAGTGTTTAGCTCTTGTTGGTGAGAGTGGTTCAGGAAAGTCAGTTACAGCTCTTTCATTGATGAATTTAATAAAAGAAAACAGTCAAACAAGCATAAAAGGACAAGTAATTTTTTCGGGTAAAAACATTCTTAGTCTCACGAAAGAAGAATTATTAATGATAAGAGGAAAAGAAATCTCAATGATATTTCAAGAACCTATGACTTCTCTGAATCCATTACATACGATAAGAAAACAAATTAAAGAATGCTTTATAAATCTAACAACTAATGACGAAAAAATAATAAAGTTGCTTACTGAAGTTGGAATAGAAAATCCAACTGAAAGGTTAGATCAATATCCCCATCAACTATCTGGCGGACAAAGACAAAGAATTATGATCGCAATGGCAATAGCAAACAATCCTAAACTTTTAATAGCAGATGAGCCTACTACAGCTTTAGATGTCACAATTCAAAAACAAATATTAGATTTACTAAATAAACTTAGAAAAAAATTTAAAATGTCATTACTTTTGATTACTCACGATCTTTCAATTGTCAAAAAAATTTCTGAAAGAGTTTGCGTGATGGAAAAAGGAGTTATTGTTGAAGAAAATAATACAAAAAAACTTTTTGCAAAGCCGAAACATATCTACACCAAAAAACTTATTGATTCTGAACCAAAAGAAAAAAAATTTAAAAATAAAAGTAATGAAGTTTTGTTGTCTGTTTCAAACCTTAATGTTTTTTATAAATTAAATAAAAATTTTTTTTTAAAACAAAAACAAAATAGATTTCATGCTGTTAAAAATATTAATTTCAAACTTGCTAAAGGACAAACTTTAGGGATTGTTGGAGAGAGTGGTTCAGGAAAAAGCTCAATTGCTCAAGCCTTGCTTAAATTAATAGATTCTGATGGAGAAATAGAATTTAAAAAAAAAAGGATATCAAGTATGAGTGAATCAAAATTTAAATCTTTTAGAAAAAATATTCAAATAATTTTTCAAGATCCTTTTTCATCTTTAAGTCCAAGACTTACAATTGAAAGAATAATAGGTGAAGGATTAGAAGTTCACAGGGCAAATCTAAATAGAGTTAACAAAAATGAAAAAATAAAAGGATTATTAAAAAAGGTAGGGCTTCAAGTTTCCATGTTAAATAGATATCCTCATGAATTTTCTGGGGGACAAAGACAGAGGATAGCAATTGCTAGAGCCTTAATCCTTGAGCCAGAATTAATTATTTTGGATGAACCAACAAGTGCACTTGATATGACCGTCCAATCTCAGATTATTAGACTCTTACTAGATCTTCAAAAAAAATTAAATTTAACTTATATTTTCATCAGTCATGACCTAAAAGTGATCAAAGCTCTTTCAGACAATATAATTGTAATGAAATCTGGAGAAATAATTGAATCTGGTGAAACTAAAGGAATTTTTAGTTCTCCAAAAAATAAATATACTCAAGATTTATTAAACTCGGCTTATATATAGCTTATTATTTGAATCTTTTTTTTATCAAGTCTGCAAGAGCCCTAATACCCATAGCTTCTCCACCTTCATATGGAATCATGTTAGTTGGTTTCGACCAAGCCATCAAATCAATATGTATCCATGGGATTTCTTTTTTTACAAATTTATTCAAGAATAAGGCAGCTGTTATTGCTCCCCCAAAAGAATTTGCGCCAATATTCTTGAAGTCTGCATGTAATGACTTAAGTTGATGTTCATAATTTTTCCATAATGGCAACTGCCAAAGAGGATCGCCAACTTCTTTTGATGATTTTATTAATTCGTTCGATAAAATATTTTTATTAGAAAAAAAACTTGGAACTTCGAGTCCCATTGCAACTCTGGAGGCACCAGTTAATGTTGACATATCAATAATGAGCTCGGGAGAATTTTCACAAGCATAGGTGATTGCATCAGCCATAACTAATCGTCCTTCCGCATCTGTATCCGCAACTTCAATAAATTCTCCACTTCTACTTTTAATTATATCCGATGGTCTTATTGAATTCTCTGAGACTGAATTCTCAGCTAAACAAAGTAATAAATGAATGTTAATATCCAGATTCATCGAATTTATTAACTTTGCTAAACCTATACAATTTGCTGCGCCACCCATATCCTTCTTCATAAGCGACATTCCACTGCCCAACTTTAAATTCAGCCCGCCTGTATCAAAAGTAATA
>MDTG01448768.1_pt1 | contig 17781 bp, 14 predicted proteins | sample 811421 | NCBI WGS metagenome assembly MDTG01 (sample SAMN05326645, study PRJNA326480) | marine metagenome | isolation source: seawater | place: Pacific Ocean: South East | collected 2011 | reverse complement strand
GATGCATGGATCCTTTGGCTGAAAATTATGATTCAGTTGCAATTCTTGATAGTGGATTGTGTATTTACACTGATTCAGATGGAGATGGTGTAGCAGACATCAACGAGATTGAAGGTTGTACGGACTTGGATGCTGTAAATTATATTTCAACTGCAACTGATGATGATGGTTCTTGTATCCCTGGATTATCAGTGATTTATCCAGAATATTCAATCATACTTATCGTTGGTCAAAATAATGTCTCAATAGTACCAGAAGTATTTGGTCAAACCGTGGAAATATGGTCAATAGAACCCTCTTTACCGGAACCTCTACAATTCAATTATCTTGTTGAAAATGGAGTTTTAACAGTTGGCAAAGGATCAATTTCAGGTATTCCACTTGAATCTCTAGATTTGACTAATTATACAATTCTAGCAATCGATGAAGACACCAATCAATCAGTTTCAATTCGTATTTATTTACAGATTTTAGAAGATACAGATGGTGATGGTATGCCAAATGTAGGGTCTGGTTATTGGATTGAAGATTTGGATGATGATGATGATGGTTATCTAGATTCATTAGAGGAGGAATGCGATTCGGACCCTGAAAACGCAGCTTCTATCCCAGACTTGGATTCTGAAGGAAATTGTATCCAGGAAGAAACAGGAGAAGCTGAAGAACCCTTGATACCAGAAACTACAGCAAATCTCTACTATTGGTGTATTCTTCCGTTAGCAATCATTCTGGCAGTCATGTTTTTCTCTCTGTTTTCGAGGCAGAGACATAAGGAAGAAGAGAATAAAGATTCAAAATTAGATGAGTACAATCAACCGTTTGAGTTGAGTTAATCGGCTCTAATTCCAAGAAGAATTAATCCAATTCCAAAGACTCCTATCCCATATGCTAGTAATGGTGTTAGTTTTACTTTGTATGAAATTTCAACATTTACGCTTTCTTGTTCACCGCCCAACGAGTTTCCAACGACAGCGCGCAGGTCACCTCCGTCTAGTGACCAAGTTAGAGATCCTTCAGCATCCGGGCCACCTGCTAAGAAAACCATATTTTCAGTATTACAAGCAAGATATCCATTCCCTCCATCGATGCATTCATCAGCATATTTTGCATCAACAATACCTACCCACACATCATTTGAACCCCATTCAATATCTACATCAGCATCAATTAAACTTGCAGCGAGAGTTGGAACAGACACTCCTTCATCAACCATAATTGAACTATCACAAACATCGAGGAAAGAAATTCCTGAATCACATGCAGGAATATCAGCACTTATTGGGGGTAATTCGCCACTATATCCCACAATTCCAGTGGGGATAAAAATGAGAATTAAGATCGCTCCATTCAACATCCACTTCAGTTTCATATTAGGTCTTGAATTGTCCACCCAAATGAACTTGGCCGAAATTTCGCCCATGATACAGTCATCCTTCTGTGATACTCAAGTGTTCAATGAGCCCAATTCGTTGATATATAGGAGGGAAGTGCAAAGTTACTTCCTAGGTGAGCGGACATGCAGGAAATACAACAAATAAAAGAACGAATGAAGAATCTACGTAGCAGAACATCCGCTACGATACTTGTGTTTTTGATGGTAATGAGTACTACGTTAGCAATGATGCCTGTTGGAGCTGACTCGTCTTCAACAGGTAGTGGAATGTATGCGACCGATGGAGAAAGAAATCCAATCCAATCTACCGGTCAAGGAGGTTTCCAACAAGGAGGCGCCCCGGTTCCAGGAGCAGAAGACAGATCACTTTTCACCCACCCTGCTCTCCGTGATCCGTCATGGGCGGATTTGTTTTCAGGTACAGGAAAAATAGCAGATATTTCCGCAACATCACTACGGTCCGAAGCCTATGCGTTCCTCCTGGAAGAAACAAATCTAGGCGATCACGACAACGACGGAATTGGTGATTTGGATGATTTAGACGACGATAACGATGGGATATATGATTTGATTGAGCGATTTGATGGTTGTTTTGGAACTGACCCATTGGACCATGACAACGACGGTGTTGTTGATGAATTTGATAATGATGATGACAATGATGGTATTCTTGAAGGCCCTATTGATTACACTCAAGGCGCGGACCCACTCAATGTGAGTACAGACAGATATGTGGTTCCAACAACAATTCATCCTTGGACTGGTACACAAGTCGGGTCTGGATACTTGGTAGATCAAAATCCATTGGACCGTGACAACGACGGAGTAGATGACGAAGACCCAGATGGAAGTGGTAGAGAGTCTTTTGATGAAGATGATGACAACGACGGTCGTTTAGATCAATTCCTATGGCCATGCGATTTTGACGGTGATGGAGTTCAAGATTACATGGATGATGATGATGATGATGATTTAGTGGATGACTATTTAGATAGAGATCCATACAACAGTTCCATTACCCAAACAATGCAAGCAGCAGCAGATGCAAGCTCCTCTGACGATCTTATCTATGAAGAAGCAATATCTTGGAACTTCAATAGTTACGCACCTTATTCTTTCAGCGTTGACTATGTGGCACTAGAGGCGCTTTATCACCCTAATAACCCATCATTTACTACTATCAATGACGGAGATCTAGATGGTGACGGAATCCCTAATTTCTTAGATCCAGATAATGATAATGATGGATTACCCGATTCTTCGGATACAGATGATGACAACGATGGCTTACTTGACATGTGGGATCCGGATGACGACAATGACGGAATCAAAGATGTATGTCTTAGAGTTGATACCAATGAAGATGGAATAATAGATTACCCCGGAATCACCGGAGCGCTTGAGACCCCCGGAATAGATTGTGAAATGGATTACGATCAAGATCTTGATGATGACCGTTGGAGAGCAATGGACCAAGATTATGATCTAACCATGGATTGGTTTGACGAGGACGTTGGCGGAACACCAAATCCTGATAATGACCTCGGTCCCCCTGCAGTGGACATCAATGATGACCCTTGGGATTTGGATAATGATGGCCTTCAAAATGAGAACGATTCTTACATGAACGCTACTCAGACCCAAGTCTTCAGCTCAACTGGTTGGAATTGTCCAACTCCTACAAATAAGAATCCTCAGAATCCAGCACCTGAATGTATCACTGAGCGCAAATCATATGTCGGAAATAACGATTGGGATGGAGATGGAATTAACAACTGGTATGATGTTGACGATGATAATGACGGATTACCAGACTTCTTAGATATCGATTGGAACTGCGATCTCGATGATGATAATGATTTACATTTGATTAACGGTTCTCGTTACAGAGACGATGGTCCGAATGATATTGATTCAGACATTGATGGAGATGGGTTACTAAACGATGAAGATTGGGACGATGATAACGATGGAATCAACGATTTATACGATCCAGATGATGGAAATTGCGGAGAATTAGATATCGATAACACTGACGATTTCGCCCAACCTTACTACCCTGTTCAGGACGGGGCATCGATCACGGGCTCTCTAGACGGCCAAGTTTACAGCTCTAACATGTCAGATTTTTGGAATATGAGTCATACTACAAACCCATTTACTCTTGCCAATGGCTTCGTGATACCTTACAATGGATACGATGCCACTACCAACCCTGTAACTAACGGCAGGATTCCGGAATTCTATTGGTACTATATCAGTAGGTGGAGTCCTTGGAATGGTGACAATGCTTGGGACATTGATTCAGATGGGGATTCTCTCATTAACGGGTTAGACATTGATCAGGACGGAGATGGTTTGCCTAATGGCTGGGATCAAGATGAAGGCAACGATGGGATTCTTGATGTAGACGATATTAGAATGGGTGGAACATTCGATTATGATAGGTGCGGATGGAACGCAGTAGGAGGTTATGTTTGTGGTTACGAATATGCATTTACCTACATGTTACCACTAGATTCAGGAACTAACTTCCAATATACAAAACCATACAGTATTCGTCCTGATGCAACGTATACAGATGGTCAATATGATGGTGCGAATAGTAATGGAAATTATGATTGTTTTGAGGCTAGTTGCTGGCACTTTGAATTCAACGGTCAAATATCGGCTGCTGTAAGTTTTGATGAAATTAATCACAATCGTGACTTACTAATTACTTGGCGAGGCCTTAGTGCAGGATTATTCAATTGGAATGCGGACGTAAATGGAAACTTCTTCCCGGATGAATATGCAGACATGCTGAATGATAGCGTTGATCCTGACGATGATTGTGGCGCTCCGAACGCAGGAACACCAAATCCTCAATGTATGTTCAATGATACCGCAGATTTAGATGATGATTTTGATGGAATCTATGACTTCTTTGATATCGACGATGATAACGATGGAATATGGGACTTCCTTGAAATTGACACGAACGACGACTTTGATGATGATGCTGGTACATCACCTCCTGGCAATTTCTTTACCGGAACAAACTGTTTTGATAATGACGATGATGGTACAGACACCGACCCGGATGAGGACGGATTTTACCAAGCAGTTTGGGATAAAGGTGTTCTTGGTCAAGGTTTGATGTTCCCAGAATATTACGATGTTGACAACGACAATGACGGCATCGTCGACACAGAAGATCCTGATGATGATAACAATGGTATTCTAGATGTCACCCAAGAATTGACTTGTTTTGTAGGTGAAGAACAATTGCCATGGGATCACGATAACGATGGCATACCAGATTGGAAAGATACCGATTGGGACATGGATGGAATTTCCAATACGGTTGAGCGTGCTAATGCAACTCCATGGGTATCTCCATGGGACCATGACAATGATGGTATCCGTGATGATATTGATCTCGATGATGATTCAGATGGAATGCAAGATAAGGATGAAATTCTGCTTTGGCCGCAAAGGTACAACAACCAATCCACGAATCCTTGGGATCACGACGATTTCGGTGGAGATTTAGGAATTGCAAATCCAAGCGACCCCTCAACAGGGCCCGATGTAATCGATAATGATGATGATAATGACACAAGAACAGATTTGGATTACGATCATCTCGAGGAGAACGAAGTTTGCACAGATATTGCGGGTAATACTTTCCCTGCATCTGATTGGGACAGTGACAACGACTGCATATTGGATGAGGACGATAAGATCCCTACTCGGGTTAACATGAGTATCCCAGAAGTAATGTGGATGGATGGTAAGAAAGCAGCCATATTCTCCGGCTCAGTATCTTGGTTGGACCCGGCTATAAGCCAATTTGTACCTGCTCCAAATCTACCAGTTCAAGTAACCATTGAATGGGCTAATAATGGAACCATAGCTCTCGAAACAATCGATGTACTATCTACCCAATTTGGTGGATTTACGGTCGGCCAATTTTTGTTACCTGAAGATTTGGATGTCGGACCCAATACAACATACAATGTATATGCTGAAGTTACTGAGATGTTCATCCATGATGGTAGCCAATCAGACCTTTATCCTCTAGAGATTAGGGCTAATACTACATTTGATTATGTTGCACCAGAATATCTCCGGAGTGGCGAAAACCCCCTTTATCTTGATTTCAAGACACATTATTCAGCAGATTGGGATCGCGGAATTTTCGATAATAGAATTAAGTATGCTCCCGTTGCATTCAACGTAAGTGGGGGACCGTTTGGTAACCGTCAGTCTCCATCTTCTTTTGACGGAGCTGGTCAAGGATTCCGTGCTGATGAAGGTGGATATGTATCTCTAACATTTGTCCAATCTTCAGGAGCCCAAGGCGAATGGAAGCAAGTACGCTACAACGCTTCTTTAGACAATGGTCCGGGAACTATTCCTGGTGGATACGAAGAAATAATCTGGAACGCTTTCTTGAACAATCATGATGTTTTGGGGACTTACACCTACTCTAACACAACATTACCCAAGGGAAATTACGAATTTGATGGAAGAGTCGATATGAGTTATGCTGGTCAAAATGAATGGCCATTCCCATGGTTAGAAGGAGATGAAACTGATACATTCATCATCAAGTCCATGGAACGTATGTACATCGGTTCACAAATTATAGTTCCCTCTCATAACCCCGTTTTCTTCTGGGATTCACAGCAGTTTACTGGAGCCAGTTTCGGAGCTTGGAGGCCTATGTTTAGTGAACAGGGCTTAGTCAACGCTGGATTTGATACCGATTCTTCTGGAGCAATTGAACAAAGTGAATTTGATGTTGTTGCAAGTGGTAGGCAATATGCAGTATTATGGAATGATAATCTTGCAGATTTGCCCTTGGGAGATGCAAGCGAAGGTATAGATTCGCCATTACGTGATTATGTTAGTACGAATAGTACACATTGGTTCGTTGCCATGTTGAATGGTGCAGATTCTAATGCGCCACCTTGTGGACCAGTAGATCCGCTGGACCCTGAAAGCCCCATTCGGTGTGAAATTGTACCTGAGATGAATACTGGTGAGAGATTTGAAACAATTGGCGACGTGAAAAATCGAACATTTGCACCTTGGACTGAAGCCAGCATGGTTCTACAAGTTGATCTAGATCAAGATGGTGTATTTGCTGGTACTCGGGAGAATACTAACGCAAAGGTACCCCAGTTAGCGGGTGGCTTAGCCATGGTCAATTTCTCTTGGGATTGGTATCAAGAATATGAGGCATTAACATATGGAGTAAGAATGAATTTCGTTGATTCCAACTTCTTCTTCACTGGCAATCAAACATTTACACTTTCTCCGACCGGGGCTTATGTCAATGTTAGCGTAGTAGGGACAACTGACTTCCAATTGAATTCTGTTCCTACTCTCTATCGTGGCATGAACACTACATTGGAAGCGAAATTAATTGATAATGCCAATCAAGCAGTACCATTTCAACCAGTAAATTGGACATGGTCAGCAAATGGAACATCTGGACTTTCTCAAACAAATCAACAAGGTATTTTCAAAATTGACTTGAATATCAGTAAATCGCACGATCTTGGTAATTTTACAATGTCCTTTGGCTTCCCAGGCACAAGTCGTTTGAAGAGTTCTTCAGTCTCACAGAACCTTTGGGTTGTAAGTCGAACATTCATCAACATTGAATCCACAACAAGTGGTGAAAGGTCAAGTGGAGATGTATGGTCTGTTTCCGCGCAAGTTACGGATGACAATCGGACCCCCTCGATTCGCGATCTTGGGCAAGCATTAGATGGCCAAGGAGAAAATGGTGGAAAGGTATTGTTAATTTTTGAAGGAACAGACTTTGAAAATAGGCAGCATCGTCAAATAATGTCCACACTTTATCCAAACGCGGGTTCCGTGTACCATGAAATGTTACTGGATCCTCAACTTCTCCAAGATGATCCTCAGTCCTTCTTACCAGATGGGTTTGGACCTGTAAATGTAATTTTGAGATTCGAGGAGAATTTACCTCATGAAGGTTGTATCCCTCTTGAGGAATATATGTTAGGTATGCAAGGTGCTTGGGACCCATGTTCATCAGTTCCAAACAATGAACATTATCGTAGAGAAATGCAATACAATGTCGACGGATTCTATCTAAAGGGAAGAACAACATTGGATGTTGACGACCAAATTGTCTACACGAGTGAAGTAAATCCTGTGACTGGTGAAGTTATTGAGAAGCCAATGACAATCACTGGCAGGTTAACAGATGAATTGGGTGGGAATTTATCCAACAGAAATGTCTTAGTTAGTTATCAAATGACAGGTTCAGCTGTAGAAGCGCCACAATGCCAGCAAGGAACCACGGATTCAGATGGTTATTTCTCAATAGATTGTCCATTAAATGGTGTCATGGCAGGACAAGCACAGGTAACAATTCGTTACAAGGCTGATTTGAACAATGATGGATATAGATACAAGGATTCTACCGTCATCAAGAATTTTGCTGTTTTCTCGAATAGTACTTTGTTAATTGAGGAAGTTGGCCCAATGCTAACAGATGTTGACCGTTATGTTTTCCAAGGAAACGGAACGAGTATTCCTGTTCTTTACCTCAAGGAACCGTTCCACGTTCATGCATTATTGCAACAAAGTAATGGAAATACATTGGGTGGTCGATGTTTGAACATCTATCTAAGTCCTGAGATTAACCCTCGACCAATCGCATCCGCTGTCACAAATGATGCAGATGGTCGAATTGAGTGGTATTCTGGTGATACAGAACAGAATCCTAGCCGAAGAGGTGTTGAGCCGATTGGTGGATCTGGTCTGGAAGGTTTTAGAACATTGAGAGTTGCATATGAACCAAAACTTGCAGTTAATGGAGGATGCAGCCAAGAGGCTAATGCTGTGGTCAATGGTTCCTATATGGACATGACTGTACTTGTAAGAAGTCGCGTAGATATTATTCTTCAAGACACTTGGTCTAGAAATGGTGGTTATCAACCTGATGAATGGGTGAACGGGACAGTTCAAATTACTCGAGATAGGTTAGATGTCCCAGTTTCTGGTGAACAGGTGATCTTTGTTCGTGAATATTGGAATGGGTCCGCTTGGGTTCTCCAGAATGTTGAATATGTAACGACATTAGACAATGGATACGCATCTTTTGCTTGGCAATATACAGGAACTGCTGTTCCAGGTGCCGAAGAAGGAGTTGCAGCTGTCAATGGAAAATGGAGAATTGTAGTACAATTCCGGGATTCACCATTCTTCCAAGAGTCTTTCCTTAACAACACACCTGAAATTGAATTGGGTGATCCTCCTATGATGGAACAAACTGGTGGTTTCTTCCAATTGCAGTACATTTTACCTTTGACAATAGCCCTTCTATTGGCGGCTTTAATTGGCGCAGTTATGTACCGTAATTATCAGGAACGTAGAAGAATAGAAATTCTAAGAGGAATTTTAACAGATTCTCTTATGTCACTTAGGGCATCGAATGAATACATACAAGCAATTTTCAATTGCTGGAAGGAATTAGTATCATTCTTCCGTAGCAAGGGAGCCATGAAGAAGGTGTATGAGACAACTCGAGAGTTTGAAGACGCGGTCAACAAAATGTTGGGAGGAATCACTCCACCTCATGAGTTAGACGCATTCTTGAGTTTGTTCGAAGAAGCACGATATTCTGACCATAATATAGGGGCGGCTCAAAGAGACCGAGCAATTCAGACATTACAGGCAATCGTCAACAGCTTAACTTTGGCATTGGGAGAAAACCAACTTAGCAGATCGGCAGTTGAGTCAGACTTGTATGATAATCTGACGAAGGCAGGAGAATTTGTAGACTCTGATGGCAACGTCCGCCAAGCAGGTTTGGAAGAAGAAGGCGTAGATAATTTCTCACTCTAAACAAAGTGGACATGAGCGTATCGGCACCCTTAGCGGTAGCGTTAGTAAAAATAACATTTATTTGGTGTAGAAAGTAAACTAAGATGTTTTCATAATATCGGCTGTTGTAAAAACAACTGCAAATTAATGCTAAAATGGTATTTTTTTGGTCGTTTTTATATACTGTATGGCTGGATAAGGTTACTAATCCTTAGGATAAGGAGTGAAAAAAATGGAAGAAGAACTTGATACGAAAATGATGATGACAGAATTAATCGGCTCACTCGCAGTCGTTTACTTCGCAGCGCGCTTTGCTATGCCAGGCTCGCCGACGATGTACAGCGCGATGGCAGCAGGTTTAGTCCTAGCAGTAATGATGATGACCTTTACAGGCGCCATGATTCTACCTTGGATTACGATTGGAAAGATGGCAAACGGTGACATTACATGGCAAAACGGCGCTCTAGCCTTTGCTATGCAGATGCTTGGCGCTGTACTTGCATGGACAATCAATATGTGGAGTGCGGGCATGCTAGACCACGCAGACATGATGTGGTCTGTAGGTACCATGGATGTACAGGCTGGTGCAATGACGTTAATCGGTGGTTTCCTATTGATGATTGTCTACGAGCGCCTTGCAGGTGATGGTCTTGGTAATGCTGCTGTCGGCATCTTTGTATGGATGCTAGCTGCTGCAGGTCTCAGTGTTGTTAACGCAGGGGATGTCGGTGGAATGCTAATCACTTCAGGATGGACTGGTGACAACATGGTCATGATCTTTGGATCAATGATTATCGGTGGTGTCGGTGCAACTGCAGCTCTTATGTTTGGGGACATGATTCTAGGCGAAGAAGAATAAACCTCAGAATAGATGAATCATAACTAAGCCCAATAGGGCACAACAAGACCTCGGGATGGGGAATCGGCGAAAGCTCTTTCTTCATCCCGATATTTTACTTGCATCTTAGAGGTTTTTCTGGCTCTTTCTTATCTCTATAGTGGCGAAATGCATGATATATTCCTGCCCCGAGTAAGAATAGAACGAAACTCCACCCAATAAAAGCAATTATCATCAATATATAGGATGTAAAATCAACACTCTCTTTATTCATATTTATGTCTACACTTTCCTGTGCAGCCGTTACTGATCCTATCATTAATGATAGTCCGAGTAAGATTGCCAAAAATCTTGAAATTCTAATCACCTACGTAACTTTAATTTGTAAATTTCCATCTCTTATTCTCGTGTTGTATATCTTCAAATTCTTTCTTGTACTCATTTTCCCTACGAGCTTCCCGTAAGGAGGAAAAAGTGGAAAAGGTGACCATTCAACTAGTGACCCATCATTGATGTTGTGAGTTGTTTGATGTAAGGGACACGTAATGCAATCATCCACAACTTTACCCCCAAGGCCAAGCGGCCATCTCATGTGTCTGCATAAACCATCAGTGGCATGATATTCTCCGTTCTTCAAAACGACCATAAGAGTCTTCAGACCGATATTTACCATCTTAGGTTTGTCGGGTTTTAGTTTAGAAACTCGAATAGCATTTTTCCATCCCATCTCAATTCCTCACTTGAGACATTCCTCCATCGAGATGAAAAACCTGTCCAGTAATATTGTCTGGAGCATCGGTTAATAACCAGTAAATGGTTAAAGCGATTTCTTCAGGTTCATTAATCCTATTGAGTGGAATCATCCCTACAGCAATCTCTCTCGATGTATCTGATTTTATAACAGATTCAGCCATCCTGGTATTGGTTAATCCAGGTGCTACGGCATTTACTCTAATTCCTCGTTTCGCATAGGTAGCCGCAGCAGATCTGACCATGGCTTCAACACCACCCTTAGCGGCTGCAATTGCTTCGTGATTAACTAATCCTAGGCTGGCAGCGACGCTCGAAGTGAAAACAATTCTACCACCATTACTCCGTAACATTACCTTACTGGCTTTGGACAATGTTGTAAATGAACTAGTTAGATTAGTTCTTATTACTTCTTCAAAGGTATCAACATCCATAGCATGAGGGGGTCTCAGGGAAAGAGAACCGATTAAATGTGCTACCCCATGGATTTCTCCTGAGCCTAATTCTTTTGCTGTTTCTAGAGCACGAGATACCACTTCCTCTTCGAGACCATCGCCAACCACTACGCTCGCTCCTAGATTACTGAGTTCTGCAACTCTTGCAGAGTCCCTTGCTAACAAAGTAAGTTGATCTCCACTTTCTAATACCTTTTTACCGAGAATAATAGCAATGTCACTACTACCGCCAATAATTAGGAAGGAACGACCCATTGTCTCACATCTTTTATTGAGATTATTGTTTTCCTCGAGTGAAATTCCTTGTAACCACCAATGCACCCAGCAAGGAAATAATCACCAACGCGGAACCGAATCCCGGTACTGTTGATGCCTCTTCTTCCGCTACAATAGCAGGTTCCTCTACAACTGCACCATTTCCTACGGTGATTTTGCCACGCATGTCTAATGCAGCATGTGGCTCACAGATGTAGTAAAATGTGGTATCTTCCGTAAATGTGTATCTGAAGTCTACTGTAGTGGCAACTTCGCCGCTGTATATTCCACCGGCCTTTCTTGCATTATCTCCTTCTGCTAAGGTTTCAGCTACGTTGTGTCCCATACTTTCATCTTCCCATATCCAGCAGACGGTATCTCCTACTGCGACGGAGACATCGGTGTTGTCGAAGGCGAGACCTGTGCTATCGATACCAATAATCACAGCGCATTCAGAGGTATCCACTACATCTGCGGGTGGCATTAGAACTTTGTCGATTACGTGGATTACACCGTTAGAGGCAACAACGTCAGCCGCTGTGACTGTGGCATCTCCAATCTTGACTGCACCGTCATTTACAGCGAATGAAGCATCATCCCCATTTACCATCGTAACTGTCAATCCATCTGTAACGTTTGCTGCGTAAACAGTTCCCGAAAATACGTGGTAGAGTAAAATGTCACGAAGGGTAGCGATTTGCTCGTCTGTAGTGAAGGAATCTAGATCGATTCCAGCATCTGCGAATGCTTGATCAGTTGGAGCGAACACTGTGAACGGCCCGTCACCCTGGACAGTGGTCACTAGGTCTGCCTTGGTTAAGGCGGCGACAAGAGAATCGTGGGCCCCTGTGGATGCTGCAACCGCTGCAATATCTACTAGATCAGCTGGTGGCATTAGCACCTTGTCCACAACGTGAATTACACCATTTGTTGCTACAACGTCAGCCGTTGTGACTGTAGCATCTCCAACCTTTACGGTCCCCCCGTTTACAGTGAATGAAGCCTCGTCTCCGTTAACCATCGTAACTGTTAGTCCGTCTGTTACATCGGCGGAATAGACAGCTCCGGAATAAACGTGGTACAGCAAGATATCCGTCAATACACCAATCTCATCTGTTGTGGTAATTGCATCTAAGTCAATTCCAGCATCTGTGAAGGCTTGATCGGTTGGTGCGAAGACGGTAAACGGCCCAGTAGTTTGTAAATTACCGACTAAGTCAGCCTTCACTAGTGCGGCTACTAACGAGTTGTGAACCCCCGTGTTTGTTGCAACCGTGGGGATATCTTGTAGAGTAGTAGGAGCGGTTAGTGCAAATGCAGCAATCATAGTTGAGTGTACTGTGCAATAGTAACTGAGCGTATCGTCGGTAGTGAATCCTTCTCTGAAGAATACAGTGAACGACTGATCGTTTTCTATACCAGAACTGCTCGAACCATCACCGACGATGATCAGATTATCTGAGGATTCAGTGTTGTAGCCTGTATCGCCGATGTAGAATGGGTGAGTTGATGGGTTGTTAGTCCGCTGGAATTTGTAATTTTTGCTTATATCAATTTCAGCAAGTACATCCTCACCGGCAGGATCTGTGTAGAACTGGAAGTATGGTTCGGACATTGCACCATCGCTGACGAAAACATCTACCGGCGGTGACAATACTTTGTCGATTACGTGGATTACGCCGTTAGAGGATACCACATCTGCGGTAGTTACTGTAGCATCGTTTATTTTTACGCCGTCGTCGACAGTAAACGCAGCATAGTCACCGTTTACCATTGTTGCTGTCATTCCGTCGGTCACATCGCCGGATAGAACTGAACCAGAATATACGTGGTACAGTAGGATGTCAGTAAGTATTGCTTTGCCCTCCGCATTATCTAACGCAGTTAGGTTGATGCCTGCGTCGGCGAATGCTTGGTCTGTCGGGGCGAAGACGGTGAACGGTCCGTTCCCCTCTAACACACCTACTAATTCTGCTTGAGCAAGTGCAGCCACGAGTGAGTTATGAACTCCGGTGTTTTGGGCATTCGTTGGGATGTTCTCATTCGGATCGGCAACCGATAAAGGTGATGCGCAAAGGCACACAATCATCATTAATGCAACAGTCTTAGTTCTACTATTCATGCCACCCCGATTTACCTATAGTACTAAAGGAAATGTATTTTCTTTTTTTTTAACAAAATTTACGATTCAGTACATGCCTTTATACCATACACATCGCGGGACCCTTGCATGGATGATTATACACCCATCAAATATGCACGCCGAACTACCACCAAATTCGTAGTTCTATTGACCGCCATCACTATGCTAGGAACAGTGGCTGCTGAAACAGCACTGTTGGCTGCTGGTGACACTGTTGGGACATCTTTTTGGATCGCAACAGCAATGATGTTTGCTGCAACAGCATTCTTCGTTCTTGAACGTGGAAGCGTTGCGCCAAAATGGCGAACATCAATGACCGTCGCAGCACTCGTAACCGGTGTTGCATGGTACCATTACACCTACATGCGCGAGGCATGGGCAACCACTTACGCTGCGGGTGCTGGCCAAAGCCCAATCGTACTAAGATACGTTGATTGGCTAATCACTGTCCCTCTACAAGTTACTGAATTCTACCTAATTCTAGCAGCCGTAGGAGTCGCAACAGCTGCTCTCTTCTGGCGCTTGTTCGGAGCATCCCTGCTAATGCTAATCACCGGATATCTCGGTGAAGCAGAATCAGGAACTGGAGGATTAGTAGAAGGAATGGAGATGCCAATGTTCATCATTGGATGTCTTGCTTGGTTCTACATCATGTACGAAGTATGGTCCGGAGATGCAAAGAAGGGAGCTGACCAAGCATCTGAATCGACACAGTTCGCATTCAAGGCAATGGCTGGAATACTAACAGTTGGATGGGCAATCTATCCGATTGGATACTTCCTCGGTACTGGCGATGATCCAAACGTTGACGGATTAAACATCCTTTACAACTTGGCTGACTCAGTCAACAAGGTTGCATTCGGACTAATGGTCTGGTATGCAGCAACAATGGATGGCACAGACCATTCTGAAGAATAAAATCAGTTCGTCTGATTGAAAGCCCCATGGGGTTCAATTTGTCCTCGGGGTGAGGAATCGGCATTGCCCTTTCCTCATCCCGAAAATCTTTTCTTAACTACGAATTCATGCCCTTGTTGCTGAATTCAAAATTGTTCATGCTTCAATATCCTAGAGAAAACCACTGGGAGGAGTGTCGGTAATCAGAAGCCAGATTCCGTAAACGAATAGAATACAGATAACTAAGATTGCAATCCTTATTATTGCAATAACTGAAGATGATAGTGTGCTACCTCCGATGTCTACAATCTTGGGTTTATTGGGTTTACAGGGTTTTAATTTTGAAATTCAGACAACATTTTTTCATTTTATTTTAATTCCTCATCCCGATCTAGAAGGGAACCCCTGTACCTTGAAATTCTGAGATTGCAACCCAAATCGCATAGATGAACAGCAAAATTGCAATTAAAATTCCAACTAATAGGATAGTAACAACTGACGCGGAAAGTGAAATCCCTGCAATTCGAATAGTCTTAGCAAGAGTAGAATCTATTTCTTCCGTTTGAGGTGAGTCGTTTGGAGTAAAAGTAGCTGTACTTGGAATTAGGGCATCTGTAGTTGGCATTATCGCATTGAAATTTGACGAACCTTTGGATTGAGACGAAAATACACCTACAAGACCCATGATCAGAGATGACGGCAAAAGAATACAGCAGGAATAAAAAATCCGCGCAATCATTTTCTCTGACCATTCATCTGAACCATCTGGACAATCTTCTACTCCATCGTTGACGTCTAGTAACATAACTTGAGTCCCGTCTTCGCAATTCCATTTAGTCGTCTCTATTTCGTCGTATGGTACATCGATTGTATGCTCATTACCATCAGTTCCAATCGATAATCCATTTAGAAACAGGAAACCAGAAGTAATCAAGAGAATAATGCTGATACCTGAAATAATTGTTGCTGTTTGGTTTTGTTTACTCAGATTCCCAAATAGATTTATTTTACCTAAATCGGGTAATTTTGGCAAATTAGGAATTTTTATGCTAGCATTAGTTTGTTGAATTTCACCACAATTTGGACATTTTACTTTTCCAGTGTGTTTTGCTGAAATTCTGAGAGTTGAATCACAGGCAGAACATTCGAATTCAATTTTTTCTTCCTTTGGATGTTCTTTGTCGTTGTCGATTAATCGTTGGATTAATGCAGATTTATTCCCTGAAACAGGAAGATTTCTTTCACGAAGTTCATCCTTTAGGGTTGCCATTGTCCATTCATTGTAGACATCCGACATAATTTGTTATTCATTAATCAATGAAATTAAATTAGCGCCGAATCAAATCATGTCGCCTTTAGCGTCCAGAACTTCTACCGTGAGGTTTGCTTCTTCAACACCAGATGTAATTTCGTTATGGAGGGAATCGCTGAATTCATCTAAACTAGCCAATATTGATCCTGAATTTGGATCTACTAAATCATCGATTAAATGATTCAATACACACGATACTCCATATGATTGACCAGTTCTGAATGCGTGATCTAAATCTCCAGGTTCTGCCCCCTCTGCTTTGGCTCGAATTGTCACAGTTTGAACATATGCGGAAAGTGCACCGTAAAGAGACACCATTGCTTGGGATACTTCTTCGGAAGATTGCAATAACATTTGCACTTCCTTCATTGCAGCATCTTGACATTGAGTTAGTAATCGATGAGTTGCCACTACATCGGTTTGATCGCCAGTCATTGCCTCGGTCATCATGTCCATCCAGTTGTCCATGCCCCCCGCAGGAGGGCCGGAGGGCATGAATGATTCCCCTCGTTATTTTTGTCCTAGTAGAGCAGTAATGCGTTCTCACTCAAAGGGTTCATATCGGAAGGGCCGGTCGCCCGAATCCCCAAACGTCGAGGGAGTCACATGGCAACACAAAACACAAAGACCAATCAGGGCCTTCTGGAGTTAATCTCCGAGCTAAAGGCTCAGACTCGGTCCACTGGTGCGGCACTATGGCGAGACGTTGCGCAGAGGCTTGAAAAGAGCCGCAGTAACTGGGCAGAACCAAACCTAAGTCGATTAGAGCGACACATGCCAGAGGACGTTGTAGTCCTAGTGCCTGGAAAGCTCCTTGGCAGTGGGCTGGTCTCCGGCAAGCGCACCGTTGCAGCCTACAGTGTAAGTTCTGGTGCTCGAGTTAAGATCGAAGAAGCAGGCGGAAGAGTCATTTCTATCCGTGAGCTGATGAATGAAAACCCACAAGGAAAGGGGGTGCTTATCCTTGGGTGATGTAACCTACGTTTATGATGCATCTGATAAGGTGCTGGGTAGATTGGCAAGTCACGTAGCCAAACAACTCTTATCCACAGTCAAGGCTGGTAACGGCGCACGAGTAATCATCTTAAACGCTGAAAACGCAGTAGTTAGTGGAAAGAAAACCGAAGTACTCAGAGATTACAAATCGAAGAGAGAACTCAATCACCCGCGAAAGGGTCCATTCTTCCCTAGGATGCCAGATAAAATTCTGAAGCGCACAGTTCGTGGAATGCTTCCATATCAACGCACGTCATCAGGTCGTACTGCTTTCAAGAATTTACGAGTAGAGATTGGAACTCCTTCAAATCTATCAGGAGATCTTCCCGATGGGCACGAATGGGGTGATTCTTCTTCATTCGATCGAGGTTTACCAAATAATTTCGTAAGGTTGGGAGACATTTCAAAGGCTCTAGGTGCTAACACAACTAGATTTGGAGGTGAAGAGTGATGGCGAAGAAGAAAATCAAGAGCGTTCAAACTAGTGGTAAAAGAAAGACCGCCATAGCTCGTGCCAATGTAAAGAAAGGTGAAGGCCGCGTACGAGTGAACGGATCACCTATTGAGATTATGGAACCTGAGATGGCTCGTTTAAAGGCCATGGAACCATTACAAATTGCAAACGCTATGAAGAAACTAGCTAAAGTCGACATTAGTGTCAATGTACAAGGCGGCGGAACTATGGGCCAAGTAGATGCAATTCGGACTGCAATCGCTCGCGGGCTTGTACACTGGAATAGCGGAAAAGATGGTGAAGATGAAGAGCTCAAGGCAGAATATCTTCGTTTCGATAGAAGTTTGTTAGTTAACGATCCACGCCGAAAAGAACCCAAACACCAAATGGGTCGCGGTGCACGGAAGAAATGGCAGAAGTCATACAGGTGATGT
>MDTG01066541.1_pt1 | contig 17781 bp, 20 predicted proteins | sample 811421 | NCBI WGS metagenome assembly MDTG01 (sample SAMN05326645, study PRJNA326480) | marine metagenome | isolation source: seawater | place: Pacific Ocean: South East | collected 2011 | reverse complement strand
TTTTACCCTTTTATATTGGAATTTAGTTAATTTGAGTATCTTTAAATTTAGTAAACATTGCCTCAAACTCCAGGAATACATTTCCAGTTGGACCATGTCTTTGTTTACCTATAATCAATTCTGCTAGATTAGATACTTCATTCATTTTTGCTTGCCACTCAGCATGTTCGACAGTTGCTGGTTTTGGCTCTTTATTTTCTAGATAATATGACTCTCTATATACAAACATAACTACATCAGCATCTTGTTCTATTGAACCTGATTCTCTCAAGTCGGAAAGTTGAGGTTTTTTATTGTCTCTTTGTTCAACTTGTCTCGACAATTGTGAAAGTGCAACGACAGGTATCGATAATTCTTTAGCAATAGCTTTTAAGCCTTGGGTGATTTCTGATACCTCTTGAACTCGTCCATCTTTATAGTTTAATGTTCCCCTCATTAGTTGAATGTAATCAACAATGATCATATCAAGACCATGTGTCCTTTTAATTCGTCTTGCTCTATTACTCATAGCAGCAATTGTTATTGCGGGTGTTTCATCAATATATAGAGGAAGTTCAGATATGTTTTTTGAAGTTTCAATAAATTTATCAAATTGCTCATCTGAAATTTTACCTCTTCTTATATCATTAGACTTAATTCTCGATTGTTCTGCTAAAATTCTAGTCGATAATTGTTCTGACGACATCTCTAATGAAAAAAAAGCAATGGATGATTTTTTGCCGCTGTCTTGTAATTTTTGAGCAGCGTTAAATGCAATATTAGTCGCTAACGCTGTTTTACCCATTCCAGGTCTACCAGCAATTATAATCAGATCAGACTTGTGTAGACCGCCCAATCTATCGTCTAAGTCTCTTAATCCAGTTGGAACACCAACTATCCCTTCATCATTCTTATATGCAGCCGAGGCCATATCAATTGTTTCTTTCAAAGCTTTATCAAACTTTATAAAAGAAGAACTAAAAGAGCCTTTCTCAGCTAATTTAAATAATTCCTTTTCTGAATTTTCAATTATTTTTTGTCCACTTGTATTTAGTTCACCCAATTTTGCCTCATCAATTGTTTGTTCAGAAATTTTAATAAGTTCTCTTCTAACAAACATGTCATATATAATTTTAGAATATTCCATTGCCTGACGGATTGAGGTTGAAAATTTTGTTATTTTTACTAAATATTCAGGAACGTTTAATTCATCTTTTTCGTCCTCAAAGTAATTTTTTAAAGTAATAGGATTAGCTAACAATCCCTTATAAATTAAACTTTCTATTGCTCCAAAAATTTTCTGGTGCATAGGATCATAAAAATTTGAACTTGATATAATTATACTAATTTCATCAAAAATTTCATTAGAAACAAGAATTGAGCCAATAACGGCCTGTTCTGCTTCAATATTATTAGGTAATTCTTTAAATTTGTCTTTAACTATAGTTAGATTGTTTTCCACACTCAAACATATGTCAATTTAAATGCAAAAAAAATTCCAAATATTGTCTGGGGAAAAAATTGTATAATTATTGGATGGTTTCAGCAGACTCAACCACAATATGTATCTCTGCATCAATCTCAGAGTGTAAAGTTATTTTTACTTTAAACTTTCCAAGAGATTTAATTTCTTTAATTGGTTGTATCATAGAAGGTGTTATATCTAATTCCTCTTTTTCTTTAATAAGTTTTGATATCTCTGTAGGTTTTACTGATCCATATAATTCTTTATTTTCTGTGCAAAGTTTTTTTATATTAAATTCTTTTTTATTAATTTTTTCGGCTATTCTTTTTGCTTCTTGCTTTTTATCGTTATCTTTTTTTGATAATTGAGTTTTTATTTTTTCAACTTGAATTATATTTTCTTTAGAAGCGTATAATGCTTTTTTGTTAGCAATCAGAAAATTTCTTGCGAAACCCCTTTTTACATCTATAATTTCACCTATAGATCCCATTTTTTTTATATTTTCTAACAAAATAACTTTCATTATATTAACGCAAGGTTTCTTGCTCTTTTTATTGATAAGGATAATTCTCTTTGTTTTTTTTGGCTAACGTTTGTTACTCTTGATGGAAGGATTTTACCGTTTTCTGAAACATATCTTTTTAATAATTTAATATTTTTATAATCAATTTTTGGAGCCCCTTTTGCTGATAAAGGACAGTTTTTTTTAAATTTATATTTATTAGGTTGAAAAATACTTAATTTTGCAAAATTACTCTGTTTATTCTTTTTATTTCCACTTTGTCTTTTAGGCATAATTAATCATTCGTTATTTCTTTTTTCCCGATTTCATCTTTTTTAGAGAAAAAGTTTGTTTTAAGATCAAAATTTTTTACTTTCACAGTTAAATACCTTAATAATTTTTTATCAATTGCTTCATTCTTTTCAAGTTCGCTAATCACATTACCTTTGCCTTTTATTTTAAAATGAATGTAACTTCCTTTTTTATTTTTTTTTATTAAATATGAGAGGTTTAATAGACCCCAGTTTTCAAATTGTATTATCTCACCATCATTTTTTTTAATAATACTCGTATATTTTTCAGTTAATTGCTTTATTTCACTGGGAGAAGTGTCTTGTCTTGCTATTATAGTATGCTCGTATAAATTCATTTAAGTTCTTTAATAAAAAATGAGGATATACTATTATAAATCTTTAATTACAATAGCAAAAACAACCAAAAAAAATAGGTTTTTTTAGATGTTTTCATTGGTATTTCCAGGTCAAGGTTCCCAAACAATTGGTATGGGAAAAGATTTTTTTGAAAAATACAATTTAGTGAAAGATCTATTTAACAGAGCAGATGATGCGCTAGGTATTAAATTATCAAAAATGATTTTAGAAGGCCCCAAAGAACAGTTGGATCTTACTATAAATACTCAACCGGCAATATTTTTGATAAGTTATTCAATTTTCCAAGTAATGAAAAAAGAATTTAAAATTGATATTGATAATGCAAAATATTTTGCTGGTCATTCACTAGGAGAATACTCTGCTTTTTCAGCAGGAAATTATTTAAATTTTACTGATACTATTAAACTTCTTAAAATTAGAGGTGATGCTATGCAAAATGCTGTTCCAAAAGGAGAGGGAGGTATGTTGGCTGTTCTAGGCTCAAAAGTTGAGATTATAGAAGATATTTTAAATGAAAATAAAGGCGATTTTATTGCTGAAATTGCTAATGATAATTCAGATGGTCAGATTGTTTTAAGTGGAAGAAATATTGACCTCGAAAAACTATCACAAATTTTAAAATTAAGAAATATAAAGAATATTAGATTATCTGTAAGTGCTCCATTTCACTGTCAGCTAATGAGTAATGCTACAAAGATAATGAAAAATGAAATTAAAAAATTAGATTTTCAGGAGTCAAAAAATAAATTGATTTCGAATGTGACAGCAAAAGAAATTCAAAATAAAGAAGAGTTAAAAATTTTATTAGTTAATCAAATTGAGAATAGAGTCAGATGGAGAGAAAGCGTTATTTACATGATAAAAAATGATGTAAACCATTTTATTGAAATTGGACCAGGAAAAGTTCTGTCAGGTTTAATTAAAAGAATAGATAAAAACGTTAAAATAAGTACAATTAATAGTGATAGTGATATAAAAGATCTCAAATTATGATTAGTTTAAAAAATAAAAATATCATAGTCACAGGTGCCTCTGGCGGAATAGGAAATTCCATAGTAAAAAAACTTAGTGAATTCGATGCTAAAGTATTAGCAACTGGAACAAAAATTGAAAAACTAAAGGAATTAAAATCGAACATAAGTAACATTGAAATTTTAAATTTCGATATTTCTGAATTCGAAAAAATCGAAGAATTTATTGAAAACGCCACTTCCCAACTTGGGGGGAAATTAGATTGTATTATTAACAATGCAGGTATGACAAAAGACAATTTAGCTATTAGAATGAATATTGATGAGTGGAAAAAAGTTATAGATGTAAATTTAACATCTACTTTCCTTTTAAGTAAATTTGCTATAAAGAAAATGTTAAAAAATAAATCAGGAAAAATAGTGAACATCACATCAGTCGTTGGTCACACTGGAAATTTGGGTCAATCAAATTATACAGCGTCCAAGGCAGGAATAGTTGCCATGTCAAAAAGTTTAGCAATTGAGTATGCTAAGAAAAATATTAATATAAATTGTATATCGCCAGGTTTCATAAAAACTGCTATGACAGATAAGTTGGATGAAAAATTCAAAGAATTAATATTATCTAAAATACCATCATCGAGGTTAGGAGAACCCGAAGATATAGCTAATGCAGTTCTTTTTTTAGCCTCAGATCAATCAAATTACATTAATGGTGAAACAATTCACGTTAATGGAGGCATGTATATGGCTTGACAAAATATGTTTTTAAACTAATAAGAATTGAAACAAAGAAGGATCTAAATGTCAGAAGATGTTGCAAGTAAAGTAAAAAAAATAGTTGCCGATCACCTAGGTATTGATGAAGCTAAGGTTACTGAGGAATCAAGTTTTATAGACGATTTAGGGGCAGATAGTCTAGATACAGTCGAATTAGTAATGGCTTTCGAGGAAGAATTTGGTTCTGAAATTTCCGACAGTGAGGCTGAAAAAATTTTAACAGTAGGTGACGCTGTTAAATTTATCGAAGGAAAAGCAAATTAATTTTTAAATGCCCATAAAGAACGATGGGGTGATGATAATATTATCTTCTCCTTCTGGAGCAGGTAAAACTACTTTAGTTAATTTACTATCTAAGATAGATAACTTTACAATTTCTGTTTCACACACAACTAGAAAACCAAGATCTGATGAAATTTCAGACAAAGATTATTATTTTGTAAATGAAAATGAGTTCAAAAGACTTATTAAAAATCAGGAATTTTTGGAATATGCAAAAGTCTTTAATAATTTTTATGGTTCAACTAGAACGCCAGTAATAAATAATTTAGATAAAGGAAAAAATGTGCTATTTGATATTGATTGGCAGGGAGCTGATCAAATTAAGAATAAAAAATTAGATTACAAGTTAATTACTTTTTTCATATTACCTCCAAGCAAAAAAGTATTATTCGATAGATTGTCAAATAGAGACATGAAGGACAAATTAATAGTTGAAGAAAGAATGAAGCAATTTGAACATGATGTATTGCATTGGATTAATTATGATTATGTTGTAATTAATAATGATCTCAATGATTGTTTTAAAAAAATTCATAATTTAATACAAGCAGAAATAAATAATGGTTCAAAAGATTATGATAAAGATTTTATAAGAAATCATATAGAAAAACTTACTTCATAATTTCTTCATACTCCTTTGTTAATTCATAATAAACCTCGTGCTTCAAATTATGTGGCCTCAAGTTAAGATCAATCTTAAGTTTGTTTTGAATATAGGTATTATTTTTGAACATTTTATTAAATGGTGTCTTTAATTTTTTTCTTCTTTGATTAAAAAAAATTCTAGTAACTTTTTCTAAATTTCTAGGGTTTTTAAATTGGTGAGAAATTTCTTTTGGTTTAAAATGTAATAAAGAACTATCAATTTTAGGTTTTGGATTGAAGCTTGTTGGCTTGATATCACAGATTTTTTCTATATTAAGTTTCCAATTTGCAAGTATTGACAATCTCCCATATTTTGATGAATTAAATTTGGAAATAATTCTATCTGCAACCTCTTTTTGAAACATAAGAATTAAATTATCAAACCAAAAATTTTTATCATTTAAATTTAGAATCCATTTAGCCAATATTTCTGTGGAGATGTTATAAGGTAAATTTCCAAAAACAATTAATTTTTCTTTATCTAGACTTTTTTCATCAATTTTTAATATATCGTTATTTATAACTGTTATTTTACCTTCAAATTTTTTTTTTAATAATGTTGCTAATTGATTATCTTTCTCAACTACAAAAAGTTTTTTTGGATGATTTTCTAAAATGTAAGAGGTAAGATTTCCTGTTCCTGGACCAACTTCAAGTATTGATTTATTTCTAATTTCTACTAATGAAACAATTTTCCTTAAAATATTTTGATCTGATAAAAAATTTTGTCCTAAACTTTTTTTTGCTTTGATCACTTTTTTAAGTCTAAAAAAGTTAGTGCTTTGATTAAACTTAATGGATTTGATTTTTTTTCTCCCATCATTTTTTCATTGGGTCCATGGTCGGGGGATATTCTTAAAAAGGGAAGTCCTATAGTGATATTTATTGCATCATACTCAAATAAAGTTTTGATAGGTGTTAATACTTGATCATGATACATTCCAATTATTACATTATATTTTTTTCTATTCTTTTTTAAAAAAATTGTATCTGCTGCAAATGGTCCAGATATTCTATAATTTGATTTAGTAAGAGATTTAATAACAGGCTTAATAATTTTTTCATCTTCATTAAAAGCATCTACACTTTCACAATGTGGATTTAGACCGGTGATTGCTATCCGAGGTTTATATTTTAAATACTTTCTAAAAAAAATATTTATTAGTTTAATTTTTTTTTTTTATCATGTTTTTATTAATTTTTTTTGAGACTTTTTTTATTGGCAAATGAGTTGTTAAAGGACACACTGAAAGATTTTTATTGTAAATAAGCATAGCAAAATTTTTAGTCTTTGTTTTTTGTGCTAAATATTCAGTAATACCGAGATATTTTTTTTTTAAAAAAAATTTTTTTGAGACAGGGCCGTTTATAAATTTATCCGAAATCTTTCTATTCATTATTTCGAGAGCAATATCAAATGATTTTTCAATATATTTATTGGATTTACTGGAAATCTTATCAAATGGTTTTTTTTGATTAAAATCTATGTTCATTAAATTAATTTTCTTATTATCTAAGTAATTCTTTTTTAAATCAAAAAAATTTATTAATCTTATTTTTTTGTTAACATTTAATTTTTTCATTTGAAGTTCAATCAGATTTTTTGAAGCAATCAAAATAATAGGACTATTAAATTTTTTGTAATTTAATGATTTAAAAAAAATTTCAGAAAAAATACTATTTGGTTCACCAGCAACTACGATTATAGGTTTATAAACCATATATCGTCAAATTATTTTTGAGTTTATTTAAATACATACTAGAAAATTGATTAAGTTGTTCATTTCTCTGAAATCTAATAACCTCGTTCACTTTATCAGCCAAATTAAATTTTGACACATACTCCTTTTCATCCTCAACTTGAATAATAATAAATCCTGATGAAGTTCTAACAGGCTTTGAAAATTGTCCAGGTTTTAACTGTGAGACAATTTTTTTTAAATTTTTATTTAAGTTGTCTTCTTTTACCCACCCAATAAGACCTCCATTAGAAGCTGTATCAGAATTACTATGAATTAGAGCAGTTTTTTTGAATCCTATTTTTTCTATATCTGAGAGGATTTTCTCATATTTATCTTCAAAATCATCCTTATTAATAACATCAAAAATTATCTCTGATAGCAAAAGCTCTTTTTGTAACTCTTTTTTTGAATTTTGAGAAATTTCATTTTTAATTTTATTTTTATCTATAATAACTTTATCACTAAACTTTTGAAAAATTAAATCATTCCACATTAATTCAATAGTAAATTTTTCTCTGACAGTTTCGATATTCAATTCTTTACTTTTTAAATATTTTTCAAAATCTTTAATAGAACCTATATTTAATCTAGAAAATTTACCTTTAATTAGGTTTAATAGAAATTTATCATCTACTTTTAATTCTTTTACAAATTTCATTACTTCAATTTTTTTAATTTTATCTCTTATTATAGAATTTTTTGATATTTCAAATAATTTTTCATCACTTAAATTATCTATTTCTGGATTAAATGTTTTAAGAAAATTTATTTCCTCGTGAATATCAATTGTAGTAATTATTTCATTATCAACTTTAAATAATATTTTGTTTTCGAAAGCACTTAAATTTTGCGTATTTAAAATTGATATCAAACAAATAATAATAATAAATTTGATTTTTTTTGCTAAATGCATTTTGCTAATTTGCAAATTTTTGCTCTACTGATGTCAGAGGTATCAATTTTATGCTAAACATATAATCTTCAGTTGGTTCTAAATCTCTGTCTTTATAATAAGTTTTGTTGTATCTAATACCCGCCACTAGACAATCATTTTTATATTCATATATTAAATCGTAATACTCAGTTAAGTCTATTTCTCTATTCTCTCTCGTTTTAAATGATATAAAGTTTTTTTCATCAAAATTAAAAGTTGTAATATTTTCTAAAATATTTGTACTTCCAATCACATCGTTTTCTTCAATATAATTAAATGTAGTTACAAAATTATTTTTAGTAAAAGTTGCACCTAATGAATTGTATTGAATCTTGTCTAACTCGTCATTAACTGAGAATTCATAATTTAAATTTATATTATTATTAAGGTTATTGGTTAATTTACCAAAAAAGTTGGAATTCTTTTTATTAAGAGTACTATTTAATGGTATATTTTTGTTTGTTTTAGTTCTGATTACAGTCCCAAGTTTTAGTTCAAAATATTTATTTATATCACTAATTTTTTCATTTTTATAATCTATCCCAAGAGTTAAATTTTGCCCTGACTCAAGTGTATCAATTAAACCAAGTCTATCTATATCGAATATATTATCAGTATTGATTTCCCTATTTTCACTTTTATAACTTTTCATATCCGATGGATTTATTCTTAAAGATAATTTAGGATTTAAATAATTTATAGAGCTATCATTCACATCAATTAGTGGAATACTGGAAACTATTTCAAAAATATTCATAAATTTAATATGAGGACTGGAGTCGTACTCAATATTATTCTTTCCGGCAGAAATTGTGTTTTTTAAATAATAATTCAAATTATTCTTAAATCCATTTTTAGAAAAATAATCAAAACTTTGAATGTTTAAATTATTTATTACTCTTGATCTAAGACTATTTGTGTCTTTTAAAATATTATCTCCCTGTGATAAAAAATTTAGAGAAGAAAAATTATTATTATCAAAAAAGCTTTTCGAAAAATCATAGTATGGCAAAACATACTGATATCGATCGCTATTTTGTTTAGAAAGATTTTCGTAAGATGTAAAACCTGTGTTAAATACAAACTTTTCATTCTCTAGACTTAAATCTATCTCAGAGGTTAATGTATCAAAGTTATCAGGTTTTAGATCTGTATCTACAATATTTGAATCAAAAACTTTCAGATATGTATCATTATTTACTTTTTGCAACGAAAAGTTTACAGAACTTTCAATAAAATTTTCTAGGTCTAAATCTAAATTATATTTAGCAAACAAATGTGTAAGTGTATTATTTTTATTCGATTTTTTTGATTTATAATTGTCTACAATATTGAAGTCCGTTATTAAAAACGAACTTTTATTTTGTTGTCTATATTCAGACTGCAGCATTAAAATATCTTTATCAAAAAGAGTAGGTTTAAATGTAAAATCTTTATTATCAAAGGGAGCATAAAAATATGGTATTTGTAAAGAAGAGCCTAATATATTAGAGTTATTTATATGAGGTACTAAAAAACCTGATTGTCTTTTTACAGTCGGGCCTGGATGAAAAAATTTTGGAAAATATAACACAGGAATATCATAGATTTTAACTAGAGCGTTATCGTATTCAATTTGTTTCTTATTTTCATCATAGGTGATTTTATCAGCTTGAATTTTCCATGGAGGGCATTTGTCATTTTTTTTGCAAGTAGTAAAAACTCCTTTATTAATTGTTGTGACCCCATTTTTGCTTGATGATGATAAGCCTTTAAATCTTGGATCATTATTTTTATTTCCAAAAATATCTTTTTTAAAATCAATATTAATATCTTGAGCAATGTAGTTTTGTGTTTTAAGATTAAAAGCTGCACTCTTAAAAAAATACTTATCGCTTAAAGGCTCTTTATATTTTGTGTTAATGAAAATTTTTTCGCCTTTTAAAATTTCTTTCTCAAGATTGTAACTAAATTTGCCTATTTCATATCTTGTTTGATTAATTTCGTCAGTAATAGTTGCCCCTTCATCTGAGCGAATAACCATCTCATTTCTGAGTATTGTAATATCATTGGTATTAAACTCAAAGTCTGTTTTAATAAAAGCTTTTGCTTTACCTTTAATTTCAATCCTTTCTTCATTTTTAATGTATAAAACATTCTGTGCATAAAAAATATAATTATTAATTTTATCTTCAATTGTAATATTATCTTGGGCTTTTAAGATATTTTTTATTTTATCAAATTCAAATTTATCAGCTTTGATAATGATACCATTATTTGTGGTAATTGTGCCTCTATTTTTACCAATTATTTTATTACCATCTTCTAAAATTTCTATTTCTGAAACGTCAAAACTAATTTGATCATCACCATAAACATTGGAAATAAATATATTGGAGATTATAATTAAAAATATTATTATTTTACTTAGCATTTAAATTTCTCATTAAAAAAATATTGATTATAGAAAGTATTAATAATGGAATTAAAATAGAACTAATAACATTTATTTTTTCAGAGGTTCCTAAAATGTAAAAAAAGTTATTTATATAGTAAATAATCACAGATAAAAAAAGTCCTAATGATACTTTAAGGCTTTTATTTTTAAAAGTTTTAGTATTCATCATTATTATTGCTGAAAAAACAAACATCAAAATAAAATTAAAAGGATATGTAATTAATTTAAAAAGTTGAAGATCTATTTCTGTTAAGGAGTAATTAAGTTTTTTGTAGTTTTTTCTCATATTAATCAACTCAAGAAATGATAAAGACGACATATTAGAAAATAAATTTTGAATTAGTTTATAGTCAAAATTTGTTTTTAATTTCAAATTTTGTTCTATTTTTTTGGTATTTTGAACGTAAATTTCAGCGTCTTTAATAACCCATTCTTTATTTGAAATATCAATTTTTCCACTTTTAATGTTCCTTATAATTTCGAAGTTTTTATTAAATTCAGAGATGTAGGTATTAAGTAATTCATTATTATTAAAAGAACTTGCATTTATCATAAGTATATTTTCCTCATAAATATCTTTAATCCATAAACCATTATTAGTAATTACAGCAAGATATTTTTTATCTTCAGTATAATTTGATTTTAATCCAAGATATAAGTTTTTCAAATTAGATGAAAAATTATAAAAAATAGAAACTATTAAAATACCAACAAAAAAAGTTGTAATAGATAATATAGAAAATATTTTTGTATTTTTAAGTCCAGAGTATTTAAAGATATTTATCTCATTATCATTAAATAGAGTATTAAAAAAAAATTGCGTTGATATTAGAAAAATAAATGGAAACATTTCAAATACAAACATTGGAGTATTAATCAGTGATAAATAGAGTGGAAAATAAGACTCTACACTTGTTTGTTTAAAAAATTCTAATTCTGTAAGTAAATTTAGAATATATATTAAACAAAAAAAAATGAAAAAAACATTCAAAATAGATAACAAATAAGTTTTTACTAAAAATTTAGTGTATGTATTCATTTTGTATTTTTAATATTTTTGAATCTTACCAAATAATTTGAATATAGACTAATAACTAAAATAAGTGGTATCAAAACAAATTTTAGATTTTCTAAAAAATCTTCTTTAATTAATCTTATTGTCATTTCTGACAAAATTATTGTACTAAAACCTATAAAAAAAATTAATATTCTATATCTTGAATAATTAATATTTTCTTTAGATCTAAATATTAATAGTAATGAAATTAATATTAAGACAGGTATATATAATGGAATTATAATTCTTTTATATAATTCCTTTAATATATTATCAATATTATCAGTATTACAATTTTCAACTTTGAAATCTTGATCAATTTTTAGAACATTAAATTTCATTAAATTGTGATAACATTTTATCAAGTCTGTAGTAGCAACTTCTTGAGTTTTTTTATAAGTAGTAGTGTTGTCTTCAAAATTACTTAAGTTAAAATCTGTCTTTTTAAATTTAAAATTTGTAATCTTCCCATCAATAACACTTATAGTTTCACCAAATTTTAATTCTAAAAATTGTTTTTTTCCTATTTCTTTAAACCTTCCTTGTTTAGCAAAAGTTATTTGAAAATTACCACCGGAACCCTTTTTTAGGTAAATCTCTTTTAAATTTCCAAATTCATCTTTCTCATTACTATAAATTGTTAGATTTTTTACAGCATCGTTAAATATCTTAGGTTTAATAAAGTTCTCCAAATAATCAATTGATGATGTTCTCAAAAAAGATCTAGCTAAGTCCTGACTTTTTGGAACAATAGTAGCAGTAAGAAATATCTGAATAAGCATTATTAATAATGAAAATTTTATAAAAAAATTTATTATGTCTATTTTATTAATTCCAAAATTCCAAAAAATTATTAATTCATTATTTAATTCATATTTTCCAATAACATAAAGGAAACTTATAAAGAGCACAAAAGGTAACAATTTACTCAAAACTTTTGGAAAATTTAAAAGAGAAAAATTTAGATAAACTAAGTAATTTCTCCCATCTTCAACTATGATATCTAAAAAATTTACCGCCTGAAATACCCAAATGATTATTCCAGTAGAAAAAAGAGTAATTAGGAAAAAAACTAAACAATCTTTAAGTAATTTTCTAAACAAAATTTTTTTCATTGAAATTCACTAGAATATATCTATATATTTTCGACTATTAGTTTACAATTTAAATACAACCTAAAGTACATATATTTTTAAAATGCCAATAAATATAAGCCTTAAAAAGAGCTTAAACATAAAATTTGTTAAGAATCATGTTTTTTTCACTGATAAAGATTTTAAAATCAAAGAACTTAACAAATTTCCAATATCTAAATTTTCCAGTTTTATTAATAAGTCAATAAGCTCAAGTGAATTGAGTCATAAGAATTTTTTATCTCTTGATATTAATCCTTTACAAAAAGTTATCCTAATCAAAATTAAAAATAACCAATCCTCCCTTGATGTTGAAAAGATTGGAGCTGAATTTTTTACATATTTAAAGACAAATTTGTACTTAAATACAACTTATTATGAGGAAAACATACGAAATATTTCTTCTAAAAATAAATTTTTTTTTTGATCAATTTGCGCAAGGTTTGCAATTAAAATCCTATGAGTTCAATAAATATAAATCAAGAAGTAAAGAAAAAAAATTTTATTTAGAGATTTTAAATAAAAATAAGTCTTTTCAATTTAATAAAAACAAAAAATATAAATCTCTCATTGAGGGAACAAATTTGACAAAAGATCTTGTCTCAGAACCTGGAAATATTCTGCATCCAGACGAATATGCAAAAAGATTAATACAACTTAGAAAATTTGGCCTAAAGGTTAATATTTACGATAAAAAAAAATTGAAAAAGCTTGGAATGAATGCTCTTTTAGGTGTAGGACAAGGTAGTGTAAGAGGATCTTATCTCGTCACTTTAGAGTGGAAGGGTACTAAATCAAGAAAGAAACCCTTAGCCTTTGTTGGAAAAGGAGTTTGTTTTGATACAGGTGGTATTTCTCTTAAGCCGGCAAAATTTATGGAGGATATGACTTACGATATGGCTGGTTCTGCTGTTGTTGTAGGTTTAATGAAAAATCTTGCATTAAAGAAAGCAAAAGTTAATGCAATTGGAGTTGTGGGTTTAGTGGAAAATATGCCGGGTGGTAATGCCCAAAGACCAGGTGATATAGTAAAATCTTATAGTGGTAAAACTATTGAGATTTTGAACACTGATGCTGAGGGAAGATTAGTTTTAGCTGATGCAATTTCTTTTACAGAAAAAAAATATAAACCTGAGTTTATAATTGATTTAGCAACTTTAACAGGTGCAATAATAGTTTCGTTAGGATCTGAATTTGCTGGTCTTTTTTCAAATAATGATAAACTTTCCAATCAATTATCTGAGGCAGGTCAAAAAGTTGGAGAAAGAGTCTGGAGAATGCCTTTAGATAAAAATTACGACAAATTGATAAATTCAAAAAATGCGGACATGCAAAATATTAATTATGTAGGAGGAGCTGGTTCAATTACTGCAGCACAGTTTTTACAAAGATTTATTTTAAACAAGACTCCTTGGGCTCATTTAGATATTGCTGGAATGGCATTTTCAAAATATGGAGGAGCCCTCAACTCTGAGGGTGCAACAGGTTTTGGTGTGAGATTATTAAATCAATTAATCGAGGATTATTATGAGTAATATTGAACAAACATTATCAATCATTAAACCAGATGCAGTAGAAAGAAACTTGGACAATGAAATAAAACAAATGTTTATAAAAAATGGTTTTAATATATCTCAAGAAAAAAAGATTCAGATCGAAAAGTCTGAGGCTGAAAAATTTTATAAAGTTCATGAAACAAAACCATTTTATAATGATTTATGCTCATATCTCTCATCTGGTCCAATTGTTGCAATGGTACTTGAAAAGGAAAATGCTGTAATTGATAATAGAAAGTTAATGGGAGCAACGAATCCTAAAGATGCAGAGGAGGGGACTATTAGGCAAAAATATGGAATTTCGATAGATAAAAACTCAGTACATGGATCAGATAGTCTTGAAAACGCAAAAATTGAAATAGATTTTTTTTTTAAAGATTAGCAAATAATTTACCAACTGCTTTTGGATATAGTTTATGTTCATACTTTAATATCTTTTTTTTAAGAGATGAAGGCGTTTCATTTTTTGATAATTTAACCTTTTTTTGAAGAACTATTTTTCCTGAATCTAGATTTGAGTTTACTATATGAACTGTACATCCTGAGTATTTCTCTTTATTTTTTATTACTCTCTCATGTGTATTTAATCCTTTATATTTTGGTAATAAAGAAGGATGTATATTTAAAATTCTTCCATTAAATTTTTTAATAAAATTTTTAGATAATATTTTCATAAATCCCGCAAGACATATTAGTCTTATATTGTTTAACTTAAGGTCTTTTAGTGTTTTTTTTTCGGAAATCATTTTTTTATTATAATTGTAAATTTTACTCTGAATATTGTATATTTTTGCATATCTAAGACCTTTTGCTCTGGCACTATTAGAAATAATCAAACTTACTTTTATTGGAGAATTTTTTTTTAAAGAGAATTTTATTAAATTTTTTAAATTACTTCCTGTTCCAGAAATAAATATTGCAGTTTTTATTTTGTTAGGACCAATCGATTTTACCATTAAATTTAATTTTTTTTGAATTTTTTGAAACTTTACCAATTATATATGGCTTATAATTTTTAGAAAAATATTTATAAATTTTTTTTAAATTTTTTGGATTTATGATTAAACAAAAGCCAACACCACAATTAAATGTTCTAAGCATTTCATTATCCCTAATATTATTTTGTTTTAACCATTTAAAAATTTTGAGAGGTTTTATCTTATCTAAATTAATTTCTGCACAAAAATTGTTTGGGATTACTCTTTTAAGATTATCTGATAAACCTCCTCCAGTGATATTCGCACATCCATTAATCAGGTCTTTGTTAATAAGGCCCAATACCTCTTTCACATAAATTTTTGTAGGTCTTAATAATTCTCTTTTTAAATAGATATCTTTATTAATAATTATTTTTTGTTTTTTAATAATATTTCTTACTAATGAAAAACCATTTGAATGAAGACCACTAGACGGGATTGCTAAAATAAGATCATTTTGTTTAATTTTATTCTTATTTAGAATTTTTTTTTCATCAACTAATCCTACTGCAAAGCCAGCAATATCAAATTTATCTTTTTCATAAGTACCAGGCATTTCAGCTGTTTCACCACCAACCAAATTGCACCCTGACATATTACACCCTTTAACAATTCCTTTAATGATTGATTTAAGTTTTGGTAAATTAATTTTATTAATAGAAATATAATCTAAAAATAAAATAGGTGTTGCTCCCTGGATGATTAAATCATTTACACTCATTGCAACTAAATCAATACCAATTGTATTAAATTTTTTTAGATGATTTGCTATTTCTATTTTAGTACCAACCCCATCGGTACAAGCCACAATTTTTGGATTTTTAAAATTTTTAGGTATATTTGTTATTGAACCAAAACCACCAATATTATTCAACTTTTTTCTGCCTCTTTTTTTTGATGAAATTAAAGATATGAATTTTACAAATTTATCTGCAGCATTAATATCAACACCACTTTTTTTGTATGTTAATAGATTTTTATTCATTATTATATGGTATGATAGTCAGATTTAAAAATTATATAAAATTCTTATATATTTTTTTTGTAATTCTATCTTTAAATATATTTTTTTTTTCCACAGATAAAGTTGAAGCAAAATCTTTTAATGTAAATAATATTGAAATTTCAAAGCCTTTTGAAATTAATTTTGATAAAAATAAGGTTATAGATGATGGTTTTATGAAAGCCTTTTCTAATTTAATCTCAACAATTACGATTTCCTCTGATTTATCAGCAATTGAGGGAATAAAATTATCTCAAATAAAAGGAATGATCGAATCTTTTTCTATAACAGAGGAAAAGTTTATTAATGAAATTTATCATGTAAATTTAGGCGTTTCTTTTAATAAAAAAAAAATTTTTAGTTATTTAGAAAATAAAAATGTTTTTCCATCAGTTCCAAATAGAAAAAAATTTTTATTGCTTCCAATTATAATCGAGGAAAATAATGAAAATTTAATAACCTTTTCTGAAAATGACTTGTTTAAAAATTGGAATGAGAACAACAAAAGCACATATCTTCTTGAATATCTACTACCGACAGAAGATTTGGAAGATTTGAATTTAATTAAAAAAAATTATGAGATGATTGAAAAATATGATTTTAAAGATATTACAAAAAAATATAATTTAGATGATTCAATTGTGGCTTTAGTTTTTAAAAATAACGATAATGTCAGAATTCTATCAAGAATAACTATTGAAGATAAAGTTGTTTTAAAAAATCTCTCATTTTCCAATGTAAATTTAGATAATAAAAATGATATTACAAATTTAATAGAAAGATTGAAAATTACTTATGAAGATCATTGGAAAATTTTCAATAGAATTAATACTTCAATTAAACTTCCAATTATTATTAAATTAGAGAGCAATGATAACTTCAAAATTTCAAATTTTGAAAACGTGTTAAATGAAATAGATTTAATATATGATTATTTCGTATTAAAATTTGATAAAAATTATATTTATTATCAAATTATTTTTAATGGAACTCCGAATATTTTTTTAAAATTGATGAAAGATAGAAATTTCGTCTTTAGCACCCAAAAAAAGATCTGGATTTTAAAATGAAAGATATAAACCAAAAGATTATCAAATTTAATTATGATGAAAATTTTAAAGTAGAAGATTTTTATATATCGAAAAGTAATAAACAAATATTTGATTTATTAAATAAATGGCCCAAATGGGAAAAAAATTTTTTAAATATTTGTGGTGAAAAATTTTCTGGAAAAACACACCTAATTAATATTTTTTTAAAAAAATATAAAGGTATTAAAATTGAGGCAAATTTATTAAATAATGAAGATTTAAAAAAAGTTAAAATTTTTCAGAATATTATCTTAGAAAATGTATCTGAGAAAATTAATGAAAATTTATTTTTTACTCTACAAAATATAGTCGAGCAAGATAACAAATATTTAATTGTTACCTCAGAAAATTCTATTGTAAATATTGATTTCGAGTTAAATGATTTAAAATCAAGGTCAAAAAATTTTCTACTATATAATATAGACAAACCTGATGATGAACTTTTATTTGCATTAATTTTAAAAAATTTATCTGATCGTCAAATATCAATAGATAAAAAATTAATTGACTATATAATTAAAAGAATTGATAGATCATATGGAAAAATAGTTGATTT
>MDTG01081113.1_pt1 | contig 17782 bp, 13 predicted proteins | sample 811421 | NCBI WGS metagenome assembly MDTG01 (sample SAMN05326645, study PRJNA326480) | marine metagenome | isolation source: seawater | place: Pacific Ocean: South East | collected 2011 | reverse complement strand
TAGCCTCGCCATTATTACTATCGGAAAAGGTGGGTGTTTATCGCACCATGGCAGTGATCATTGGTCTGATAGGCATTGTTTTGCTTACGGATCCGTTCTCGCAAAGCGTTACGCCAGCGGTGGTTTTTGGGCTGTGTGCCGCCATTGCTGGAGCTGGCCTTTCCATCACTTTGCGTCGGCTCGGAAAAGGTGACCAGCCAGTTACCGTGGCCTTTGTTTATAATAGCTGTGGGTTTATTGTGGCTTCAACGCTTCTGCTTTTGCTACCCTCGCAGTTTGTTCTACCGACCGCAAGAGAGGCGATGTTGCTGGTCGCATTGGGCATGTTTAGTTCTTGCTTACAGCTTTCCTTTACGACAGCTTATCGGTTTAGCGAAGCGGTTGTTGTGGCATCTTTACGTTATTTGCAAGTCCCCCTAGCCGGAATCTATGGGTTTCTACTTTTTTCTGAAGTTCCAACCTTTATTCAACTTTGCGGAATGGTGGTTGTGATTTCTTCTTGTATGTTTATTATTTGGCGCGAATTTGCTATTTCAAAACAGCAAGGCGAAGTGAGTAAGGTCATCGCAGGAAAAACAAAATGATAATCAGGGTTATGGGTGAAATTGAAATTCATTATTTCGAGCGTGACGGGGGTGCCGCCGATATTTCTGCTCTTACCACTCTTAATAACGCGGGTCTTGATGCGATAAATGATGCCGATATCATTAATTGGCTAGGGCATGCATTGGATAATTTTTCCGTCCCTCTGCTAGATGAGGATGAAAATTGGCGGGGGCAGGTAGAGGGTGCGGCAAAAATATTAGCGGCCCCAGCATTAGAAAAAGCGGAAGCAGACGATTTTTTACTAATGCTGGTCTTGCGAGAGAAATGGCCAGTTGGTAGCAAAGCAAAATTTAAACTCAAAGCAGACAGGGTAGGCGCTATCCATACCTATCGGCTAGTAAGCTGTCCTTTGCAGAAGGGCGCAGATATAGCCGATGAAGATAGCCTGAGCGCAGCTGAAACTGCCTCTCTTCGCGCAATGGTCCCAACCTTAAAGAAAATCAGGAAGCAGTTTGCCAACAGCTCTGGCTTACAGCAATTCCTACATCAGTTAAATTAGGTCTCTAGCTCTGGCAAGTTTCTGAACGCCTCTAGAGCTTCGGGATTTGCCAGCGCTTCGGTATTTTTAACAGGCCGTCCCTGGATCACATCCCGAACAGCAAGCTCTGTTATTTTGCCTGAACGGGTGCGCGGAATATCACTTACACTCAGGATAATAGCTGGCACATGGCGCGGGCTAGCTCGCCGCTTGAGCGCCTCTTTAATGCGGGCTTGTACTTTATCATTCAACTTTTTGCTCTCAGCCATTCGCAAAAATAGCACAATGCGGACATCATGGTCGACCATCTGCCCAATTACTAGGGATTCTGCTACCTCATCAAAACTTTCAACAATCCGGTAGATTTCCGCTGTGCCGATGCGCACACCGCCAGGGTTTAGGGTCGCGTCTGACCGGCCATGAATAATAATGCCGCCATGCGCGGTATGGGTAGCCCAATCCCCATGCCGCCAGATATTAGGATAGACATCAAAATAGGCACTATGATAGCGGCTCCCATCATCATCGTTCCAGAACCCTACCGGCATTGATGGAAATGGGGCAAGGCAACAAAGCTCCCCTTGCTCGCCTTTAATTTCTTGGCCTTCATCATTTAAGATGGCAACTTCCATGCCAAGCGCGCGGGCTTGTATCTCGCCAGCATAAACAGGCTTTGATGGGCATCCCAGCACAAAACAGCCCATGATATCTGTACCGCCAGAAATGGAGGCGAGCTGAACATCCTCTTTAATCGCTTGATAAACAAAACCAAACCCTTCTGAAGAAAGCGGGGAGCCGGTAGAACACAGAATGCGCAAATGTGATAAATCAAACTCCTTTGCCGGCTTTAATCCTGATTTACGCACTGCATCAATATATTTAGCTGAGGTGCCAAATAACGTCATCTTTTCGGCCTCGGCGATATGCCACAAACGTTCTGGGCCGGGATAGAACGGATTCCCCTCATAAACAATCACGCGGGCCCGCATCATCAAGCCTGAAACCAGCCAGTTCCACATCATCCAGCCACAGGTCGTGAAATAAAATATGGTATCTTTTTCTGAAATATCGCTGTGCAGGCGATGTTCCTTAATATGCTGGATAAGGGTTCCCCCAGTTGAATGCACAATACATTTTGGTGCGCCAGTTGTTCCAGAGGAATAGAGAATATAAAGCGGGTCATTAAAGCCAACCCGGCAATAGCTATCAATCGGCGGGTGGAAAAGACAATCTGCAAAAAGTCCAGCTTTTGGAATGTTTTTTATCTCAGGAGTCGTGCTTTGGTAGCCATCGATTAAAACATGTTCTAGGGAAGGCAGTTTCTGCAAAAGCTCTGCGACGATAGAAAGCCTATCTATCTCTTTTCCGTTATAGCTATAGCCATCGACAGCAATTAGCAGTTTTGGCGTGATCTGGCCAAACCGATCGGCAACTCCATTTAATCCAAAATCAGGGGAACAGCTGGAAAAAATACCACCAAGGCTGGCTGTAGCTAGCATCGCGATTAAGGCTGTTTCACAATTTGGCAAATAGGCGGCAATACGGTCTCCCTTGCCGATTCCCTTGCTTTGCATCCAACCTGCCAGTGCTAAGGCTCTCTGCTGTACCTCACGGCGGGTCAGTCGGGTGCATCTCCCATCTTCACCATAGGCGATGAAGGCGGGGTTATTATCTGCATTTTGTAGCATATTTTCAGCATAATTTATTTGGGCATCAGGGAAAAATTGTGCTCCGGGCATCTTATCGGAATCGGCTAGTAATCGCTCACCCTTATCCCCGATAATACCGTGCCAATCCCACAAAGCAGACCAGAATAATTCCGGGTAATCTACCGACCATTGCCAGAGGCATTCATAATCCCCGCCCCAATCAAAACCATGCTTTTCCTTTAGATAAACAGAAAATTGATAAATCTGCGTTTTTTCAATTTCTTGTGGCTGCCATAATAGGTCTCCAGCTTCGATAGCTGTCATGGCGGTCTCCTTAAGGCTGAAACAGATAACTAAAGGTTTTCTGCATTTTATGTTTAAGGATTTTAATCTTAATGACCGCCTGCCTGTTGTAAACTCCTATTGCGGCGGTGTTATCAAAAACTCAATCTTTAGGGCTAGTCTTGAGTATAACTTTTTTTCATCAAATTAATATGTTCTTAATGTTTTGCGGTCAGAAAAAGGAAAACATAGTCAGATAGGACATAAGAAGCCTCACCAGTGATTTTGTAGATAGAGCTGATGGCAAGTGGTAATGTACTTGTCTATTGTAGTTTCGCGCTTGATCGCAGTAATCTATTTCTATCCTCTTTTGTGACATTATTGCTTACCGAAGATGCTTGGGCAATTAACCCATCCCCTGCCCAAGACGGTGCCAAGCTAGGCTGTGTTAAAGGTTCTGTATCGCAAACCTATATTTCAGTTCTTACCCACTGAATGCGCATCTGGAAAAATGATAGAGGCGCAGATACTCGCGGTGCGTTTCATCGCCTTTACTTAGGAATTAAATACGATTTCGGATCAGCTTGCGCATGCCGCTTCTCCATTTGAAGAACGTCTGCCATCTTATAGTCTGGCTGATTTCAGGATTGCGAGTCTGACGGAAAGTCTAAACGAAACATAGATTCTTTTTGAGAATTATTATGAGCTACTTTTTTGCCCCTTTCCTCATCAAACAGTTAACACTCTGGACAAGGCAGGTAACATCAGGCACAGACTATCTATGATAATTTCTGCCTAGGATAATTTCCACGAGACTAATGGGGATAGAGGATGGTCGATAAGGATGCTAATCTCGTTGCCGCCCAATCTGGGGGGCAATTTAAAAAAGCATATGATTATGACCTGATTGTTATTGGTGCTGGGTCTGGCGGTGTTCGAGCAGGGCGAATAGCGGCTGGCTATGGTGCGCGTGTTGCTGTTATCGAAGGCGATAGGCCGGGTGGCACTTGTGTTATTCGCGGATGTGTGCCGAAAAAACTGCTTGTCTATGGCGCAAGTTTTGCTGGTGAGGCAGAGGATGCGGCTGGGTTTGGCTGGCAGATTGAAGGGCTTTCTCATAGCTGGTCAGATTTAATAGCGGCCAAAAATAAAGAGATAGTGCGTCTTGAAGGGGTTTATCGCACGCTTCTTAAAAATGCAGGCGCAGACCTTATCGAAGGGTGGGGGCATCTAAAGAGCCCTAATGAAGTTGAGGTAGGTCATACCAGTTACACAGCAGAACGTATTTTAATCGCGACAGGGGGGCTGCCATCCACGCCTAATGTGCCGGGGCTGGCAAAATATGCTATTACCTCCAACGAAGCATTGGATTTGCAGAGGCGTCCAGACCATATTGTTATTTATGGTAGCGGTTATATCGCGCTTGAATTTGCCGGTATCTTTAGGGCATTTGGCAGCAAGGTTGATTTGATCTATCGGGCTGATCTGCCGTTGCGCGGATTTGATATGGATGTGCGTCAACATATTACGGAGGCTCTGAGTGACAGAGGCATTAATCTTATCTCTGGCCGCACAATAGTTGAGGTTAAAAAAGCAACGAAAGGGCATTTAGTTACCCTTGATGATGGCAGTGTTGTGATCCCTGATGCGGTGATGGCTGCTACTGGCAGATCCCCTAATATCCAGGGTTTGGGGCTGGAAGCGGCAGCCATTGAGACAAACGCGCGAGGCGCTATAAAGGTAAATGAATCGAGTCAGACTTCTGCTGCCTCTGTCTTTGCGGTAGGGGACGTGACCGACCGAATTAATTTAACGCCTGTTGCTATTGCCGAAGGCCATGCTTTTGCCGATACAATTTATGGGGATATGCCACGGGTAGTAAGCTATGATGCCGTGCCGTCTGCTGTCTTTAGCCAGCCCAATATAGCCAGTGTTGGGCTATCGCAAGAACAAGCAGAGGAAGCATATAGCCAGGTGCAAATCTTTGAGAGCCGATTTCGGGCGATGAAGAATACGCTATCAGGCAGGCCAGAGAAAACCTATATGAAACTGATTGTCGCCACGGATACGCAAAAAATTCTCGGTGTTCATATGGTGGGGCCAGATGCGGCTGAAATTATGCAAGGCATGGCAATCGCGGTGAAAATGGGGGCAAAGAAGTCTGATTTTGATGGGGTGATTGGTATTCATCCATCAGCAGCAGAAGAGTTTGTTACTATGCGCACCCCACGTGCCTAGGGATTGTTTTGTTTTAGGCTTGTTTTTGCTTATCATTTACAAAAGCAGGGCCTGTGCAAAAAAACGCGCCAGAAGTTTTTGCTTTTGCTCCGTAAAACCGCTATTTTAACAGCCAACAATTCAAACATAGAGGCGGCTATCTGCCCTGACAGGCAAGGCTGGTATAAAAATGAGCTGGACACCATCAAGCTGGCGTGACTTTCCTATCCTGCAAGTGCCGGAATATAGCGATGCGGCGCAGGTAAAAAATGTTGAAGAAATTCTTGCCAAAAAACCGCCTCTGGTATTTGCAGGTGAGGTGCAAAATCTGCGTAGTCAGCTAGGCGGCGTTGCTAATGGCGAAGGGTTTTTACTGCAAGGTGGGGATTGCGCCGAAAGCTTTGCTGAATTTTCAGCTGATATGATCAGAGACAGCTTTAAGGTGTTTTTGCAGATGGCCGTTGTGCTGACCTTTGGAGCGTCGATGCCGGTTGTAAAAATTGGCCGGGTTGCTGGCCAGTTTGCCAAGCCGCGCTCCTCACCTTTGGAGGCTATTGATGGGGTTGAGTTGCCGTCTTATCGCGGTGACATGATCAACGGTATTAGCTTTAATCCAGCTGAGCGTCAGCCTGATCCGAAAAGATTATTGAGAGTTTATGAGCAATCTGCTTCAACCTTGAATTTGTTGCGTGCTTTTGCCCAAGGCGGGCTAGCTGATTTGCATGCCGTGCATGACTGGACTACTGAGTTTGTATCAGCCGGGGCGCAGCGCTATGCAGAGCTTGCCTCGCGTATCGATGAATGCCTTGCCTTTATGAATGCATGCGGGGTTAACCCTGCAAACAGCCGGGCATTGGCCGAAACAGATTTCTTTACTAGTCATGAGGCTTTGCTATTGAATTATGAAGAACCGTTGACCCGCCAAGATACTATCACAGATGAGAAAGGCTGGTATGCGACCTCTGCGCATATGATTTGGATTGGCGACCGTACGCGCCAACCTGAAGGTGCGCATGTTGAATATATGCGAGGGATATCTAATCCAATTGGTCTGAAATGTGGGCCTAGCCTTGAGCCTGACGATCTGCTTCGTCTGATAGATCAGCTTAATCCAGAAAATAGCCCGGGCCGGCTGACGCTTATTGCGCGCATGGGCGCAAACGACGTTCGCACCAAGCTACCGCCGCTTCTTAAAGCGGTAAAGTCGCATGGGGCTTCTGTGGTATGGTGTTGCGATCCGATGCATGGCAATACTATCAAAGCGTCCTCTGGATATAAAACCCGCCGTGTGGAAGATATATTTAAAGAAGTGGAGGGCTTTTTTGATGCCCATGATAGCGAAGGTACATATCCGGGCGGCGTGCATTTTGAAATGACAGGCCAGAATGTTACAGAATGTGTTGGCGGCGTTATTGAGGTTACAGAAGAAGGTCTTGGGGATCGTTATCATACCCATTGTGACCCCCGTCTGAATGCTGGACAATCACTGGAACTTGCCTTTTTGTTAGCAGATCTGATGAAAAGGCGCCGAGATGCAAGTGCCAAGCTAAAACAGGCTGGTTGATATTTGTTTGCGGCGCAATGGCCGGCAGGTGCCGTTGATAAGTGTCCGCAAAAGCTATCTTTTAGACTGACGAGCCAAACAGACCTTTTTAAGATGGAAAGAGGTTAGGGAGCTGGTGATAAGGTGACAGCAAAAAATTCTAAATGGGGTAATGTAATCGGGCCGAGCCCCGAAATGCAACCTTTCTATACAGATAGTTATTTCAATCTGGCCCGCCAAATCGTCTCAGACCATGGCGATAAAACAGTTACCTATGCTGTGTTTATGCGCCGTCCGGTTACATTGGCGGCTAAACTTGCCACCGACTGGTTGGAAATAATGGCTGCTAGCCGCAAAGCGGATGTCAAGATTGAGCTGTTGCATAAAGAGGGGGCATGGGTTGGTGCGGGCGAGCCGCTATTATATATCACCGGGCAAATGTCAGAGCTGGTTGATTTGGAAACTATCTTTTTACAACGTTTGGGTAGTGCCTGCGTGGCGGCTTATAACGCCTATCAGATGTGTGTAGAATTGCCTGATGTGGCGTTTCTGGCGATGGATGCCCGTCATTGTGCGGGGAGCGAGATGGCAGAATTGATGGCGTATGGCGCGTCAGTGGGCTCAAAAAAAGCGCAAGCAAAAATAGGCGCGAAAGGCTTTTTAGGTTGCGCCGCAGATGCAACAGCCAGCTATTTTGGTCAAGAGGCGGGCATGGGTACCATGCCGCATGCGCTAATAGGTTATGCGGGTAATACACTTGATGCAGCGAAAATGTTCCATCATAGCTTCCCCGATAGAGCCTTAACGGTTTTGGTTGATTATTTTGGCCGAGAGCGCGATGATGCGTTAGAAGTTACAAAACATTTCAGTGATTTAGCCAAAAAGGGGCAACTTAGTATTAGGCTCGATACACATGGTGGGCGCTTTCTGCAAGGGCTGGATACGCAAAGCTCTTATGCGGTGCTAGAGCGCAATGTGCCAGAAGCTATCCGCGGTTATCGCGCTGAGAGTGAACTGAAAAACCTGATGGGAACGGGCGTGTCTGCAGCCGCTGTTTGGTATATGCGTGAGGAATTGGATAAGGCGGGGTTTAAGAAAGTTAAAATCGTTGTATCTAGCGGATTTGGCCCAGATAAATGCCGTGTATTCTCATTAGCTAAAGCGCCTGTTGATGTGGTTGGAACAGGCTCTTTTTTGCCAGAAAAATGGTCAGAAACCTATGCGACAACAGATATCATTGAATATGATGGCCAGCCCCTGGTAAAAGTAGGTCGTGAATTTCTGCATCGCCGTATTCAAAGTAAATAGACAACTAAGGTCTCCCAGACGATGATATCATCTAAAACAGACTTGCATATTGCGTTAGCCCAATTAAATCCGCATTTGGGGGATGTAAGCGCGAATTGCGATAAATTATTGCAAATGCGCGCCCGTGCCGCAGAGCAAAACTGCCAGATATTGCTGACACCAGAAATGTATTTATCGGGGTATCCGGCTGATGATTTGGTTTTGCGTGCAGATTTTATGGATAGAGTAGATGCAGGCATTGCCCGGCTAGCTGCCACGACTGCTGATGGTGGGCCTGCAATTATTTGCGGTGCGCCTGTGCGCGATGCAGGACGGCTATTTAATGCGGTTTTTGTGTTGGATGATGGCGCGGTTAAAGCTGTTCGTTATAAGGTTAATTTACCAAATTACGGCGTCTTTGATGATAAAAGAAATTTTAGTGCCGGTAGCTTGCAGGGGCCAGTTTCGGTTCGTGGCTGGCGTGTTGGTCTGGCAATTTGTGAGGATATCTGGTCAGCAGATGTCTGTGAGATGCTGTCAGAATCAGGAGCTGAAATTATCCTTTCGTTAAATGCTTCCCCCTTTGAGGCCGGTAAAACAGACCAGCGTATGAGCCATGCCGTTGCGCGGATGATCGAGAGCGAGTTGCCAATTATTTATGTAAATATGGTCGGTGGTCAGGATGAGTTGGTGTTTGATGGTGGCTCTTTTGGACTTAACCTAGGCGGCAAGCTCGCCTGCCAAATGCCACAATTTACAGAAGGATTATCTGTTATTACAACACGTGGCGGTGGGGCAAGTGCTATATTAACCGGTCAGGTTTCTACTCCAGATGACGAAAATGAAGCGATCTGGCGTGCGCTGGTACTCGCCCTTCGTGATTACTGTTCAAAAAATGGGTTTCCGGGCGTTGTATTGGGACTGTCTGGCGGTATTGATTCTGCCGTAGTGACCGTGCTGGCTGTCGATGCGTTTGGGGCAGATTCTGTGCGGGTGGTGATGATGCCATCTGAATATACAGCTGGTATATCAGTTGAAGATTCGCAAAGCCTTGCCGATAATTTAGGATTGAAGCTGGAAAATATTGCCATAAAACCTGCGATGCTCGCCTTTGACGATATGCTAGCGACGAGCTTTGCTGGCCAGCAAAGCGACACTGCTGAGGAAAATATCCAGTCGCGTTTGCGTGGTATAATGCTGATGGCATTATCAAATAAATTTGGTAATCTTGTGCTGGCCACGGGGAATAAGTCTGAATATGCAGCTGGCTATTCAACGCTCTACGGTGATATGTGCGGCGGTTTTGCCCCTATTAAAGATGTGTGGAAAACAAAGATTTTTGAGCTGGCTAATTGGCGAAACCAGAATCTGCCCAAAGGCGCGTTGGGGCCGACGGGGCGTGTAATTCCTGAGCGGATTATTACCCGTCCGCCATCGGCCGAATTGCGCCCTGGTCAGGAAGATACAGATAGCCTTCCCCCTTATGAGATACTTGACCCCATTCTTATCGCGCTTACCGAAGAGATGGCAGATATTGAAACCATTGTTGCACGCGGTTATGATGCGCAAATTGTTGCCCAAGCGAGCGCCCTGCTTTTCCGCGCTGAATATAAACGTTTTCAAGCAGCCCCAGGGCCAAAAGTTACGGCTAGGGCCTTTGGCCGTGACCGCAGATTGCCCTTAACATCTGGCTTTAGACCGGCCCAATCGGAGACTTCATGAGTGAAATAAGAGTGCGTTTTGCACCTAGCCCAACAGGTAAATTACATGTTGGTAACCTGCGAACCGCGATGGTGAATTATTTATATGCTCGCCAGCAAAATGGCACCTTCATGCTTCGCATTGACGATACAGACACAGAACGTTCGCGCCTAGAATTTGAGGTGGCCATTCGCGCTGATTTGCAATGGATGGGCATGGAATGGGCGTGTGAGGACAGGCAATCGGCGCGGCTATCGCGTTATGATGATGCGCTTGCCCAGCTTATTGCCTCTGGGCGTGCCTACTCTTGTTATGAAACACAAGAAGAACTTAGCCTGAAGCGAAAAGCGCAATTGATGGCAGGCAGACCGCCCGTTTACGACAGAGCTGGATTGAAGCTTAGCGAGGCAGAGATTGCTAAGTTTGAAGCAGAAGGGCGCCAGCCACACTACCGCTTTTTGCTAGAGCATGAAGAGGTTGTATGGGATGATTTGGTGCGTGGGCCGGTCAGCTACCATATGTCTAGCCTTTCTGATCCTGTGCTTATCCGCGAAGATGGGCGGGTTATTTATACGCTTGCATCTGTGGTTGATGACATCGATCACAAGATTACAACTATATTGCGCGGTGAGGACCATGTTACAAATTCTGCTGCCCAGATACAGCTTTTTAAGGCACTAGGCGCGAGCCAACCGCAAATGGGGCATCTGGCTTTATTAGCGGGTTCTGAGGGAGAGGGGCTATCTAAGCGCCTTGGTAGCCTGTCCATTGAACAGTTGCGCGGCGAGGGTATATTGCCGGCGGCTTTGGCAAGCTTGCTGGCCCGTGTTGGAACATCTGAGCCGGTAGTGGCACAAGCTGAGCTTGCGGATATTGTTGCGGGATTTGATATTTCCAGCTTTGGGCGTGCAACCGCTAAATTTTCCACAACAGAACTTTATCAGCTTAATGCCAAACTGGTTCAGAATATGAATTTTGAAAGCGCTTTACCGGCTCTTTCTGACGCAGGCTATAGCGCCATTGATGCCCCATTTTGGGAGGTGGTAAAAGGCAATCTTGTCACTATTCAAGAGGCAGGGAAATGGTGGGATATATGTCATCAGCCTATCATGCCAATTATTGATGATGCAGAATTCATGGGCGTGGCGGCTAGCCTACTCCCTGATGCTGGTTTGGATAATACGAGCTGGTCACGTTGGACTAAGGCGATTACGGGGCAAACAGGGGCTAAAGGCAAGGCCCTATTTATGCCTCTCAGACAGGCCATAACAGGGACGGATTCAGGCCCCGATATGGGCGGCCTATTGCCCTATATCGGCTATACGCGCATCATCGAACGTCTAAAAGGGAAACCCGCTTAGTTGAAGATATTCTGTGTTTTGCCTTATATCGTTCTTCTGGAAAAATGACCTGCTGAGTTAAAATGGAAATCAACCTTTACAATACATTAACCCGTAAAAAAGAAGTTTTTAAGGCGCTGGATGATGGCCATGTACGGGTTTATGCTTGTGGGCCAACTGTTTACGATAAAATTCATATCGGTAATGCACGCCCACTAGTTGTGTTTGACGTGCTGGTAAATATGTTGCGTGCTACCTATCCAAAAGTCACTTATGTGCGCAATATCACCGATGTAGATGATAAAATTAATGCGCGCGCAACGGAACGGGGAATTTCCATTAGCGCGCTTTGCGATGAAACCGTTGCCCAATTTCGCAAAGACACCAAAGCTTTATTGGTAAGCGCCCCAGATAAAGAGCCACTTGCCACAAGGCACATTGCCCAGATGATAGCGATGATAGGTCAGCTAATCGATAAAGGCTTTGCCTATGCGGCAGAGGGGCATGTGTTGTTTTCTGTGTCAAAGATGGGGGATTATGGCGCTCTATCTGGTCGCTCCTTGGATGAAATGATAGCTGGTGCGCGGGTGGAAGTGGCCCCTTATAAACGTGATGCAGCTGATTTTGTTTTATGGAAACCTTCAGAAGAAGATTTGCCAAGCTGGGATAGCCCATGGGGGGCAGGTCGCCCGGGCTGGCATATTGAATGCTCGGCCATGGCAGCAGAATATTTGGGTAAGGAATTTGATATTCACGCAGGCGGCCTTGATTTAATTTTTCCCCATCATGAGAACGAAATAGCCCAATCACGTTGTGCGCATGACACCGCCCATATGGCGCGTTACTGGCTACATAATGGTTATGTGACTGTGGATGGTGAAAAGATGTCAAAATCGCTTGGCAATTTTATCACCGTTGCAGAGGCATTATCTGCGCATCGCGGCGAGGCTATCCGGTTAGCCCTGCTTTCTACTCACTATCGCGCGCCCTTTGATTATTCCGAAACATTAGTAAAAAATACACAAATTATTTTAGACAAGCTATATCGTGCAGTAGCGTATCATAGTGCTACGGGGCACATTGAAGAGCCAGACCAGTTGGATGCTGAATTTATGGCGGCATTATTGGATGATTTAAACACGCCGCTCGCGCTTACAAGGCTACAAGCTCTCGCAAGTGAGGCCAATAAAGGGTCAAACGTAGCGGCATCACAACTCGTGGCCTGTGCTAAACATCTAAATTTGCTTACTGATAAAAACTGGTTCAAATCAGGGGATGAGGATGGCTCTGAGAGTAAAAAAATAGAAGCACAAATTGCCGCGCGCAATGAAGCGCGAGCAGCACGTGATTTTGCGCGAGCAGATGAAATACGTGATAGGCTGGCGGCACGGGGTATTCGCTTGCTAGATCGCCCAGATGGGACAAGCTGGGAGAAAAGCTAGATAAAAAATGGTCTAACAATCCTGCCTTTTTAGATGACTCCCTATACCGCTTCATTTGCAACCTTGTGTTAAATAGTCTAAGAGAAATGGGTTAAAGCAAATGAATTTACAGCATGACCAAAATCGGGCGTTTTGAACTTTTTGGGCGTAAGCATGACCGGCGAAATAATCATTTTTTCAGGTTCTTAAGTAATGGGTGGGGCCAATTTATCAACGCAAATTTTTTTGGATGAGCATACGCCTGTCGTGATATTGGCACGTCCACAAATGGGCGAAAATATAGGCGCGGCAGCACGGGCGATGAAAAATTGCGGACTGGCTAATTTGCGCCTGATAGCCCCGCGAGATGGGTGGCCAAATCCGGCTGCACGTCCTGTGGCTACCGTTGGCGCAGATATTCTAGAAAGGGCAGAGGTTTTTGAGACACTTGCCGATGCCTTGCACGATATATGCTTTATGGTGGCAACCTCGGCCCGCTCGCGCGATATGGAAAAGCCTGTATTAACGCCTCGCCTAGCCGCTAAGCAAATTTTAAAAGAACAGATACAGGGTATCAGCCTTAGCACAAAAGTGGCGCTATTATTCGGCGCAGAGCGTTCCGGACTTGATAATGATGAGCTAGTGCTGGCGGATTGTGTGGCCCAAGCGCCTCTGCAGAAAGGGGCAAACTCTCTTAACCTTGCGCAAGCTGTCTTTTTGATGGCATGGGAATGGCGGGTTGCGGGTCTTAGCTTAAGCGAAAATGCAGAACCTGATCTCATAGAGGGTCTTTCTGCGCCAGCAGAACTTAAGCAACGCAATTTTTTTCTCTGCCGTTTAGAAAATATGCTGGATGAAAAGGGCTTTTTTCCCAACCGCGAGATGGCACCAGCCGTAAAGCGCAATTTACGAAGCTTATTTGCCCGTGCACGCCCTACAGAACAGGAGTTACGCACTCTTCACGGAATAGTCACTTTATTAGAGCGAGATTCCAGAAAATAGGAAGAGTTCCTTGACAATTTTAGATAGATCGCTATTCTCCCGCCATTCCTGGGAATGTTGACCTTTCAGATAAGCTGGTTGGCCACGGCGATTTTGCCCTACCGGGACAATAAAGGATAAAACCATGGCACCAAAAGTCGAACATAAGCGACATTCCTCCAAGCATAAAATTGACAGACGTCTAGGGGTTAACCTCTGGGGTCGTCAGAAATCACCTGTAAATGCCCGTTCTTATGCGCCAGGCCAACATGGCCAGCGTCGCAAAAAGCCTACTGATTTCGGTATTCAGCTTATGGCGAAGCAGAAACTTAAAGGTTATTACGGTAATATTGGTGAAAAGCAGTTCAAAAAATATTATATAGAAGCCTCACGCCGCCGTGGGGATACAGGCCAGAATTTGGTCGGTCTTCTGGAAAGCCGTCTGGATGCGTTTTTGTATCGCTCAAAGCTTGCACCAACGGTTTTTGCCGCTCGCCAGATAGTCAATCATGGTCATGTATTGCTGAACGGTAAGCGTTGCAACATTGGTTCTGTAATCGTGAATGCAGGCGATGTTATCCAGTTGCGAGAAAAGGCTAGGGAGATGCCATCCATTTTAGAGGGCATCGGTTCTGTTGAGCGTGATGTTCCAGAATATATCGAAGCTGACCATGACAAGATGAACGCAACTTTTTTGCGTATTCCAACATTAGATGAAGTGCCCTATCCGGTGCAAATGGAACCAAATTTGGTTATCGAATATTACTCACGTTAAACGTTGCTATTTTAACGAAATGACTTTTTTATCAAACGCGCTTCTGGGCTGGCCAGAAGCGCTTTATTTTTTCTAGCCTTAGGTGAGGAAAACCAAAAAGGCGCGTCATCGTTTTGTCGGTTTTTATTAATTATGCTTCGAGAGGAAAAGTGAAGTAGACTGAAAATAGGGACATACATGTTATTACTAATTGTTGGCCAGAGGAATATTATGCGGTCATTTTCACCTCTCAGCGCAGTGACGCTAAGATGGACCTATATGGTCTAACCTCTCAGCGGATGATAGAACTTGCTCAACAACAGCCAGGCTTTCTAGGGCTGGAAGCTGTAAGAGAGGAAAATGGGCTAGGCATTATTGTTTCTTACTGGCGTGATAGAAATGCGATTGCTGCATGGGGCTCAGATACTGAACATCAGGTTGCCCAGAAGATTGGTCGCCAAGAGTTTTACACGTGGTTCCAAGTGCGCATCGCCAAAGTGATAAACGAACGTAACTTCGGTTTAGAAAATTTTTAGACTAAGCTTTGGTAGGCGCCAAAGTCCTAAAAAACAGTTTATTTTGCCTTCTTTTCTTATATTTAAGAATTGAGTGTTTGCTTAGGCTTTCAAAGGTTGAGGGTTTACATCAATCCCATGCGTGTTTAGCATTTCCATTAGTTCGCCTGTTTCATACATTTCACGAATAATATCGCACCCGCCTATAAATTCGCCCTTCACGTATAGCTGGGGGATGGTTGGCCAGTCAGAGTAGGTTTTGATGCCTTCGCGGATTTCATCATCATCTAGCACATTCACACCGCTGAATTTTATGCCTAGATGGGTAAGTACACCAACCACATTTGCCGAAAAGCCACATTGCGGGAATACAGGCGTTCCCTTCATAAATAAAACGACATCGTCACTTGCAATATTATGGCCAATCCGTTCTTTAATTCTGTCTTCAAGTATCATTTTACACCTCCATTTTTTGCCAAACTTCTATATTATTGCCTCAATCCACTGCGCCTTTTTCTCTAGGGGGTATTACTTCTTAAGGAGCTTTGGTTTGCAAGGCTAGTGCATGTAGCTTCCCCCCCATGCGTCCACCCAGCGCCTTATAAACCATCTGATGTTGTTGAACGCGAGTTTTACCTGAAAAGGCTGGTGTTATCACCATGCAGGAGTAATGATCGCCGTCGCCGCGTAGATCTTCAATTTTCACTTCTGCATCCGGATATGCTGTTTTAATTAGTTTTTCGATTTCGTGAGCCTGCATCGGCATCGCGCACCCCTTTTGCTTTAATTAGCTGCCTTTTGTCGGCGATAAAGCGCTTGTCAGCCCATCAAACTATCAATCGTATTGTTATTCCATGCTACCAACGCTTCTTTTGATATGGGGGGTAGGTTAGCCAGTGTCAATTCACATTCTGAAATTGTTTTACCGATTTGTATAGCCTCAACGTCGCTAGCGGCACATAAGGCAGTAAATGCAGGCACGTCTGATACGACCACAATATAGCGGGCTTGGTCCTCGCCAAATGCCCAGCCATGCAAACTGCCTCCTTTTGGGAAGGTTATTTTTGCCCCGCACTGGCCAGCCATCACCATCTCAGCAAGCGCGACTACAAGCCCGCCATCGCTGATATCATGGGCGGCCTCTAACAGCTCTTTTTCGATAGCTTGACGGATAAGGGTGCCGTTACGCCCCTCTAGCGCAGGGTCAACCGACGGCGGGGCGCCACCCTCTATGTTGGCTATTACGCGGGCATAGACCGAACAGCCTAGCCAGCCTTCTTTTACATCACTGCTCTGGCCAACCACAAAGAGTGCCTTGCCAGCATTCACCAGACCGCATCCCTTAGCTTTTTTCAAGTCATTTATAACGCCAACCATGCCAATAACTGGGCAGGGCTGTACGGCTATGCCATTAGTTTCATTGTAAAGTGAGACATTGCCGGAAACCACAGGTGTATTAAGGGTTCTACAAGCATTACCCATACCGTTTACCGCCCCAACAATCTGAGCCATAATGTCCTGTTTTTCCGGATTGCCAAAGTTTAGATTATTTGTCACCGCTAGGGGTTTTGCCCCACTTGCGCTGATATTGCGATAGGCTTCGCATACAGCTTGCTTGCCGCCCTCAAAGGGATTTGCATCTACATAGCGCGGCACGCAATCAGTGCTGACCGCAAGGCCTTTATCGGTGTTATGGATGCGCACCAATGCGGCATCTCCACCTGGTCCGGAGATGGTATCTGCCATTACATCGCTGTCATATTGCTCATAAATCCAGCGCTTAGAGCATAAATCGGCACTTGAAAGCAGGCGCTGAAGTACCTCTGCTAAAGGTAAATCCTTTTCTAATTGTGCATTGTCTAGAACAGGTTGTAGCTCTTCTGGGCTATAGGGGCGGTCATATTCGGGCGCATCATCAACTAGCGGAGCTATCGGAATATCACAGGCAATTTCATTATCTTTTAAAAGTATAAGACGGTTGGTATTAGTAACCTTTCCTATTGGCATGAAATCCAGATCCCATTTTTCAAAAATCGCCCTTGCCGCCTCTGCCTGCTCTGGTTTTATAACCATCAGCATTCTCTCTTGGCTTTCAGAAAGCATGATCTCATAAGCCGTCATACCCTCTTCGCACACCGGCACGAGGTCAAGGTCTATTTCCATGCCTAATCCGCCTTTGGAGGCCATTTCAACCGAAGAGGAGGTTAGACCAGCCGCGCCCATATCCTGTATAGACAGCACCGCATCTGCTGCCATCAGCTCTAGGCAGGCTTCCATCAATAGCTTTCCTGTGAAGGGGTCGCCTACCTGGACGGTAGGACGTTTAATTTCTGTTTCATCGGAAAATTCGGCAGAGGCCATTGTTGCGCCGTGAATACCATCGCGGCCAGTTTTCGCGCCAACATAAATAACTGGGTTACCAGCCCCTGTTGCCGCTGAATAAAAAATTCGGTCGCTATGGGCTAGCCCTACTGCCATAGCATTAACAAGGATATTGCCATTGTAAGAGCTATGAAAATTTACCTCACCGCCGACAGTCGGAATGCCGATGCAATTGCCATAGCCGCCGATACCTGCAACGACCCCTGATAAAAGATATTTGGTTTTTTCATGCTCGATATCACCAAAGCGCAGGGCGTTTAAAAGCGCTATTGGGCGCGCGCCCATTGTAAACACATCGCGCAAAATGCCGCCAACACCTGTTGCTGCACCTTGATAAGGCTCAATAAAAGATGGATGGTTATGGCTTTCGATTTTAAACACCGCTGCCAGCCCATCGCCAATATCAACTACGCCAGCATTTTCACCTGGCCCTTGAATTACCTGTTCCCCTTCGGTAGGCAGAGTTTTTAGCCATTTTTTTGAAGATTTATAGGAACAATGCTCAGACCACATGGCAGAGAAAATACCGAGCTCACACAAGTTGGGGATGCGGTCCAATCGTTTCAATATAAGTTGCCATTCCTCGAAAGATAGTCCCATCTGTTCTGCATCACTGAAAGACATAT
>MDTG01311075.1_pt1 | contig 17783 bp, 10 predicted proteins | sample 811421 | NCBI WGS metagenome assembly MDTG01 (sample SAMN05326645, study PRJNA326480) | marine metagenome | isolation source: seawater | place: Pacific Ocean: South East | collected 2011 | reverse complement strand
TGGGCTGAAAGTGATGCTACTTTGGACTCTAATGGGACAATGAATACTGTTAGCTCCATTGAAGATCTTGCTTCTAGTGGAATTAATGCTCAAGGTGCACTAGCCATTGCAAATGTTGGGTCTTGGAAAACCTGGGTAGTGCCAATAACTTCTCATGCAACCGGAAGTAATATTTTCAACTATGAGCCTGCTCCAACATTTCTAAATAAACACCATTTTTATTACTTAGAGGGTAAAATTGATTTGCTCAATACTCAAAATGAGTGGTTTTACAATCCAACCACTAAAAAATTATCTGTTTGGGGTGATCCAACAGGGAAAGACATTAAAGGAAAAGTACAGTCCTATGTTTTTACAATGAATAATTGTTCCAATATTAGTTTAGAAAATTTAAATTTCTTTGCCACAACTATTTCTGCAACTCGTTCATCTGATATTACAGTAAATAATTGCTTATTTTCATATCCTAGTTGTTCAAAAAGAATGTTGGGTGTTACCACCCATCCATTAACTACAGAATTATCAAACGGACAATTATTTTCTGGTAATAATAATCAACCAGCAAATTTTAAATTTTTTCAATGTTTATTTGAACATACAGATGGAGAGGCGATTGTTTTACATGGACCGGATAATATTATTGAAGATTGTTATTTTCATCATATTGATTATTCTTGCGGTTCACTTAGATATTTACAAAATTCTATTATTAACAGGGGACGAAATTGTACATTTAAAAATAATACTGTTCACACTGCTGGTGCTTCTTCAGTATTAAGTCTGGGAGATGCACCACAAATTTTATATAATGATATGTCTATAAATGGTATGTTACAAGATGATGGGGCACTTGTTCAGCTCCCAGGACAATCTAGTGTTCCTGGATCAGCAATACACCATAATTGGTTGCATGATTCTGTAAAGTATGGAGTGCGTTATGATGCGCCAGTGCTCAATCCAGAATTAGCAGGTACAAATGGATTGGTGCATCACAATGTATTATGGAATTTACCAAAGGGTATGATGATTAAAGGAGATGTACACGAAATATACAATAACACCGCTTTTGATATTAATGGCGTTGATATAATAATTTTGGATGAAGATTACCCCGATCCACCAGGTGGGAGTTCAAATACTTCCACAGTTTTAAGAAATAATCTGGCGGGAAAAATATCTGGGCATCGTCAGAATCCTCAAACTCCACCAGGAACGGAAAATCATAATGTGTATTCAACTACAAGTAATAGTTTTGATAGCAGGGCTTTACTAACAGATCCAGAAAATAAAAATTTCACTCCCATAAGTTCAGCTGTAGAATTGATAGATGCAGGGGTTATCATTCCTGGAATAACAGATGGATATTTAGGTAGTGCTCCAGAAATAGGTGCCTATGAAGTAGGAGATTCTTGGACAGCTGGAGCCACTTGGACTCCAAACTTTTATCCATGGTCTTTTTCTAATGTTCAAACTATTAGTGGCTTTGTTATAAACCCTAGTTTTGAGGATGGCTCAGCTGCAGCTATGGTTAAAAATGAAGCGCTTAATAATTGGAAGTTGGAAGGGGCAAATGCTACGGGTGCCAATTCTGCAAGTATACAAACAACTATTGTTCATATTGGAGATGGTTCTAATGCTCTAGAAGTTACAAATATAGCTTCAGTTGGAGAATGGAACAATAAAGTCACTAGTACAACATATCCATTTGATGGGAATAACACAGATCCTATTGAAGTAATGGTTACATTTTGGGCTAAAACATCGGATATTGATCCAAATAGTGAACATGAAAGTGGAGATTTAAAATTAATAGTAAAGGATGCAATTAGTGGTATAGATAAAACAAGTCGTGCTATTCTTGTTACTGATGCTTGGGTTTATGTAAACAAAACTTTTAATGTATTCCCAGTAGCAGCAAATTATAGTCTTTCTCTGTCCTTTCAATTTGGGAGACTTGAAGGATATACACAAATAGACGGTATAACAACATCGGTTACTGGTGGTGCTATTTTAGGAACAGAAAAAATTGCAGTTAATGAATCAATTGTACTTACATATCCAAATCCGGCAATGAGTGTCTTAAATTATAGAGCTGAGGGTATTAAAAATATTGAAGTTTATAATTCGCTTGGTCAAAAATTAAAAGTTGAAAAGGATGCTGGAGGGGTAAATATTTCAACTTTATCTAAAGGATCATATATTTTAAAACTAATAAGAGAAAACGGAGAAGTATTAACTAAAAAATTTATCAAAGAATAATATAAAAAACTAATTATGTTTTATTACATAATAACTCCAAACAAGGGTTAAAAGAACATATCGTTGACTGTTTTTCTTTTTAGCGATTTAAATTTGTATTGTTTTAGAAAAAAAAATTCTTTTTTTAGTGCTAGTTTTAAGTTTTTTTAAAAGGCTGATTATTATGTATCTAATGTTGGAATGAAGCAATATTGTAATTATTAACTTAGCAAGTGGCGAGTATGAGGTTAATGCATGAAGATTGGGTCAAAACGATTTTATTCTTGTAATAGAGGATTATTAATAAAACGCATTTAAATGAAAACAAAATTTTCTTTGCACAATAAAGTATTTGTCCTCACAGGAGGGGGAAGTGGTATCGGAAAGGCTATGGCGACAACCTTTGCTGCACGGGGAGCCGAAGTACATATTTTAGATTTCAATTTGGATGCTGCAAATGACACCATAGCAGAAATTATTAAAGCAGGCTTTAAAGCCAAAGCATATCAATGCAATGTTGCCGATTACAAACAAGTAAGTGAAATAGTTAATCTAATCGCTAATAAATCAAATATTGATGTGCTAATCAATAATGCAGGTATAGCTCATGTAGGTAATATTGAAGTTTGCGCCGCTGAAGATCTAGACAGACTTTACGAAGTCAATATCAAAGGCGTATACAATTGTGCAAAGGCTTGTATCCCACTTATGAAAGATAATGGAGGTGGTATTATATTAAATATGGCATCCATTGCATCAACCGTAGGGCTTTCGGACCGCTTTGCCTACTCCATGTCCAAAGGCGCTGTACTGACCATGACCTATTCTATTGCCAAAGATTATATAGACGACAACATACGCTGCAATTGTATATCGCCTGCTCGCGTACACACACCCTTTGTTGATGGTTTTATTACGAAAAATTACCCAAGTAATGAAGCGGAGATGTTTGAAAAACTTTCAAAAACCCAGCCCATAGGCCGGATGGGAAAACCCCAAGAAGTTGCTGATCTAGCATTGTTTTTATGTTCTGATGAAGCCAGCTTTATCACGGGCTCGAACTATGGCATTGACGGGGGATATATTACATTAAACTCAAAATAAATAAACCATGAAGCTTATCCGATTCGGAGCAATCAACAAAGAAAAACCAGGCGTGTTATTAACAAATGGCACTAAAATAGACGTCTCTGCATTTGGGCAAGATTATGACGAAGCTTTTTTTGGATCAAACGGGATTAATAAACTGCAGGCTTGGCTTCGAGCCAACCAAAACAATTGCCCAGTTATTGGGGACGACGTTCGGCTTGGACCACCTTTATCTCGGCCATCAAAAATAGTATGTGTTGGACTTAACTATGCCAAGCATGCTGCAGAAAGTGGTATGGACATTCCAGAAGAACCCGTGCTGTTTTTTAAGGCAAGCTCTGCTATTGTTGGTCCTTTTGACTCGATTGTAATTCCAAAAGGAAGTAAAAAAACAGATTGGGAAGTTGAATTGGCTGTGGTGATTGGCCAGAAAGCGTCCTATATCAGTGAGGCAGATGCCCTAAACCACATAGCAGGATATGTATTGCACAACGATGTGAGCGAACGCACATACCAATTAGAGCGATCTGGGCAGTGGGTGAAGGGAAAAAGCTGTGACACCTTTGCGCCAATTGGCCCTTTTATAGCCACTCCTGATGAAATTGGTGACCCGAACAACCTAAACCTTTGGTTGAAACTCAATTGCGAAGAAATGCAAAATAGTAGCACGTCAGACTTTATTTTTAACACGCAACATGTTGTTAGTTACATAAGTCAATTCATGACCCTATTACCGGGTGATATTATTTCAACGGGTACGCCCTTTGGTGTTGGACTGGGACTTACCCCTCCGCGATATCTGCAAGATGGCGATGTGGTGGAGCTGGGTATTGAAGGACTGGGTGTTTCAAAACAGACTTGTGTCGCATACAAATGATCATAGACAATCGTCAATATTTTTGGAAATATAATTCAGTCAGAGATGCCTGTATTGATAGCACAATGGAGGTTATTCGAAACGATTTTCATCCAAAATAATTAAAGCTCATATTGGAAGAAAATGACGTTGACGGCTTTATAGCCGTTCAAGCAGAATAGTCTGAAACAGATACCGAATTTTTATTAGCTTGCGCCGCTGAAAACCCTTTTAATAAAGGCATAATTTATAGTGTGCAAGCAGAAAAAGATGATTATATTGAGCTGCATTCTACAAAAATAAAAGCATACGTTTTGGGAATTAATGCAACTAAAATATATAATTTATAAGATGGATTTAGGCTTAAAAAACAAGGTAATTATAGTAACAGGTGGTTCAAAGGGTATTGGGGCGGGCATCGTTTCCCTATTGGCAGAAGAAGGGGCAATTCCTGTTATTATCGGAAGAAATAAACCAAGCATAGAAGAAGCAATTACCGCCTACACAGAGAAAGAATATAAGGTTGGATATGCCTATGCAGAACTCACCAAACCGGAACAATGTGAAGCCGCCGTAAAAGCTGTTATAAGCGAGCATGGACGTATTGATGGTCTTGTAAATAATGCAGGTGTAAATGATGGTGTAGGATTGGAGAAAGGAAATTATGCTGATTTTATGAAATCCATCAAGCGCAATTTGGCACACTATTATTTGATGGCGCAATTGGTGCTCCCCGAATTAAAGAAAAACAAAGGATCTATTCTAAATATTGGCTCCAAAACTGCAGATACTGGCCAAGGTGGTACCTCGGGATACGCAGCAGCCAATGGTGGACGTAATGCACTCACTCGAGAATGGGCTGCCGAACTATTGCCCTATGCTATTCGCGTAAATGCTGTTATTGTTGCTGAATGCTATACGCCACTCTATGAAAAATGGATTAGTACTTTTGACAATCCAACAGAAAAGCTTAAAATCATAACTGAAAAAATTCCATTAGAACAACGCATGACTACAGCCGCTGAAATTGCCAATACGGTTGCCTTTTTACTTTCATCGTGTTCAAGCCATACTACGGGTCAATTGGTTTATGTTGATGGTGGATATACACATTTAGACAGAGCTTTAAACCAAGAATAATGGCAGAAGCGGTCAAAAAATATTGCATGGCATTAGACCTTAAGGACGATCCAAAAAAGATAGCTGAATACATAGATTATCACCAAAATGTCTGGCCCGAAATCAATCAAAGCATCAAAGAATCAGGAATTCAAACCGCCGAAATATTTCATACGGGTAACAGACTTTTTATGATTCTAGAAGTTGATGAGTCTTTTTCTTTTGAAAGGAAAGCCGCACTTGATGCCAGCAATCCAAAAGTGCAAGCATGGGAAGCCCTTATGTGGGACTTCCAGCAGGCACTGCCCAATACAACCCCTGGCACCAAGTGGATATTAATGGACAAAATCTATGATTTAAATAAAAATGAATGAAATCAGAAGTGAATTACAGATATCCATCGGTTGCTGACCTAAGGGCACGTGCCAAACGTAAGATTCCGAAGTTTGCTTTTGAATACTTAGACGGTGGCTGTAATGACGATGTAAACCTAAAAAAGAATACTGATCGGATTCGAGACATTGAACTCAAGCCCAAGTATTTGGTTAACTATAGAAAACCTAGTTTAAAAACGGAACTTTTCGGATATACGTTTGATGCACCATTTGGTATTTCGCCTGTTGGTTTGCAAGGCCTGATGTGGCCCAAGTCTCCAGAAATATTAGCTCAAGCTGCTTTTGATTACAATATTCCTTTCGTGTTAAGCACAGTTACCACTGCAAGTATTGAAAAGATTGCAGAGATAACAGAAGGTAAGGCATGGTTTCAACTTTATCACCCAGCCGAAGAAAATGTCACCAAAGATATTTTAAAACGCGCTGAAGCTGCCGAATGCCCAGTGCTTATCATTCTTGCTGACGTGCCCTCTTTCGGCTATCGTCCTAGGGACATTCGTAATGGATTATCTATGCCGCCTAAAATGACATTAACCAATATTTTAAATGCCATGAAAAGGCCGCATTGGTCGTTCCAAACATTTATTAATGGACAACCCAGTTTTGAAATACTTAAACCTTATATGCCCAAAAACTTAAACCTAAGTCAATTGGCTAAGTTTATGGATGCTACTTTTTCTGGGCGCTTAAATGAAGAAAAAATCAAAAAGATTAGAGATATGTGGAAAGGCAAGCTTGTGCTCAAAGGAGCCGAGTCAATACACGATGTTGAAAAGGCATATCAGCTTGGCTTGGACGGGGTTATTGTTTCAAACCATGGCGGCAGACAAGTAGACGTTGGTCAAGCCACTGTTGACTCATTAAAAACCATAGCTCCCCTTTATAAAGGAAAACTAACCATCATGATGGATAGCGGGATCCGCGGTGGCGCAGATGTGGCTCGTGTTATGGCTAGTGGTGCTGACTTTAGTTTTATGGGACGAACTTTTATGTATGGCGTCTCAGCACTTGGCAAAAAAGGCGGAGGCCATACCATTTGCATGCTTAAACAACAGCTAACACAAGTTATGGAGCAAATGAGTTGTGCTAAAATTAAAGATCTTCAAACCAAGCTCATTATAAAATAAAAAGTATACTTTCATCAAATGAAGAAATCTAACACAACCCCCGTAGTCCCAAAAAATGTAATCATCCCTTTTATCCTGCTGACTTCATTGTTTGCCCTTTGGGGATTTGCAAATGCAGTAACAGACCCAATGGTTCAGGCTTTTAAAAAAGTATTGGAGTTATCAAATTCACAAGCAGCTTGGGTACAAATGGCATTTTATGGTGGGTATTTTTGCATGGCGCTTCCAGCGGCATTCTTTATGCGCAAATATTCTTATAAGGTGGGTATTCTAATTGGGCTTGGTCTTTACGCCGCAGGTGCGTTGTTGTTTTATCCAGCTGCTATTACAGAGGCGTTTTGGTTTTTCTGTTTGGGATTGTATATTCTAACCTTTGGGTTGGCCTTTTTAGAAACGGCAGCAAATCCTTATGCACTAGCCATGGGGCCAAAAGAAACCGCTACTCAGCGGCTAAACCTGGCGCAGGCATTCAATCCAGTGGGATTGATTTTAGGTTTGTTTGTAGCCCAACAGTACGTATTGAAGAAGCTACAATCAGATGACATTGAAGATTTTAGTCTTTTAGATGAAGCTTCTAAAACACTTATAAAAACAACTGACTTGGTGGTTATCCGTGACCCTTATGTGATTTTAGGCCTGGTGATTTTAGCTGTTTTGGTTTTGTTTGCTGTTAGTAAAATGCCACATTCAAAAGAAGAAGCATCTAACAATCAAATCGGGGAAACCTTTAAAAAACTCTTTAAGAATAGAAGCTATACTTCTGGGGTTTTAGCACAGATATTTTATGTGGGTGCTCAAATCATGTGTTGGACCTATATTTATCAATATGCCGAAGGCATTGGAATGGATAGCGTTACAGCAGGCTACTATCAAATGGCCGCGTTTGTCCTTTTCACTATGGGACGTGCTATTGGGACTTATTTGTTACGTTTTGTAAATGCCGGTAGACTTCTTACGAATTTTGCGTTGTTTGCTACAGGATGTACGCTAGGCGCTGTTCTTATCAATAGCGTTGTAGGCCTATATTTTTTAGTCGGCGTTTCGTTTTTTATGTCGCTGATGTTTCCCACTATCTATGGCATGGCACTTGGCAAATTAACAGAGGAAGAAAGTAAAATCGGTTCCGCAGGGCTTGTAATGGCGATTGTTGGAGGGGCACTTATGCCAAAGCTTCAAGGAATGATTATTGACATAGGCGGATATGCTGTTAATGACGTGAGTTTTTTTGGGATTTCAGAAATTAATTTTTCGTTTTTTCTGCCAATTCTATGTTTTACTTTTGTAGCTTATTATGGTTTAAAAAATCGCATATAATTAATTCATTATATTTATAAATCAATAATATATTAACGTTGTATTTAAATATATTATTAAAATTCTCACTAAAGCGTAACTATACATGAATGAAAAAAATATCGAAAGTAACTATATAAGTTTGCCACTTCTACTACTCACCTTGTTCTGTTTTTTTAATATATTATATGCACAAGAAATTGAAATTACAGGATCTGTTGTTGATGAATCGGGCATTCCTATTCCTCGTGTATCAATCACGCTAATAGGTACATCAGAACAATCTAAAAATGTAAATAATTTAAAAGGAACAATAACTGATTTTAATGGAAATTACACTATAAAAATTGATAACAGAAATAATAGTTTGGTGTTCTCATACACCGGTTTTAAAAAACAAATTATTGCTGTAGGTCGAAAAAACACAATAAATGTTACGTTGGTTACAGAAATAAGTCAGTTGCAAGAAGTAGTTGTAGTAGGGTATGGTACACAAGCTAGAAAAGATGTTACTGGTGCTATTACTAAAATAGATAGAGAAACTATTGAACGAACTGCCAATGCAACTGTAGAACAAGCTTTAACGGGAAAAATAGCAGGGGTAAATACGATTACTACTGATGGTACGCCTGGTGCTGGAATTAATGTTAGGATTAGAGGAGGAACATCAATCAATGCAAATAATGAACCATTATATGTAATTGATGGTTTTCCAATAGAAGTAGATTATTCAGTTTCTGATGGACCAGCGGAGGTAGCTGGACCATCAACATCCCCTTTAGCCAACATAGATCCAAATTCAATTGAGTCCATAGATATATTAAAGGATGCTTCAGCAGCAGCAATTTATGGTGCTCAAGGTGCAAATGGTGTTGTAATTATAACTACCAAATCGGGAAAACCTTATAAATCTGAAATTACATTTGATTCCTACACGACAACAAGTATTGTTCCTGAAGGACGTTTTGTAGATTTATTATCAACATCTCAATACGGAGAATTACTAATTGATAGAGAGCGCTATGCTAATGGAATCGAAGACCCCACTGTTACCTTTGGTGCCGATAATTTAACACCAGAACAAGAGCAATTAAGATACGATGCTCTACCGAACTCAAGGTGGCAAAAAAAATTATATGGAACTGGACATATTGTTAAATATGGGCTCCAAGCTAGAGGAGGTAATGATAAGAACCTATATGCAATTGGAGGAACTTATTTTAAAAATAAAGGAGCCATTGTTAACACAAACTTTAAACGATATAACTTTAATGTGAATTTGCAAAATAAGTTAACAGATAAACTCAGGGTTAATACAGTTTTATTACCTAGCTATTCTGTTAAACAAGGCCCTATTTCTGGTGGAGACTTTAGTCAAACTAAATTGGGGGTTGTTATTAGAGCATTGACCAGAAGAACAGATCGAGGAATAGGTATCCGAGAAGATGATGAGGATGGCGAAGTTGGTATTTGGGTCGACCCTGTAACTGAAGCCAGACGGGCTTTAAACTTTTCTAATAATTTCGGCTTTAATGGAAATACAAATATTAGTTATGAGTTAGCAAAAGGGTTAACAGGCTCCATAAGAATTGGGGCAAGAATTACGGATGGAAAAACAAAAAGTTATTACACGAAAGATTTTGGACGAGGTTTTTTAACGAATGGTATTGGTACCAGGTTCCATTTCCAAAATGTTGTATGGAATATTCAAAATAGGTTACAATATCGAACGGCTTTCGGAGAAAGAAAAAAGCATAGGCTAAATGTAATGGGGGTTTATGAACAAACACATTCCTCCAGAGAATCCGAATATCTTACAGTAAAAAATTTCCCAGTAGAAACATTAGGTTTTAATGCTTTACAAAACGGTTTACTATCAGATATTCCTCAAACTATTACAGACGAAAATGTCTTAATATCCTATCTAGGACGTATTAATTATGGCTTTGATAACAGGTATAATTTAACATTATCCATGAGAGCAGACGGCTCGTCAAGATTTGGTCCTAAAAATAAATGGGGTTATTTCCCGGCAGCCGGATTCTCATGGAATTTACATAACGAAAATTTTCTTGAAAATGTATCTACCATAAGTGAAATGAAGCTACGATTAAGTTACGGACAAACAGGAAATCAAGGGATTCCCTCAAACTCTTCTTTTGCTGTACTAGGAGTTTCAAATACTATATTTAAAGATCAAGTATTTGCAGGGCTTGGTGTAGAATCGTTGCCAAATCCCAACTTAAAATGGGAATTTACTGATCAGTTTGACATGGGTTTGGATGCCAGTTTCTTTGACAAAAGATTAAATTTAACTGCAGATGTTTATTATAAGCGTACTGAAGATTTATTATTACGAATGCCAATTCCAATGTCAACAGGATTTAGGCAAAGACTAACAAACATTGGCAATGTTGAAAATAAAGGACTAGAATTGGCATTAAGTACCATTAATTTAAAAGGTAAATTTAAATGGACAACAGATTTCACTTTTTCAGTTAATAGAAATAAAGTACTGGACCTAGGAGGTGCCATACAACAAACTTTCACTGACCAATTTACCAATGGAAAATTTACAGGACTGCTTCGTGTAGGTGAGAGTCTAGGTACATGGATCGGTTTTGAAACCAATGGTGTATTTTCTTATGATGATTTTGATGAAAATGGGGCTGTAATAGATACTTCACACGGCACACCGTCTACTGTAAATACAAACTCTATACCCAAATTAGGAGATGTAAAATATGTAGATCAAAATAATGATGGAATAATTGATGATAATGATCTTACCATAATTGCGAGAACACAACCTAAAAATTTTGGTAGTATGTTTAATGATTTTGGTTTTAAAGGATTTAATTTAGGTATTTTAATCACTTATAAGTATGGTTTTGATGTCATCAATGGTAATAAGCATAGAATGGTCGCTACTGGTTACGATCAATTTAATAAAACTGCCGATTTAGCAGATCACTGGACCCCTAAAAATACAGATACCGATGTACCTAGAGCAGATTATCAAGACACTAACTTTACTGACCGTTTTGTTGAAGATGGGTCTTTTGTAAGGTTACAAAGCGTTAATTTAAGTTATAATCTGCCATTTGACGATGTCCAAAAGTTAGGTTTTAAAAGCTTTAAAATTTATACAAATGTTGATAATCTCTTTGTTTGGACAAAATACTCAGGATACGACCCCGAGGTTAGTGTTGCAAGAGGACAACAAGCAGTAGTCACTCCAAATCTTGATTACGGAGCATACCCGAGAACTTTGAATATTACATTAGGTTTTAGAGTTACATTCTAAAAAAGAAGAAAATGAAAAAAAATAGATTTTTATTAATTGTAATGACTTTGATACTTATTGTAGTAACATCTTGTCATGATGAATTAGATACGGTACCATTGTCAACTTTAGCACCTGAAAACTTTTTTAATGATTTGACTGAAAGCGAAATTGCGGTAAATGGTATTTATGATAAAATGGCGAATCATTATCAACAAAATTTCATCTATATGAGCGATCATGGTAGTCATGTTGCCACCATGCTTTTTAACAACCCAAACTTAAACATGTACGCTTGGTATACCTTTACTAATTCTGATAGATTTGTAACAGCAACTTGGGCAACTGCTTACGAAGTAATTTATAGATCAAATTTAGTTATTAATCAAGTTGGTAAATTACAAACAGATGACGATTTACTAAAAAATAGAATCATTGCAGAAGCAAAATTCCTCAGAGCATTAGCATATTTTAATCTAGTCCGCTTTTATGGAGATGTACCATTGCATTTGGAAGAATTGATTGATTTGGATGATTTAGAAATTGTGAATAAACCTAGAGTGAGTGCTTCTCTTGTCTATGATGCTATTATTAGCGATCTAATTTTTGCTGAAGAACATTTATATCTGGCTTCTTGGATTTCTGATGCGAACAAGCCAAATTATGAAAGTGGTAGTCTTGGAAGAGCAACTGTTGGCGCAGCAAAGGGATTGTTAGCAAAAGTATATTTAACAAGGGCGTCATTTCCAGAAAGGGATTTAGATTCTTATCAATTAGCGTTTGATAAAGCGGAAGAAATTATTGCAGATGCACACTATATTATTGACCCAGATTATTTTAAATTAAATTCACTTGAAGGAAAAACATCAGAAGAATGGATGTTCCAAATTCAATACAACGTTTTAGGACAGCAAACAAGTAATTGGGGAGGTTTACATAACCCTCTCAATCAAGGCCCTGCTGGAAGACTTGCAAACGATTGGGGTTATGGCCGTGTGTCGCCTACATTTAAATTTGCTAATTCATTTGAAGATGGAGATATAAGATCTGAAACCTGTGCAAAAGGGAGAATTAATGCTGACGGATCTATAAATTATATTCCAAGATCTACAGCTTGGTATTCTCATAAATACAGGTTTTCTTCTCGGCCATTATCAAGATTTCATACCGATATGAATGCGCCAGTATTGCGTTTTGCAGACATTATATTAATTTATGCTGAGGCCGCTGATGAATTAAAAGTTGTAGATCAAGACGTTTTTGGTCAATTAGACAGGATTTTAGGTAGGGCTGGAGTTATGACGTTTGAAAATGGGCGGATTGAAAATAATTTGAAAGAATTTATTTTTTGGGAAAGAGCTAGAGAATTATGTTTTGAAGGACATGCGAAGTTTGATGTTGTTAGAGCTGGTCTTGAGAAGTTTTTATTTGAAGTTAAAGGGCAAGAACAAACAAATAATGAAAATATTCCTTCTGCAACCAGAGAAGTTAGCTGGTCGGTTAATGTACAACCATATCATTTGTTATTCCCGATACCTACGGCAGAAATGGAGTCAAACTCAAGCATGAATGGTAATCAAAATCCTGGATATTAAAATTATGAAGAAATTACGTGATAAATTAATTGTTCTTTTCTTGATGGTAATTGTAACCCTTGGTTTCAAAAACAACTATAAATATGAAAGTGATAATGAGCCCGAAAATTTAATAAAAAAACCTAATATTTTATTATTGTTAACCGATGATCAAAGTTTTAATGCAATAAATATTTTAGGACACAAAGAGGTTTACACTCCAAATATGGATAAATTGGTAACCAATGGTACTTCCTTTACCCATGCACACATAATGGGATCTAATAGCGGTGCGGTCTGCTTACCAAGTAGAGCTATGTTAATGACTGGAAGGTATGTTCAGAATTTAGCAAAAGTTTCTGGAGCAATTGATACAAACGATAAAACAATGCCAGAAGTATTAAAAGATGCAGGCTATACTACGTTTGAAACAGGCAAGTGGCATAATGGACGACAAGCGTTTGCCAAATCATTCACTACTGGTGCTAATATTTTTATGGGAGGAATGAGCAATCATTTAAAAGTCCCTTTACATGATTTTGATGAAACTGGAGAGTATCCAAAAAGCAAAACCAAATATATAGACAAGTTTTCAAGTGCGATATTTAGAGAAGCTGCAATTAATTTTTTAGAAAACTATAAGCAAGAAAAACCCTTTTTCGCTTATGTAGCATTTTCATCACCTCACGATCCTAGGATGGCGCCAGATGTTTATCAAAAAAAATATAACACATCTAACATTTCACTCCCTAAAAATTTCTTTCCGAAACATCCTTTTGATAATGGGGAATTAATTATTAGAGATGAAAACTTATTACCATTTCCAAGAATGGAAGAAGATGTCAAAGGAGAAATTGCGGCCTATTATGCTATGATTTCTGAAGTCGATGATAATATTGGTAAAATATTAAAGGCTTTAGATGAAAGTGGGCATGCAGATAACACAATAATTATTTTTGCATCAGATAACGGACTAGCAGTAGGACAGCATGGATTATTGGGCAAGCAAAATCTTTACGACCATAGTGTAAGAGTGCCTTTGGTAATTTCAGGTCCTGGGATCAAAAAAGGAGAACGTACAGAAAGTTTGGTGTATTTAAATGATGTTTTTCCAACTGTTGCTGATATAGTTGGAGTTGAAAAGCCAAAAACTATTGATGGTATTAGTCTTTTACCGATCCTTAAAGATTCTAAAGCAACAGTTAGAGAATCTGTATACTTTTTGTACAAAAATTTTCAAAGAGGAGTAAGAACTAAAAATTGGAAGCTTATAAAATATCTTGCAGACGGCAAGAAAACAACTCAACTTTTTGATATAAAAAACGATCCATTAGAGATTAATAATTTAGCAGGTGATCCAAGATATAAAAACAAAGTTGAGGAAATGACGATTTTATTACAAGAATGGATGGATAGGAGTGGTGATAAGGTGCAATTAGATAAGCCTGATTGGGGCGTTAAGGTTATTAAATCATGGGTAACTATGAGAAAAGAAAAAGGATTAAGCCTTGATTCCAAAGGAGTTCATTATTAAATTTTTCAATTTCAATTAATTTAGACTTTAAACTTATTTAATTTTATAATTATCGTGAGACCAAATATTTTAAATTTTTTTAGTGCTGGGTTTTTTATTGCTTTAACAGCGTGTAATAATCAAGTAATTGAATCCGCCAAAACATTAGCATTGCGAGAGCAAGCTTCGATTCTGGTTTATGTTGACCCAAGGGGAGATGGTGATGGTTCTTATGAAAATCCGTTTGGAACATTAGAGCTAGCAAGAGATAAGGTACGTGAATTGCGATTAGCTGGGGTAAGGAGTAATATAGATGTTGTTTTAAATGATGGTACTTATGAACTCGAGAAAACCTTTATATTAAACCATTCCGACTCAGCACCCATGGGTAGCGTCACTCGTTATAAAGCTGCTAAAAACAGTAACCCTATAGTAAGTGGTGGAGTAAATGTAATGGGGTGGGAGAAAACTGATTTACAAAAAGGAAATATTTGGCTAGCGAAAGTACCTTGGGCAAAAGGCAATGAGTTTTTTCATTGTCTATTTGATAACAAAAAATTATTATCTAGAGCGCAATCAAAAAAAATTATAATTTCTAATAAAAGTAGTGTTAAAGATTATGCAGGAGAATTAAAGTATAGGTATGAGTTTGGATTTGAGGACCCTGGTAATAATGGTATCATTAAAAATTGGGATAATTTAGAAGATATCGAATTATTTGGAATGCCCACACGTAAATGGCTAGTGAACTACCTCCCTATCGAGTCTTTGGACATGAACAAGAGGGAGGGTAAACTTGCAATTCAAGCCACTTACAGAATGGCTGGTGAGTTTTTTGTAGAGAACAGTCTTGTTCATTTGGATACACCTGGAGAGTGGGCACTTAATTCAAAAAAAGGCCTCTTGTATTACTGGCCAAAATCAGGCAAGCCTGGAGAAAATATAGTTGCACCCCGTCTTAATGAATTAATTCGTATTGAAGGAGAATCAGATTTGGGTATTGAGGGGCTCAATGACAAACCTGTAAACGGAATTGTGTTTGAAGGTATTACATTTTCTTACGCAGACCGTCAGAAATGGACCATTGATGATATTGGTCTTCAACATGACTGGAACATATGGGATAAATCTAATGGTTTGTTACGTTTCCGAGGAACTCAAAACTGCATCGTCAATAATTGTACGTTTATTAATAGTGGTAGTGATGGGGTTCGTTTTGATTTGTTCAGTCAGAACAATACAGTACAAAATTCCACTTTTAATAATCTTGGAGGTACAGGTATATTATTTAGTGGTTATGGTCCTGGATTAAAAGACGTGAATAAAAGAAACAAGATATATAATAATGAATTATCAGAAGTAGGATCGCTATTTTGGCACTCACCAGGTATTTTTATTTGGCAAAGTGGAAGTAATATAATATCTAACAACCATATTTATAATCAAGGATATTCAGGAATATTAATTAGTGGTGTACGTCGTCGTTTCTTTCATCCTATTTTTGAAAAGATGGGACAAGAAAATCCTTATACAAGATGGAGTTTCCCTGAAGGTGGGCGCGAAAATCTCGGAGCAATTCGATGGGATGAAATATCCTTAAAAAGTATTACAGAATGGTCTTCTTATGAACCTTACATGCATGCCAGAAATAATATTATTGAATATAATGAAGTTCATGATTGTTTAAAGCGTTTGCATGACGGTAATGCCATTTACCTTTCAGCACACGGCAATGGAAATATTATCCGTAAAAATGTAACTTATAATCATCCAGAAGGTGCTTTAATAAGAACAGATGATGATTCACATAGGGTAAAGGTAACAGAAAATATTTGCATTGGTACAAAAGAACCAGAAGCACAAGGACTTTGTTTGAAAGGGCTTAATGTTTTTGAAAACAACTTATTGTTCAATTCAATGCTTCTAACAGGAAGCGCCGGTAACACTGCAGATAGCAGATCATCTTATCAGAAAAATATTGTGTATTTTTCAAAAAATGATTCCGTATTTCATAAGCGACTAAACATGTTTTCAGAAAATTTAAATAAAAATATTTATTATGGTGCAAATATTAAGTCAGCAGAAAATTTTATAATAAAGCAGCAAAAAGGTAAGCGTGACACAGAGAGTATTGCGGCCGATCCATTATTTGTTAATATGCAAGTCGGAGATTTTTCTTTTAAGAAAAAATCTCCAGCAATAAAATTAGGTATTAATGCTATTTCTTTAAAGGAAGTCAAAAAAATTGGCTGCACTAGAGACCCATGGCTGGACAGAGCAATAAAATTTAAAGGGTTTCCTATGATTACTAAATAGAAAGCAATAGCTTGAAAACCTAAGTTTACATCAAATTATATTTTATGAAAATTAAAAGTTTATTTCTTGTAGGATTATTTTGGAATAGTTTAAGTATTGCTCAAAAATCATACGAGCCAACGTGGGAATCTTTAGATGCAAGAGAAACACCAGAGTGGTTTTCAAATGCAAAATTTGGAATTTTTATTCACTGGGGGTTATATTCTGTGCCTGGATATACAAATAAAGGAACTTATGCAGAATGGTATTGGAATGCTTTAAATGAAGATCCAAATACAGAAAATGTAAAGAGGAGAGAGCGACACTATGCAGTTACAAAATTCCATAATAAAAACTATGGTGTAGATTATGATTATGCTGAATTTAGAGACGGTTTTAAAGCAGAGTTATTTGATCCAAAAGAATGGGCTAGTATATTCAAAAGATCAGGTGCAAAGTATGTTGTATTAACATCAAAACATCATGATGGTTATTGTTTATGGCCAAACAAGGAAGCTTCTCAAAGCTATAACATGCCTTGGAATTCTACAGATTCTGGTCCCAAAAGAGATTTGGTAGGAGACTTAACAACCGCGGTCAAACAAGAGGGAATTAAAATGGGATTGTATTATTCTATTTGGGATTGGTACAATCCATATTGGACTAAAGAACAACAACAAATTATGAGTTCAGGGAGTCTTTCTGTTGACACTGCTTCTAATGGAGATAGAAAATCTAAAATTTCACAAGAAGATGTTGCAGCAGCTAAAGCAGGATTAAATAAATATGTGCATGAAGTAATGTATCCTCAGGTAAAGCAATTAATGATGGAGTATGAACCAGCATTGTTGTTTTCAGATGGTGATTGGTGGATGGACTATGAAAAATGGCAAACATTACCTTTGCTTAGTTGGGCTTTAAATAATGTTCCTAATAAAGACGAATTAGTTTTAAATGACCGTTGGGGAAAAGTAAGAGGTAAACATGGAAGTTATTAT
>MDTG01130195.1_pt1 | contig 17784 bp, 23 predicted proteins | sample 811421 | NCBI WGS metagenome assembly MDTG01 (sample SAMN05326645, study PRJNA326480) | marine metagenome | isolation source: seawater | place: Pacific Ocean: South East | collected 2011 | reverse complement strand
CCACGCTGTCTTGTGCACCATTGGCAACAAATCTGAGGTTAGAAACAGGGTTAATACGCCACTGGTATTTAAACTGGTAATCACTGTTTTTAGGGACTTCGGTAAATTTTAATTCGTCCTCATCCACAAAGTTTTCAACGTAAAGCTCTAATAAACTTTGGCGGTATGACAGATAGAATGCGCTGTTTTCAGTCACAGCCCCTTCAACTAAAGCACCGGCTCGTAGCAGGCTTAAATCGAGTGTCGTGTGAATGGCCTCTTGGTAGGGGTCGCGCAACTTAGTGGCCAGTACTGCGCCGATGGCGTTACTGTATTCAGGACCCCATGCGCCGGCTTTAAGGCTGAAGTTTTCAATGAGATTATCGTTGTAAGTGCTACCGCCATCGTTATGAAATACATAGCCCACAGGAATAAAGTCTGTGATATAGGTATTGTCATTGGGGTTTGAGCCACGCACTGCGGGCACGCTAAATGGGCCAAAACCACCCAACACCACACCCGGTAGTGCTTCGATGGCTTTAAGCGGGTCGTTACCGGCACCTGGAATTTTGAGTAGTTTTTCGGTGGTGATTTCTGGGCCAGATACTTCACTACCACGGACATTAATCGTGGAGAGTTCGGCCACATCTTTATCTTCGGTTGTTTCGCCATGAGAAACAGACGCAAGACTCGCCAGCGAGACAAAGGAGTAAACTAAAAAGCGGTTCATATAGCGGTCCTGCTATGTTTTTTATTTTGGGCAGACTGTAACAAAAAACCAGCAAGTTAAGAATGGCTTGCTGGTGGCTTAATCAAACTGTCATTTATTAGATGGCGTTACGTAAACCCAATTCATATGGGTGAGGGTTTAGGTATTTTTGTTTGCGTAAGTAGTTGTCATCATCAGTGTGTTTTTTGATGTGATGATTTAATAACGTGAGTGGCACCACAATCGGCACAAGGCCGGTGCGGTATTGGTTAACAAGGTCGAGCATTTCTTGTTTTTCATCTTTGTCTAAATCATTTTTAAGGTAGCCCTGAAGGTGCTGCAACACATTGGTGTTCTTTTTACGGTTAGCAATGTGCTTAAGGGCACCCATGAACTCGGTGATGTAATCCATGGCGATTTCACCTAAAGGTTTGGCTTTTAGGTTGCTTAGCATTTTACCTAACGACTGGTAACTTTGAATGTGGTGGGCCATGAGCAAATATTTATAGCGCACATGAAAATCCAATAACGCCTGTGGAGTAAGCTGGTAGGCCACGTTATTTTGCCAGTCGTGATAGGCCATCACACGTGTAATGAAGTTTTCACGAATCATGGCATCACTCAGTCTACCCGCTTCTTCTTTTGGCATAAGTGGTAGCAGTCGGTCGAGTTCAGCCGCATAGATGCCTTGTGAGACTTCTAGTGGATTGCCATTCTCGTGATAAAGCTTAACTCGGGTGTAACCGCAACTAGGGCTTTTTTGCATGAAAATATAGCCGCTGGCATCGCTTAATTGAGTGGCCTGCTGTTTAGCGTAATCTTTGAGTTGCTGAGTAAAGCGCACATCGTTGTCATCACTAAGGGCCGCTTCGATTCCGGTTTCGTTGTTGCCAGAGGTGGTGATCAAACGAATGGGCTGCCTGGGTACACCTAAGCCAATTCCCATCTCCGGACATAGCGGTGTGTAGTCAAAATACTTTGATAGTACATCTTGTAAATAACGTGAACGTTTATGTCCGCCGTTGTAACGCACCTGCTCACCTAACAAACAAGCACTAATGCCAACCTTGATGCCCATGAATCGCTCCATTTATGCCGCTATTACTTAGCTAACAATAGCGTATTTTTATCGTTAATTGTCATCTTGTACGAATGTCACGGTGATTTAGACCTTTTTCGCAATAATTTATAGTTATTCAATAATTGTCGGGTTGTGTCTATTTTTTATCTATTAAGTGAATAAGCCTTGGTGTTTAATGAAGTTGTCACATATTTCAGGGAGTGAATACGATTTTAAGAATATCAAGGCAAGTCGCCACAAGAATCTAGCTGAATTAGCTATAAGTATTGAAGCTTTAATTATTTGTTAGATTTTATAGGTCTTGTCTTTGCAAACCGAGTTAAACCGGACTAGATATTTATTATAGGGTTTCATTTACTAGGTTGATTAATATGAGTCTAAGCAAGCAGCAAAGTGCACAGGTACTGTTTCAATTCGATGCGTCATTCGAAGTGAGCTATGTTAACTATTACCGCGGAAATGAATTGGCTGACCCCCAGTTGGTCGTTACCCTAGAACGTGATAACGAACGTCAGAGCTTTGCGTTTATGCATCCACACTTCAATGATGTAGATCGCAACTTAATCAGCGCACAGGGGCTTGCTATAAGCTCGGTGAAGCTTTCTCCATTTGGTCAAAACCAAATTGAAGTGTCTGACTTAAAAGATGGCGTGGTGTACTTCACCGCTCGTGTGGTTAAGAATATTACGCCAACGGCTTAAAGCACTACATTGATCATTCCCATAAAACCAAGATCTGTTCTTGGTTTTTTTATGTCTGCAGTTTTTATAGCACCAAAAGAAAAACCCAGCTTAGCTGGGTTTTTTGTGTATAGGATTAAACCGTTTAGTGGAGCTGAAGCACCAAGGCGGCTTTTTCGCAGTAATCTTTTTGTTTGGTGTCGTTCTTCTGTTTGCTTTGTGTGGATTTAATCCAGATATAGCTTGATGCTTTGCCTTTACACAACTCTAAACCCAGCACTGAGTTTTTAGACTTAACAAATAGATTAAGCGTGATATCGCCACGGCCCATGGTACGCAGATGCATCTTTTTAGGTGAAAGAGTGTAGGACTTAATACCACTGCGGCCATTCACACTGATGGTTTTCCCTGGTGGGGCGTTCACCCATTCCGCGTCATCTCGAATCTCGATACTGGTCCAGCTACTGTCTGTGGACACGGATAACTCATAAATGGTCACATCCCCTTCGACTGCAAATGCGCTTGAACTTATTAGGGCTAAAAGAAGCCAGATTCCCTTCATCTTTATTATCCTTGGCATGGTTACCTTCTAAAAATCTAGGTAAAGAAGGGCAATCCGTCAAATGGGTCATTTTCGCCACAGCCCAATTGCATGGTGCAAACAGGCTGTGGCGTGCGAAGGATTAAAGGTGGGTTTCTGCGTATTCGGCCAGTGCTGACCTTGGTACTCCCTGCAGTTCAATGCCACCGCCTAAAGAAAACCCTTTAAAGCGTTCGTTTAAATAGGTTAAGCCGGAGCTGGTTGCGTTGAGATAAGGCGTGTCTATTTGCGCAAGGTTACCCAAGCACACCACTTTGGAACCGGCACCTGCGCGAGTGATGATGGTTTTCATTTGGTGAGGTGTGAGGTTTTGGCTTTCATCGATGATGATCAGGCTTTTTTGAAAGCTGCGCCCACGAATATAGTTAAGGGATTTAAAGTGCAGCGGCACTTTTTGTAAGATGTAATCAATGCTGCCATGGGTGTTTTCATCTTCCATGTGCAAGGCTTCAAGGTTGTCAGTAATGGCGCCCAACCAGGGTTCCATTTTTTCAGCCTCTGTACCGGGTAAGAAACCGATGTCTTCATCGAGCCCGCGCACACTGCGTGTGGCAATAATGCGTGTATAGCGATTTTGTGAGACGGTCATATCGATGGCGGCGGCCAAAGCTAATATGGTTTTACCAGAACCGGCGGAGCCTGTGAGGTTGACTAGGTGAATGTCCGGGTCCAACAGTAAATCCAGTGCCACGGCTTGATAAATATCACGCGGAGTCAGTCCCCATGCTTGTTGCTGCATGAGATGATCGCGTGAGCGGTCCCAAAGTGTCACCACTTTATCGTCCATGTCACAAATACGTGCCACAAAGCCTTGTTCATCTAAGATGTATTGATTTACAAAGACGTCTTTGCCCAGTTCATCCCGCGCAATTTTATGCACCGTGCGACCAGGCTCATGGGCCGTTTCTACTTTATTGATGGTATCCCAAAAACTGTTTTTGAATTCGTGAAAGCCTTTAGTGAGGGATTCGATATCACTGACCAGTTGATCGTTGTGGTAATCCTCTGCGGCGATGCCACAGCCACGGGCCTTAAGGCGCATGTTAATGTCTTTGGTGACTAGGACTATTTGGGTTTTGGGGCGTTGCTGTTGCAGAAAAATCAAACTGTTAATGATTTTGTTGTCGTTTAAATCGTTGGGTAAAACCGTACTTTGCTGAACGGGTTTATCCATTAATACACTTAAATATCCGTGCTTTTCCCCCGCGGCGGGCATGGCGACACCATCGCTGATTTCCTCCGGGCTGGCTTCGCCTAAAATTTTATCTATGTTGCGAATGGCTTGGCGGCATTCCATGGAGACGCCGGATTTAGAGAGTTTGAGGTGGTCGAGTTCTTCGAGGACGGTCATGGGGATGACCACTTGGTTTTCTTCAAAGTTAAATATAGCGGAGGGGTCGTGGATTAAAACATTAGTATCAATAACGTAAGCTTTGGTACGACGACGGTTGGGCATTCAGCACTCCTTTTAGCGAACGCGCAGGCTATGCATATACCGTAAGCGACTTCGTTCTGCTTTAGGCGTGGGCCTTTTGGTATGAGCAGCCCCTGTGAGTTCGAAATGAACTTGCTACTCCATTCAACGGGTATTTTTCTGTCTTGGCAACGACTTTTTTGTGCTTTTTTATATTTTTATGGGCAGGGGTAAGAAGTTAGAAATTCTTCGCCACGCAATAGTCGGCCCAGTTAATGGGCGCGAATACGTAAACTGGATTGATCAGAGAAGCGCACATTGCTGACAATGACGTCCCCAAAGGTATTGCCAGATTGGTCGCCTTTTACTCGAAGGTTTCGAAACGCAATCTCTTTGATTTCCGAAGGCAAGGCTAACTCAATGCTGCCATCGCTATGAATGCGAGTTTGTTTTGACGTATTTTGTTTCACGCCTTTTACACTGATATCCGCATCCAGCACACTGGCAATAGGGTTAAGCAGTGCAGCGAGCTCATCTAGTGCGCCCAGCTTATCCGTATCCACCGTGTCCGAGCCTTGGGCTTGGTTGATCAGCGCGTTTAGTGCGTCTTGAGCAGATTGAAAACCTTGCCCATCGATACTGGACAGTTCAAGGTCATCCAGCGCTTTCAGCCCCTGGTATTGGCTCATTTGAGATGTGCTGGGTGAGTCTTCTGTAGAGGTGTTGGACTGGCTAGCAAAGGCACCAAATGACATGGGGCCGAGCACAACGGCCATTATTGCGGCCCATAGGCGGTGACGAGATTGTTTTTTTAGAGCCCGCTGTAATTGGCGCTCAGTCAGTATGCCTTGCTCTATAAGGGCTTCACCTAAGCGTAAGCCGGAGGTGATCTGTAATTTGAGGGCGGAATCGAGTTGAGCCTGTGTAATGAGGCCTTTTCGAATTAATAACGACCCAAGGCGGCTCTTTTGGTTTGGTTCTGTCATGTGTGTTCCTGGATAAATGCCAAAACAATAATAGGCTGTATTGATTTTGGTTGTCGCAGATGAAGCTGGCAACCACAGGAAATTGACAACTCATCGTTAAGTGATTGTTAAGCTTCTTAAGTTATTGTTGTTAATGCACTTTATGCTTTTAAGGATAAAGTGAGTTTTGTTGAGCACGCTTGTGCTAATGGCTCATAAATATTAACTAACAGCCCTATAGGGAGATTCAATGATGGTTTATCCACAATTGGCCATATAGTGATAAATGCTCAAGCTTTGTAGCGTTTTTTGATATAGTGCTGCCCCTATTCTGCTAAGCTCATTTGAAATTGTCGCAAAGCAAGTTGGAATAATGGCCTTATTGCCAAGTTGTTTTGATTAAGGAGTCATCATGTCTACTCGTCACATTAAATTGTTAATCTTAGGTTCTGGCCCTGCAGGCTATACAGCTGCGGTTTATGCAGCACGTGCGAACTTAGACCCTGTTGTTATCACGGGCATGCAAATGGGTGGTCAGCTCACCACCACCACGGAAGTGGATAACTGGCCTGGTGATGTTGAAGGCCTGCAAGGACCTGCCTTGATGGAGCGCATGAAAGAGCATGCAGAGCGTTTCAATACCGAAATCCTGTTTGATCACATCAACAATGTGGATTTAAGCAAGAAGCCTTACACCTTAACGGGTGATCAAGGTACGTATACCTGTGATGCGCTGATTATTTGTACCGGTGCGTCGGCTCAATATCTTGGTCTTGATAGTGAAGAAGCATTTAAAGGCAAGGGTGTATCCGCCTGTGCGACATGTGACGGCTTTTTCTACAAGAACAAAGAAGTGTGTGTGATTGGTGGTGGTAATACCGCGGTTGAAGAAGCGCTGTACCTTTCTAACATTGCCAGCAAGGTACATGTGATTCACCGTCGTGATAGCTTCCGTAGTGAAAAAATTCTCGCGGACAAACTGCTTGAAAAAGCGGCCAACGGCAACGTTGAGATTCATTGGTTCAATGAGCTGGATGAAGTGCTAGGCGATGACATGGGTGTAACCGGTGTGCGCATCAAAAATAGCCAAACAGGCGATTTGAAAGAATTGAATCTTGATGGTGTGTTTGTGGCCATAGGTCACACGCCAAATACCGAGATTTTCCAAGGTCAGTTGGAAATGAATGGAGGCTACATCAAGGTTCAAAGCGGCCTTGAAGGCAATGCAACCTTGACCAGCAAAGAAGGTGTTTATGCGGCCGGTGACGTAATGGACCACATTTATCGTCAGGCGATAACATCGGCTGGAACCGGCTGTATGGCCGCATTAGATGCTGAGCGCTACCTTGATGGTTTAGATAAATAAGCCAAGTGTCAGATAAAAAAGCGAGCCTAGGCTCGCTTTTTTTATGCCTAAATTAAAGGCTATCGAGTTTAATTAGGTGTAGGCCATGTCGGCTCTCAAGTGGGCCGATAACATCGCCGATAACATCGCCGATAACATCGCCGATACTAGCGTCGTTCAGGGCATCTAAAAAATGCTCTGGCAATACATCTTGTGTGAGCTTGCCCCATTGGCCACCGTTTTGCCCACTTGGGCATGCACTGTGCTCCCGGGCTAATTGTGCGAAGTCCGCACCTTGGCTGAGGGCATTCATGATGGGCTCAACCAGTAATGGCGTTTTGAGTAAAATATGCCTAGCTTCCATGACGTTTCTCTCAAGGTATCTGTTTTTCAGTCTAGACTATTAACACGAGGTTCAAGTAGGTAGAATGCGTCGCCCACGTGGCAGCAACATTTGCCAATACAGTTCATGAGAAAGAGGGGGAGTACATGGCTCGAGGTGGATTTCGTCGCAACAAGGTTCAAAAGCAACAAGGTAAAGGTGAGTTACAGGCCGTTACCAGCGAAGGTCCCTTCATTGAGTGGGTAGGTAAACCTGAATATTATCGTCATCAGTTAACCATTGATGGTAACCAGTATCGATATGAAAGTGATAGCACAGACTTAGGCGTCGAAATTGGTGATATGGTGGTATTTCGTTTTGTGGATCACGCGGATGGTTTAATTGTGGATCGTCGCTCTTTAGGTAAATGGATTGACCCAGCAAGCTTCTCTTAATGTGATTTTGATTACCAGAATAAATAAAAAACGCCAGCTTAGCTGGCGTTTTTTGTATGCAGTGGGTGTGATTAGTTGGGTAGGGTAATGTTGAGTTCTAATACCGACAACTGATCGTGATTATCCACTTGTACATTGATGTCTTCATCACCGACGTTCACATATTTTGAAACCACCGCCATGATCTCGCGCTGCAATGCAGGCAGGTAATCGGGTGCATTACGTTGATTGCGTTCGTGCGTCACTAGAATTTGCAAACGCTCTTTGGCAACCGATGCGCTTTTGGGTGCTTCGTCCTTAAAAAATCCAAGTAATCCCATATTATCCCCCAAATACTCGCGCTAAGAACCCTTTCTTCTGAGCTTCTAAGAAACGGTGTGGAATGTCCTTGCCCACTAAGCGCTGTACCGCATCGCTATAGGCTTGGCCTGCGTCACTGGTGTTTTCTAAGATAACAGGCGTGCCCTGGTTTGACGCTTTTAGGACATCTTGTGACTCTGGAATCACACCCAGTAGATCCACTGCGAGAATATCTTCAACGTCGGTCACGCTGAGCATTTCTCCTTCGGTCACTCGAACTGGGTTGTAACGGGTCAGCAATAGGTGCTCTTTTACCTGCTCGCCATTTTCCGCTTTGCGGCTTTTGCTTTGAAGAATGCCGATGATGCGGTCACTATCTCGCACGGAGCTTACTTCAGGGTTGGTAACAATGATGGCTTCATCTGCGAAGTACAGTGCCATTTGAGCCCCTTGCTCAATACCCGCTGGGCTATCGCAAATAATGTAATCGAAGCCCTCTGCGGCAAGCTCATTCAATACTCGCTCGACGCCTTCTTTGTTGAGGGCATCTTTATCGCGAGTTTGAGAAGCCGGCAATACGTATAGGTTTTCTGTACGTTTATCTTTAATTAGAGTTTGCTTGAGGTTGGATTCGCCGTTGATGACATTCACAAAGTCATACACCACACGGCGCTCGCAACCCATGATGAGGTCGAGGTTACGCAAGCCCACGTCAAAATCGATAACCACTGTTTTATAGCCATTAAGCGCAAGGCCAGTACTGATGGCGGCGCTAGTTGTGGTCTTACCCACACCGCCTTTGCCGGACGTTACAACGATGATTTTAGACATGTGCTTGAACTCGCTTAAGCAGTAGATTAACTCTGCTTTTATTAATTATTGTCTGGTGAGTATTTATTAAACGCTTTCTATAATCAAGCGTTCGTCTTTAAGGTGTATGTGACACGTTTTTTGCCAGTGTTCGCTGGCTAGGTCGTCGCTGACTTGATATTGGCCAGCGATGGACAGTAATTCACTTTCTAATTTTTGGCAGGTGATGCTGGCACGGGTATCGCCTTGGATACCGGCAAGGGCTCGACCATATAAAGTCCCGTAAATATGGATGCTGCCACTGGCCAATACTTCAGCCCCTTGGCCGACGTTACCAAAGATCACCAAGTCCCCATTGGGCTGGATCATCTGCTGACCACTGCGTATGGCTTGTTTTACAAATTTGGTGCTTTGCTGCGCTGGCGCTGAGGTTTTTTGTGCTTTGGGTGTTTTAGGGCTGTCGTTGAACAATGGTAAGTTCAGGTGTTCAGCGACCTTGTGCTGGTCTTGGTCGCAACGTAACCCAACCGGAATAAACCCAAGTGAGCGCAGTTCTTCAATAAGTTGAGCGCTCCACTCTAGGGAAATGGGTTGACTGGGCAGCTCAATAACAACAGGGGCATTTTTTAAAAGCTGTGGCGCTTTGGCTAGGCGCTGCTTTAGGTCAAAGCTGATGGCCGCAAGGTCCAAGCTTTCAAGCTGCAAAAGTGTAAAAGGGTGCAGACTGGCTTTGAGTTGTAATACGGGTGCTGTACGGCGGGCCGCGTCCATGACAGGTTCCTTGCTCGTGTTAAGGCCAGTGAGTTCACTGGCCGTTTACTTTACTGCTTTGTGGCTTATGCCTCAACGGCTTTTAAACGAAGCGGGGCGGTTTCAAACTGAATTCCGGCCCAACCATGGCGCATAAATTGACGGATATTCTGGTGGTCGGAGCCCTCCGGTGTGGCCAGCACGTCGCGGTAATGTTCACCAAAGCTTTTCAGTGCTTGCTCGGGTGTAAAACCGTTTAATCGTCCCAGTGCAAAAACTTTTAGGCTGCCTTCATTGGTGCCTTGCTGGTTAGTAACTGCTTGCTCATCTAGCCCATTTTTAAATGTGCTTGGGCTTAGGTCATACCATTTCTCGACTAGGGCTAGGGTTTCGCTAAATTGATTTTCACCGCTTTCTAGGCGAGTACGGAATGCGCTCATGTCTTTTTGCAGTGCTTGCTGTTGGTTGAATAGGGCCATTTCAATGGCGCTGCTATCCAGTTGGTATTCGCGCTTCCATTGGTCATAGCCCATGCCATACGCCCATTCGCGTTCAGCTCCGTCTTCAAGTTTAACGCCTGCTTCTTGGGCTGCACTTTTATACCATTTACCTAAACAATTTCGGCAAAAACCCGCAAGGGTCATCAGTTGGATATTTTGCACGTCTTTACGTGTGTCGAGGTGCTTTAAAAAACGGCGCATGACCGCTGCTTCAATGGCGTTTTGATCCATGGTAAATACTTGTCTTTAAAAAAGGTGGGGCTATTGTACTGGGCTTAACCACAAGGGCAAAGTGTGCAAATCAATATTTGCTTGGAATGGGCTAACGATTACGAAAAGGGACTGAGTGTGTGCATAGGTAGCGCCCCCATTCAATGACGCCTCGGGGGAAGTGACGGCGAAACAGCGCCTCAACGATTTGGGCGGTACGATAGTCGGTTTTTTTTAATACTAAGAATACAAGGTCACTGCGACGCCATTCAAATTCTGCCAGTTGGCATGGGATCTTTGAGGCGCGTATTAGATAGGCAATTTGATAGGCGGATTCGCGTTTCATTAGCAGCATCCAATAGCGGCTGCGCATGATTTCAACCGTACGAATGTCCACGTGTTGAATTTCAATATCAGCTTTAACGGTGAGGTCTCGCCCTTTATCCCGACAATGCATCAGTAGCGCTGAAAAGTTTCTAGGTTCATCGGTGTTACAAAAATAGTAGCGCCCGTCCCATTCGCGATAGGCAAACGGATAGTGTTTACTTTTTTCACCAAACACCTCAAAGCTTAGGGCATCAAAATGTTCAGCATGGTGTTTAGGGATGTCTTTGCACTCGTTTTCGGCGTATTCGATAATGTCCTGATAGTCGGTATCCACGATACTGGATTCAACCGCCGTCACATTGCGCATGGAGAGATAACGCTTATACCGTTTTGTTTTATAAATTCTTCTTAACAGTTGTGCGCAGTCTTTCCACTGACTGCCAGCTTTTTCCAGTGACTCGGCCGCAGCAAGATTAGCCGCGGATACCGATAACCATCGATGACTTAAAAAACTTCGGGGGTTGATGTCGCCGATGGTTTCCATGGGCATTTCAGACACATAGCGCACACAGTACCAAACAGGAAATAATTTCTGCAGCAAGACGTTCGCCCAGGTCTCAAGATCCACGGGTGCGACTTTGGACTTTTTTGAACCCTCTGGTGGGTCAGGTAAGTTGGCATCACTCATAGGTTTACTGCATTTATCCTTATACCTTGGGTGTCGAGAGGGCAGAATCCTTTGACTTTATATCGGCGCAAAACTCGACAACTTTAACGAACTCTGCTTTAAAACTAAGGTGTAGGATGAATAGTATAGGGGAAAAATATGGCCTACCCCGAAGACAGTGATGCACCTCGATACATGCATCTGCAGGGCAAGACGCAGTATGAAATGGCGCAATCCATTGATGCGGCATTTGCCGCTGCTGAGCAATCCATTCATCAGCAAGCTGAGCAAACAGCGCTTCAATGGTGGTACCAGCAGCTTGAGAGTCAGGTACAAGAAGACTTTAATTTGCCGGATAGTGCCTTACCAAAGGGCAATGCCAACACGCAGGCTGCCTTTGTTAAGCTTAGTTCTGCATTATTCAAGGATGCCATGAGACTCGGTGGTACCAGTGAGCCATCTGCCATGCTGGGTGTTAAACGTTTATTACAGCGCAGCTTGATCGATGCCATTGATATGATGCAAGCGCAGGGCATTTGGCGCTTTGATCTACAGCGCACATTGCAAACCTTACAAGGACGATTACTCCATGAGTGCCAGCAGTCCAAACGAGCCCCCTAGGCAAAAGCCCCGTTTTCGTATCCAGGAAGCCATATTAATTTTGCGTCAAGGTAAGCGTCATCCAGCATGGCGTGAGGCCGCATGGCATTTGATGGAACACGCAGGTAAAGACACCCAGTTACTGCTCGAAGCACAGCGTGATCTGTTACAAGCTGCCGAGCCTGCACCATCCTTTTGGCAGCAATATGGTGCGTTGATGGTTTTAATACTCACAGGGGTATGCAGTTTGGGTTTTGCCCTTTGGGTCTATGTGAACCAGTTATATTGCAGCTAAGACGGTTGAGCATAAGTGGTTGAATTGAGAACGTCTTAACATTGATGGCATGTTAGACGCTTCATCAGTAGACGAAACACGCAAGTGAGCGCTAAACTGTCTCCATCTACAGGGCAAAACCCACCTCACTAACAACTAACTATAATAACAGAGGGCACATGGCGACTATTTTAATTGTGGATGATTCCGCAACCATGATGGAAGGACACAAGCGTATCCTTGAAAAACAAGGCCACACGGTTCATAGCGCCGAAGATGGTGAAGAAGGTTTCGCTAAAGCTAAGGAGCTACTGCCTGACCTGATTTTGATGGATGTGGTCATGCCTAAAATGAATGGCTTTCAGGCCACACGTAAAATCACCAAAAACGACTCAACTAAACACATCCCAGTGATTATTGTCACATCGAAGGATCAAGAAACCGATATTATGTGGGGTAAGCGCCAAGGTGCCAGTGATTATTTGATTAAGCCTGCTGACGAAAAGCAGCTACAAGAAACCGTCGATCGCCTTCTTTCTTAATCTGTTTCATCTTGTGTCCGCGCTGCGGGCACTTGTCCTAAAAATTATAAATAATAATACTTTTGTATTCTAACTCTGAGTCGTCACTGCCATCTGGCGCTTGGGTATCATATAGCGCGTCCCAGGTAACACTTAAGCTAATGGTGCTGGTCACCGAGATGGTGACAGCGTTTTGCCATATTCCTTTATTGTCAGAAACATCTCGAATATCCGGCTGGAAATAAAGCGTGCTGGTGTATGTCATGTTTTGTGCGAGGCGATTACGGTAGGCCCAATAAATATTTAAACGCACGTTTTGTTCGTTATCCAGGGTAATGTCCGATGCGTATTCTTCATCTTCATAAAATGCCCCTAATCCGAAGTGGTTAGCGGTTTTTAATTCTGGGTTTGCATCGAGCGTGTAGCGCGCCCCTGCGCCGAAAATAGAGCGCTTAGCTAAGTCTGCAAATAAATCCTCTTCGTACTGGGTGAAGACTTCATGCCCCCAATGGTCGCTGTGCTTTGTTAAGTGGCGAATGTGCAGCAAGGTTTCATCGGTATTCACTTCATCGTCGACTTCTGAGTACTCACGATCTAATAAAACGATCCATTCGTCTTTTGTATATGAGCGTATTAAGGTAATGGCCGAGCCCAGTGTGAACTCATCGCTTTCCCCAACTTCGCCGTCCAAAGTAAAACTGATGTTCCCTTTTGTGCCTGGGCTTGTGTTATTCAGACGCTGGCTTTCAATGTTGGTGATGGCAAGTGTGGACTGAGATACAAAAATGAAAAACGGCAGGATCAAACGCAGCATGATGGCTCTTATTGGTATTTTAAAAAACGCACTTTAGCATATTTTAAGCCGCATGCATTTGTTGCTCACGGGCACTGGCGAGGTTTCGTACGACGTTTAATACATGTTTGCCTTCTTGATAGTCTGCCAGTACGGCAGGCTTACCTTTTAGTTCATCTAAGTGGGTTTGCAGGGCTTTTTCTAAATCCATGGGGCCGGCCTCATAATGATGATAAGCCAGTTGGGTCAACAAACCTTGTGCGCGCACTTGATGGCTTTGGATGATATTGTGATCTTTTAAGGCTGTTTGGAGCGGTAGAATATCCGAAACATTTAACGCTTTTACATTAAAATCTCGGGCGAGATAATTAATGCGTTCGCCCATGGAAGACAATGCCATGTCGTGGCCTTGTTTGTCTTTTGGTGCTGTAACGGATTGGGTTTTATCCACCTGAGTCATTTGCCCAAATTGTTGCATCATGCGTTTGGGTAAACCTAGGATATCCATCATCGTGTGATACTCAAAAAAGCGATTATGTATTATCTAATCAAGATTTGAGCCAATACTGTAAGTGTTTGATAAATCGTGATAAAACCTGAGTAAGTACTCTAAAAAGGGCAAGGGCTTGCCTACTTTGGCGATTGCTTTTGCCGATGGATTCAGTAATCTTAAGCCACTTATAAAAATAAATAGCTATAACAATAATAATAAATAGCGCTACATGAGTCAGGACAGCACCGATGACAGCACTTCATAAGGCCCAAGATAACGAGCCAAATTCGATACAATACCGTGGGCGAAAAACCTCGCGTGCAGGCAGTGAACAGCGCCGCAGAGCCATATTAGAGGCATCATTAAGAATCGTTGTGAGTGATGGCGTACGCGCTATTCGACACCGCAGTGTGGCCAAGGAGGCCGATGTGCCATTGGCGGCCACCACTTATTACTTTAAGGATATTCAAGAGCTAATCAGCGACACCTTCATGCTTTATGCTGAGAAAGCGCAATCGATTGTGAACGTGTTTGCCCGTAAAATGTATGAGCCATTAGAAAATGCCGATGGTAAAAAACTGGCTGAGTTGACCACCGGCCCTAAGTTAGTTGAAGTAATTGTTGATCAGCTACTGGCTTATGTACTTGAAAAAACCACTCATAATCGTGAAATGGCGGTGGCGGATCAGGCGTTTCGTTATGAGGCACTGCTTAATGAAAACCTTCGCGGGCTGGCGGATGAACATGCAAAAGCCATGGAACAAAAGCTCATTGAGTTTTTAAACTTGGTACACAGCTCTCACCCAAAAGAAGATGCTCAGATCTTGGTCAGCACACTTCGTCGAGTAGAATATGAGGCCTTGTTAGTGCCAGTGGAAGATATTAATCAGCAAGCCCAGCGTGATCTTTTAGAGCGCCAAGTTTCGTTGATTTTAAAAATTGAAGTGCCCAAAGAAGATTAACCCAAAGACGTGTTTGAGTTAAAACTTGTAGGCAATAAAAAGGAGACCTTGCGTCTCCTTTTTTGTATCTATTATTTTTATAAGAGCGATTACGATTAAGCGCGTTTTTGTAAGAAATAGCCCATGGTGTTCAAGGTGTTTTCAATAATATTCAATTCAAACGCACTAAACGGGCGGGCATCGCCACATTCATCGCAGACAATTGTGGGTAATTGACGCAGGTGTGTCATGGTGTAAGTTTGTTCGTGATCGCAGGCGTCGCAGCACAGTGGCATAGGGGTATTAGCCGGCAGAATGGTGGCAATGTTCGCCTGGTTATCAACGTGTGACGACGCTGGGACGGTTTGTAGTAACGCCATAATGGCTCCTGATAAATAAGATACGGGCGCCATTCTAGTGTGAAAAAAACGTTTTTCTAGTACAAAAGTATCGTTTTGCCCTCAGGCACCTGCAATTGAGTGTTCTGTTTTTGAACGCCATTGTAGTGCCTTGATAAATAAGCGTTTTTTCTAACTGGTTGGAAAACGCCACAATTAAAGTAAATGCACTAAAAAGCACAATTAAAGGACCAAAATCGCCATGAGCCATTTTTTACAGCGAATTGAATCCGTGGCCAATCGGTTGCCACATCCTATGGCTCTATTCGTTTATCTGTGTGTCATTGTGCTGACCATGAGTGGTGTTGGGCATTGGCTAGGCTGGCAAGCACAGCACCCTGCCACTGGTGAACTATTACAGGTCAAAAGCCTAGCCAGTGAGGATGGCTTGGTCTTCATGCTCAGCTCTTTAGTGACTAATTTCATGGGCTTTGCACCGGTTGGCCCCGTGATTCTTATGGCGTTGGCGTTCTCTTTGGCAGAAAAAAGCGGTTTACTGCCGGCGCTCATTTCTGGGTTAACCCAGCGCACCCCTGCCAGTTTTTTAGCTCTGGCCATTGCCTTTCTTGGTGTGATGTCGAGCATCGCAGTGGATTCAGGTTACGTGGTGTTACTGCCACTTTGCGCGGCGGTTTTTTACGCTGCGGGTCGACACCCTATTGCCGGTCTCGCGCTGGGCTTTGCGTGTGTTTCAGGCGGTTTTAGCGCGAACCTCTTGGTAGGGCCTGTGGATGCCATGTTATCAGGGATCAGTTCAGAGGCCTTATCCTTGGTGGCGGATCGTGATGTGAGTATCTTGGCTAATTATTATTTTTTAGTGGTCAGTGTGTTTGTTGTGGTGATCAGTGCTGTGTGTGTGAACCGTTTTTGGGTGGAACCCTATTTATTAGCTACGGCTAAGCCAGAGTCCATGAAACCAAATAACGCTCAAGGCACAGACAATACGCAAGGTGAAATAGCTGGTTTGGGGGGTGGTTTTTATCTGGCCCTTGGGGTCATTGTTCTAGTATGGTTAGTTTTAACCTTGCCAGATGGAGCAGTATTACAAAATGAAGCGGGCGGTTTATTAAAAGGGCCGTTCATGTCATCACTGGTGGCGATGATTGCGCTTAGTGTGGGAATACTGGCTACTGTTTATGGGATTCAACAACAGCGATTGAACAGTTGGCAAAAATGGGTAAAAGCACTTGAGCAAGGTGTTGTGGATATTGCACCTTACTTAGTATTGATGTTTGTCGTGGCGCAATTTATAGCTTGGTTTAAATGGAGTGCGCTGGGTTTGGTATTGGCCATTGAACTTGCGTCTTTACTACAAGATTTTGCTATCAGTGCACCGGTTGCGGTGGTTGGGTTAATGTTGGTGACTGCCATACTGAATTTATTCATTGGCAGCGCCTCTGCCAAGTGGGCTCTTTTGGCACCCGTTATTGTGCCGGCTTTCTTTTTACTGGGTATACAGCCAGAGACCGTACAAGGGGCGTATCGTGTGGCAGACAGCAGTACGAATATCATTACCCCGTTAATGCCTTATTTTCCGCTCGTCTTAGCTTATGCCCACAAGTATGAAGCAGGCTTATCCGTGGGCCGCCTTTTGACCATTATGTTGCCATATGCCTTGACCTTATTACTGGTGTGGGGAGCGCTGTTGACCCTTTGGGTGGGTTTTGATTTGCCACTTGGGCCTATGGTATCGAATTAACGTTAATATTGGTTATAATGCGCCCACTACACATATGGGTGATGTTATGGATTTTGAGCAGTTCGAAGAAGTCGCTTTGATGATTGGCCTAGCGGCCATCATGGGTTTTATGATGTTTATTATTTATGACCTAGGTAAGCGCTCAAACGCCGGAAAGTTTGGTATGGCAGTCTTATTTTTTGCATTAGGCTTGGGTATGGTGGGGTTCATAATCAAGGGTGTGCTCAAACTTACCATGGGTATTTAACCTTCCCTTTTCCTGCTTTTTAACGACCCTAGGGACATATTCATTGTCCCACCTCATGTTATATTAAAACAATCACATAGTGCTCATTCGTTAACTTGATCTATATTGTTACAGTGGCAGTATGTGAAGATCTTTTCGAACTAGGAGTCACGACATGCAAGAACAATTAAAAAACAAATTAGCTCAACTTAAGCAAACCATTGGGCAAATTGATTCGTTGGATAGTGATAGTCGTGAGTTACTAGAGCAGTTAGACAAAGACATTCAAGCAGCCTTAGCCAGTGATGAAGTCGACGAGGGCATTAATCATCGCTTAGAACAACAAGCGGTAGAGTTCGATAGTCAGCACCCAAATGCCTCCGCAGTTATTCGAGATATTATGGATACACTCGGAAAAATGGGCATTTAACAGAGTGATGTGAGGGTAAGCCATGAAGCGTATGCCAAGAATCAAAGATGTGATGAGTGCGTTTCCATTTTCCATTGCGGACAGTGACACCATGTCCCAAGCAAAAGCCATGATGCTTGAGCACGGCGTTGGCCACTTACCTGTGAAACTGGCAGATGGCCGATTAAGTGTTTTAAGCAAACGAGAGCTAGAGCGCACCCAGTTACCTGGTCATACGCACACGGATTTTGATGAGCTGATTGTCTCTGATTTATGCCCCGAAAATGTTTACACCGTTGACCTATATACTTCGCT